>Ga0214542_1001196_pt1 | contig 52550 bp, 27 predicted proteins | sample CNSS1metaG_FD_160096 | JGI IMG/M metagenome (GOLD analysis project Ga0214542, IMG submission 160096) | Root nodule microbial communities from cowpea collected in UCLA plant growth center, Los Angeles, California, USA - CNSS1 | ecosystem: Host-associated > Plants > Roots > Nodule | place: USA... | reverse complement strand
AAAACCCCAAATAGTACAAAAAAAAAAAAAAAAAAAAAAAAAAAACGCGACACAATCACACAAATAATTTAGTCAAACAGAACTAATAACTAACCTTCTCGGTTAAAACACGGTCACCCACTTCAAGAGTAGGATACATAGAAGCGGAGGGAATGGATCTAGGTTCAGCCAAAGACGATTTAAACAGCAAACTAACGGTAATGGCAGTGAACGCAGCCTTCGCATCTTCAGAAGACATGTTCAAAAGCCGCGAAAGCCAACTAGTTTTTCCAAAACCGGGAACATCGTTCGGAACGGTGTGTTTCGTGCCACCTTTATCGACCTCCCACGAGGTGGCGTCGGGAATGGACTCGTTGCAAGGAAGCCACTTCGAACCGGGCAAGAAGGGAATAATGGAATTTGTTTTAAAGGGAGAAATACCGAAAATACCCGCAGCCGCCGCGGATGACCCAGACACACCCGCCGTTGACTTCATAACTGAAATCAGGCCCAAGATGATTGGGCTCTTGAAGCCGTCGCCGAGAAACTCACCGGCGAGGGTGGAGTAAGTGGACTGGGCCCAGCAGTTGGGCCTGGAGAAATTTCGGACTCCGCCGGCGGAAGAATCTAGTTCCGTTTTCTGGGTGGCGCCGAAGAGGCGCGTGCGGATCCAGCATTCTTGGACGCATCGCGAATTGGCGACGCGGACGCCGGCGGAGGACGCGAGATTCTGGGCCACGTAGCCAGAGAAGGAGAAGGTAACCCGGATAGCCATAACTACGAAGTTGATTAATCGCAGAAAGAAAAGGTACAGGGTGCTTTCGGGGAAGCGGATTTGAGAGTTGGGAAACCCTAGCAAGCGTCGGGAAGCACTTTCATAGAGGGAATCAGAAAAGCGAAAGCGAGAGAGTCGAATTGAAAGGTGGACGGCGAAACAGGGTAGGGAATCGCCGCCGACGCGATCCCCTGATCACTGGAAGAGAGAGAGAGAGAGAGAGAGAGAGGGGGGGAGAGAGTGTGTGTTTGATTGGGTGCGGAGAGAAGAAGTGTGAGAAGGAAGAAAACCAAAATAATGAAACACGAACTACATTTGGAAATTGATTTTTATATATACGGCGGCTCCCATACTTTTAGCCTCAGAATTATCAAACTTTGCTTTATTCTTTATTTACGATATTACCTACCCTCTACCCATCTAATTTTAAGTCTTTGACTTCATTTCGTTTTTATTTTTTTATAGCCTTTTTATCCTTTTCATATCTATTTTATACTATAAAAAATGTACCTCGAGCATCTTCCACATGGATTACCAGATTGATAAAAAAATATTTCAACATGATAACAACTTATAATTTCTATGCTTCTCCCTGTTGTGCCCAGAATCATAGAGTGTATTTATTTTTAAAGAAGGATTTAAGAGACTGAATATAAGTAGATTTAAGAGGGAAATGAAGTGAGTAACTGGTTTAAATAAATATATTATTCTTTTTATTATTATGAAATGTGAATTATTATTTAAAATAAAAAAAATAAAAATTGACAAAATCATATTAAGTGTGAAATTGCAAATGCATATAGCTTGACAGTGAGAAAGAAGGAAGGTAAAGGGTATTATTGTATCTATCCGTGTAATTCCTGTGACACTATACTGCTTTATTTAAATAAGATTATCTCATGTAAAAAAAGAAAAACAGTTCTTTAAAAATACAGTCACGTTATTCCGTTTTCAACTGGTTCAACGGAAAGGAGGGATGAGACATTGGGAACGGGATCAGGTTCGTTGCACTTGAATTTTCAACTACATTTTAAAATAATTTAATCATTAAATTATAACCAAATATAAATTATTTGATTTATACATCAAATTATAATAAAAATATTTGGTTTGAAACCGCATGATTTCCTTGTTCTTTTCAAATGCACGCGTTCCTGCCCATAGAAGTCAGCGTTAAAATAAACTTCTTTTCTTGAATAATTTCTTTTGTAAGTTTTAAGTTTTACTAAATTTATTTCTTGGGTTGATGGTTTCTCCTAAAATAAATAAGGTTAAAGAATTTAAAAGTTATTTAGTATTTATCGATTAGTTTTATTTTAAACACAGTAGCCAATAAAATAACGACGCAAAATCCTTAGGAGTACCTGCTACGTCACACGTGACGTATGTGCATGTGTCATCTAATAATTTAACAAAATTGTAGAGATAAAAAGTTGAGGTTGTACAAGTCAAAGGGAATCAAATTAAAATAATATTTATGTAACGAAAATTTAAAATAATTATAATTAGGAAGCTGACACGTCCGTTCCTCGCAACTATACAGAGTAAAGTTGACGGTGGGTTTTATGTTTGACTGAAGAAAAGTGAGAATGGAAAGAGGTAGGAATGAGACCATTTTTTTTTTCAGAGCAATAATAGTGTTATTATTTAATACGGTTTTTTATCTGACTTTTTAATGAGCCCAAGGCTGTGTTTTCTCTTTTTTGTTTAACATTTTAAATTGGGAATTTTCAGATCTAATTATTTGTATACCTTTTAAAATTACGAAATAAATATATCTTTTTATTTGCGTTATTTTTTTCTAGTTGAAAGATACTAGGAGTAAAAAATATTTAAAAAATGTCTCTTCCTTGCTGCACATTTTTATTATAAGGTTTTTTTTTTGTCTTTCACTGACTTTTTAATAAAAGTTTTTCTTTCATAATATTCTATTTCTTTAATATCTCTTATTAAATTTGTCATCATTAATCTAATAATCTAATAAACCTTATGTCTAAGTCGAATTTTGGTTAATGACCCGATCAGAGTTTAATATCATAAAAAAAAATTCTTATATAGAACACATTTATGAATATTCTTATATTTTTTTGTTCCCAAAACATATCAACATATTTTTACTTTATCTTATGTTTTTAGAATTTAAAGAAGCATTTACTTTTAAATCATGAGATTAAATTGAAATGAAAAAGTTTACAATTTATGCTTTTCTTAACTTGACTGGGTTACCGATCAAGGAGATGTATGTTTAATATATTACAATAGTGTTGATGTTGATACGCTCATCCGAAATTTTTACTTATTTATATTTAAGAATTGAAGAATCATATCATAATTTCTAATTTACATCTAAGACGAAATATAATATATCGTAATGAAATTTTCTGATTTTTTTATTTGGATTCTTTTATGTAATTTCAATATTTGATTCCATTCACCCCATGAAACTAAAATTTTATTTCAACTTTTCCTTAGTTTATATAAGAAAGGGTTTGATATTGGAAATAGATGATAAATGCCTTTGTTTTCTTTTCTATATTACTTGAATTTAGTTTTGTTCAAGTCAGAAGAGTATATAATTTCATTAGTTAAAGCACTCTATTACTTTCTTGTTTCTTAGAGTTTTTTTTTTTTTTTTTTTGTTCATGGGACCTCTTGAAGTCCTATCAGTTTTCGAATTCCAAAAATCACCAATTGACTAGAATGTCTTACTTTAAATATTTCTCCTTTATTACATACAATCTGGAAAGAAAATTATTGACATAATTAATGTTATTTTATTATCTCAATTGGTATTGGATTTGTTAACTTAATTAACATTACACCTAACACACAATCTCTTAACTTTAGCATCATAGAGGGTAAGGTTAACATATGCAAGCACATCAACCTTCAAGCTTCACAATTGTTTCCTTAAAACTATAATGGTTTATACTTTTATATACATAGTGAATAACATATTTTGATATAATAAGTTGAGAAAAAAACTATTAATGTACTGACATTTGGTACGGTGTGATAAATAATGGATTGATGGGTCAATAAATACTTTTGTAATGGATACCCAACTTCAAATAAATGGTGATCCCATGGATAAAATTCAATAAGTAAAAGTGAAATTGTTTTTAACTAAATTACACCATTTTTTTTCTAGTAAATTGGGTGTCAAACCTGTATGGTAAAGTATACTTAAAATTATAAGAATAATAATGTTGATATATCTATATATGCATTATTTATTATTAAACTCAATAATAATTATTGCAAGACTATGACACACTATCTTGTGAGACTTCACCTAGTAAGTGTTTGTAAAACCACAATACATCACATCTAATTGAGGTTAAAAAATCACCCAAAAAAATAACATTAGTTTTTTTTTTAGTGAGAGGAAAAACATACATGTCAATTTTGAAGTTGTGCCCACGGAAACAAAGAACCTTCCCTTTTTTGTGACTATAAATCTTTAGAATAAATAGAAATTGAAAGTGTATTAATTTTAAAAAAAAAGTTTCTTATTCCTAAACTATGAAATATAATTAATAAAACAATATCTATCTATCTATCTCTATATATAATTGTTCCCATAAAATAATATGACTATCTAATATTGTTAATGCTTCAGAGATATGTTGATCCTTGTTAATCATTCACTAATATAATTAAATTAAATATTAGTTATACAAACATCTGTATTATTTGATTTAAAATATTATAATTAACTTTGAAGTCTGTTATTCAAAGCTTTAACTAAAATACAATAATTGTAAGTAAGAAATTAATTGATTATTATATATCATCCTTTTCATTAGTAATTTTTCTTATAAAGATAAAGATGGAGGGGGGAAACAGAGAGATTATCAAATAATAAATACTATTCTATCTTTTATAACGTTTTATGGTTAAAATAATCTTCAATCAGCTCATTCAGCTAGATTGGATAACATTTACATCAAACAAAAAGAAAAAAAAAAAACCTGGTTGTGTTCATATAGTTTTTACAATGCAACTTTATGTCTAGGAACTAGTAGAAATGGTAGAAAGATGTGTACCCCGTCTAGTAACCGGCAATGGTAGGTGGAGGGGGTGAAGCATAAGAAGAGCCGAAGTGAGGGGGGAGGAAGACGTCTTCCATAGGAGGCGAAGGAGTTGGTGAAGGAGGTGGTGGAGACTGCACTGGTGGCGGTGGAGAGTAGACTGGAGGTGGTGGAGAGTGAACAGGTGGTGGTGGAGAGTAAACGGGTGGAGGTGGAGAGTGAACTGGGGGAGGAGGAGAAAAAACAGGTGGAGGTGGAGAGAAAACTGGTGGAGGAGGAGAGTAGACGGGTGGAGGAGGAGACTGGACGGGTGGTGGTGGAGAATGGACTGGGGGAGGAGGGGAGTAGACCGGTGGTGGAGGAGAGTAAACGGGTGGGGGTGGAGAGTGGACAGGAGGGGGTGGAGAGTGAACAGGTGGTGGTGGAGGAGAGTAGACAGGCGTTGGTGGAGTTCTCTCTCGGTTCTTGGGTGATTCGCCGTGGGGTTCTTCCTGTGGTGGTGAGGGTGTGGGTTGCTGAGGCGTGGGTGTTGGAGGGGTAGGTGGGGGAGTGGATTGTTGTTGTTGTGGAGTTGGGGTAGGTGGTGGTTGTGGCTGTTGCTGTTGAGGGGTGGGTGGAGCTTGTGGCACTGGTGTCGGTGTCTGTTTCTCAGTTTTAGGAGGCGATGGTGTGTGCTTAGACGGCGTTGATGGGGTGTGTCCCCCATGGCCACACTTGGCTTTGCCACAATCCACAGGCTTGCTTATCACCTCGTTGCAAACGTTCGACTGTTTTTGCTTTGGCCTATTTGGTATGCAATTGTTCTCATCCTCAAACAGAGGCTCTTTCTTTTGAGGTGCGCAACCTTCTTCCTCTCCGTTGAAATAGTTATTGGAGAATGTGAAGTTCACCAAATTGGGCAAGGTGCAGACATTACGCGGGACAAAACCTGTGAACTTGTTATGCGAAATGGACAAGTACTCAACGTTCTTAAGCCCATTGAAGTTCCTCGGCAACACGCCAACGAAGTTGTTGTAGCTTATGTCAAACACCGAAACTTTTTCGAGTTTTCCAATTTCTTCTGGCAAGCAACCGGTGAGGTTGTTGTTGATCATAACAAACTCGGTGAGTGACTTCACTTCGCCGATGCTGGAAGGCACGCAGCCTGAGAAATTGTTATTGGCAATAACCACAACCGTGGCTGGGGTTGATCCTATGTTCTCAGGAATATTGGAGGAGAAGCGGTTGTTGTTCATAAATATAGCGTCGAAACTTTTGTTGAAAAGCGCAGGAGGCAATTCCCCTTCAAAGTTATTGAACCTGAGGTCAATGTATCTGAGTTCTGTAAGTTCAAGCACGTGTTCAGGGAACCGCCCGACAAAGCGGTTGTTACTGAAGTCTAGCTCATACAGAATCTTAAGGTTGGTAAAGCTGTTTGGGACGATCCCACAAAACCTGTTGGAGTTTATATGCAGAAGTGCAAGGTCAGTTAACAGACCAACTTCTGGGGGAATGTAACCTGCGATGTCTGCATGGTTAAGGTCAATCCCAGCCACAACTTCGATATTTTTGTCATCTAGAGCCGGTGCGCAAAAAACTCCATTGTAGGAGCAAACGTCTTGGCCCGACCAATTTGCTGTGAAATTTGTGGGGTCTGAGTAGATAGCTTTTTTCCACGCCTCGAGTGCAATGTATGCGGCTTTTAGCCTGGTGTGAGAAAATTTTAGGTTTGTTTTGTAGGTATTTACGTAGTTCTCGGGCAATTTCTCATTCTCCTCCAAGTGCATCATTTGGCGACGAGCAATGAAAGAGGCTTCGACATCGGAAAGTCCATAGGAGGAAGATGATAGTGATGAGAGGAGGTATAGGGAGAGCAACAGAAAGAAGCTCGAAACCATTCTGGGAGAGATGATGCATTAGGTTGGAAGGGGAAGGGCGCTTATAGAGGTACGTAGGAGGAGAACCAAAGCTAAAGTTACAAGCCATACGTGAGGCTCTGCTGTGATTTCTCAATTCCATGCCGCAAAAATAGATCATCTTCTTTCTCCCTAATTCTTAACCTCTTCTTCCTTCTAATGTTTTTCCTTTTAGATGTATGTTTGTTTCATAACCGTGGTTTAATACCTACTTACCTAGATTTATGTTTCTTGTATGTCCCCTGCATAGACCAAATTCAACAGTTATGTCTGGTTAATATCCATCCACTGCATACCTTCTCTTGTTTAACTTTCCACCTTTCAAATTTTTTTTTTTTTTGTGTGAAAAAATAATCTTTGTATTCTCATAGTTTTTATATATATGTAAATTTTCTTCTTATTATTTAAGCTTAATTGATGATAATTATTATGTATTTGATTGAAAATATCGTTTGATCTTTAACTTATATTTTTAGATATTTGAGTTATTTATTTTTGTACATTTATTTTTTCAATCAATAATTTGAAAATTATTTAATTCATTTAAAAATATACAATAAAATTATTATTTTTAAATATTACTTTAGTTCCCTGTAGGATTAGGATTTCAATGACGAATTTATATCTAATTCGTTTCATAACCAACACGCGTTTTAATGACTATGATATTAAGTTGATAAACGAGTTTATATCTAATTAATTAAATCTTTAATAAAAACTAATTTGTAAAAGAAACTTTTTATTATGATTTTGCCAAATAACTAGTAGAAATGGAATCTTCAACAGTTATTTTTAGAAGGAAGCAGAAAAAAATACAAAGGGAAACCTAGATGTTGTTGCTATTCCTTTGCATTATCACTAAACCTGTGTAACTGTGTTTAGTGAAAGTTAATTAAGAAAAATCAAATACAATGAACTTTTTTTTTAATCTTTCATAATTTCTTACATTTTAAATTAATTTTGGATACTTTAAAAAAATATGATTTATTAAAATAATTTTATATAAACTATGAAATATTTATCATTAAAATGTATTTATATATTAAAAGTCTTTAGTTATACAAAATAAATATATTTTCAGTCTCTATAGCTGATCGTAAATGTAAAATTTCTTTATATTTTATATTAATGAATTTGATCATCAAATTCTTTTAAAAATGTGCATTTAGTTTGTCCAACCTTCAAAAAAACTGGTAAACTTTTAGAGAAATAAATTGGTATTTAATTTTCTAAAATTTAAAAATGGTATTGATAATCAGGAAAATGTAAAAAGTTGTTGGAAATAGATTGAGAAGTGGTGAGGAGGTGGAGTTGTGACCCACCGTTTCTTTTATTCATAAGCATCTAATCTACAGTCCTCATCCGTGGCCTATCAGCCAATCAGTGTGGGAGCTCCTTATCCAAATAAATACCCATTTTTAAGATCTTCCTACTTCAAAACAACCCTTCCTATCCACAGCTGAAGTGAGTGATACGCGAGCCATCTGCAGGTTTGGTTGATAAAATTTTATTGGGTGTATAGCAGTGAGGATCAAATGGCCATGGCCACAGCTGTCGTGTGTCCTCAGAACATCACCGGCGGAGCCGTCGTGAGTTCACCGGCAAAGACCAAGAAGAGTGTGAACAGAGTGTTACACATAAAAGGCCTTAATTCATTTGGGGGACTGAAGGCTAGCAATGATGTGGTGGCCTTGGGGCTTCCCTTGAGCACTGAGAAGTGCTTCGCTAAGATTATGAGCTCGGTGAAAGCAACAGCGTCCAACGGAAAAGGAAAGGGAGGAGGGGCGCTCTCATCCACCTGCAATGCCGCCGGTGAGATATTCACCATTGCTGCTATCATCAATGGCCTTGTTCTTGTTGGGGTTGCTGTTGGCTTTGTGCTCCTGCGAGTTGAAGCGTGGGTGGAGGAGTCTGAGGCAGAGTGAGAGTTGAATCAGATAACCAAGTAATTAATTAATATCCACAATATATGTTCCTTCTATATTTCATGCTTCGCCTGTTCTTCTTTTCATTATGACTTGTATATCTATTTCTCAACTTTCATCGTTTTCTTCTTAATTGGATCATCTCTCGTCAATTATTTATCGGCTTCAACTGCTGCATTCCCAATCCTCTGGGCTGCATACATACCAAATTCTTGTTTAAAACTACTCTTAAATTGGGCACACCTTTCGTCAATTAAGCATTTCCAATTATCTTTGTGCTTAACGATTTTTAAAAAAAAAAATCGAACACGTTAATATTGCATTCTTTTTTGAAATGATTAAACATCTTAATCTTCGTAATTTCGCAGCTTCTGTGAATCGTCTCACATCAAACAAATTACAGATACTTATAGTGTTTTACTCATCAGTGCTAATGGCGTGTAAATAACGAAGAAAATACTATAATGTTACAGATGTTCTTTAATGGAACTTTTGGATTTTAAAACTGCGGAGAAATTTATATCTTTGTATCGCCACCAGAAAATGATTTGATGCTAAACACATCCTTTCAAATCGCATCTCAAATTAAGGATATAAAATCATAGATATGTGTAAAACAAGCCGGCGGCAAAACCACATATATGCTGAATGATACGTAGAAAATGTCCCACGTTACCAAAACCAGCGAAACATTTAGTCTTGACTCACTCGTTAGTGAATTTGTGATACGTGGGTGAGCATGGACAGGAACCGGAACCGATCCCCTGTTAATATAAAATTTCGTAAGTTGTTTCACAATGATTTGCAGCCAGCATTCTAAAAAATGGAGTTTGTGATAGACAAGGCATGGGTGGGTTAAAAATGGGAAATCCTACGAAGTTTCAAACATAAAGTGTTTGCAACCTGTTATCCCAGACGTATGGGGTAATTCACAGCTCTATTCTGATGACAAAAATTTCTAATGAATTGCAGCAGCCAACATTCCACCGCATGAACATAAATAAGCGTGTTAAATTTAATCAAACTATTAAGACACTACGATTGATAAAACATTTATAAATTAAAACCATTGCGGCTGCCAAAAGAAGCAGATGACTCTGGACCAAAACTCCAGACAGAAAATAGTTATCCAGGATTCTATCATTGTGCAAAGAGCATTCTCACACCGAAGGTCTCTGACACGCAGCAAACAGTTGCCAGCTTATAAAAGCCATCACCAGGGATGTGAACAGCTCAAAGCCTACCACTTTAGGAAAGTGCCACCCCAGCCCACGCCTCAGATAGCTGCAGAAGACATAGTTCATCAAATATCACACTACAGCAAATGACATAAAATGATTGTTTAACGGCTGACTAAACAATTACACAACCATATACACAGGTAAAATTTCTAATACTAGTACAACACCATATGAAGGGCAATCTGATTGTAATGGATTACATTTGCACAGCCAGACGAGGTAAGCTCAAGAAATATGTTATGCTTGGTTCTCAATCTAAAGACTTGTATTGCATGGGAAAAAAATGGTAGAAACTTTTTAATTTGAATATGAATTACACATTTACAATTTGAAAAAAATGGTAGTAACTGTAATGAATCAGGGAAAGACCTTGTGATAGATGGCATGGTTGCTACAATAACGGCACTCAAATAAATAATAGGGATGAGGGTCTTGGGCTTATTTTTTCGAAGCCACATCAAAGATCCAAGTGCAGCAAGGGATATGCTCAACACCTGTAAAGAGGCATGAGCAGAAACATTTAAAGTTACACATGATACATATACTACAAACTGCACATGAATTAAGTCGTGCTTTCACTAATAACACTTACCAACATAGACAAACAATCCCATCATTCAAATGAATGTAGAATTAAAAGAAGTTCCAAATTCAAGGAGAATAATACTGATGAGGACTGTATTTCAGTATTAGAAAGAAAACTAAAAAATAGAAGACTCAAAACGAAAGGACATACCAAATTCGCATTAGCCTCAAGGCCCTGGAGAATGTAATCCCAAGTAAATTCTAATCCTCTGGCACCAACCCAAAGAGGAGCCAACCGATGCAGTACAGAGTCAGCAAACGCCCAGCCTGTCACAAGAAAAGTGCCACCAAGACCCAGATGAAGATAAGAGAAGTAAAGTGGCACAAGAAACATAAATGGTCGACCCTAGAAGAAGAATACCACTTTAAGATATACATAAATATTAAAAAAAGTGTATAAAATGGTATAGCTTGTCACACATACCAAGTCCAACTGCTTGAAATTTATGATTCTGAGAGATATTCCTGTGAGTCAACTGGGTCAAGGCAAAATAAAGCCCGGCAACATCTATAAAACCTATTAATGCCTTCAAAATCTCCTGAAGAATAAAGGCCTTTGTTATCATTCGAGACAAAATCTTAATAACAATGACTCTAAATAGACATTGAGTGTATCTAGGGCTTCAAATTATAAATTGAAAGCCATCTGTTAAGTTATGTGCCTTCATTTTGTTGCCTAACAGAAACTTGGACTATTCTAAGAAAATACGGAGATTAGCTCCTTACAACCAGAAGTGCTCCATAATTCCTCAAACATAGGCAGCACAACAAACTCATGAAATATAAGGCTATCTATCTTAGAGGACACTTCATAAGCAAAATAGTTATTTTATTCACATCTCTATTATGCATGAATGCGGAGACCTTAATTTGGTAGGAAATGAAATGGTGATTTCTTTCTAAACATTCACAGACAAGTAGCCTATTCACTACACTCTAGGCTGGAAGGTATTAGGTTCTTGTTTTGTTACCTAGTTTATATTATCAGTTTCAGTTGTGATTTGCGTTTCATTTTATGCTGATTCCAGGCATATATTAAATGCATATTGGAATGGATTAAAAGTTATAAACACCATTGCAATTTGCAATCTTCAGCAAACCAAATACTAGAAAGGGGGAGTATCATTCCTCTCCATTCAGCTCTAATTCTGATAAATCAGTCTGATTATTAAAAAAACCTGCCTACTTCTCATTTTGGCATGCCATACTCTTACTTTCAGTGTCTATATATGCAACTTTAATAAGTACCCTACACGTTCAAGTAGCCAATACACACACCCCATCTCAGTGGTGAACATACTAGTATTATGGTGGAGGAGAGTTTCATAAAATTATCATTGTCTTTATTCATTTAGTTTTTGTGAAAAAACAGTTCACCTATAAAATTTGGCTGTTCTTCTAATAAGTAATGGGAAATTCCCAATGGCGTGCATGATATCAGACTTCACTGTCTCTACAAACTAAACATTATAATTTAAGATAAAACTATGAATTGAGCAAAACTTGACACAATAATAATTGTGTAGTGTTAGCTTAGCTAGGAAACTCATAAGACGAGAACGCATAGCAAATGTTAAACGTCTTAAGATATGAAACAACTATAATTAACTCTTTGAATTTACTGTAACTTAAAAATCTTAAATTACAAAATAGAAATCAAGTTTTACAAGAGAACATGTCATTGTAGATGCTCAGATTTATCTAATTATATGGTATTTCAATTTACATCGGTATAAAGGTTAAAAACGAAAATCACAAAAATACAACTAAAAAGTATTATAGCTTCTAAATGTCAATGCAGTGTTCGACATAACTACTGTAAGTGTCTGTGAATTTGTAATAGCTCTCAGGTATACTATAAAAACGTAAATGCGCGGTCTTCATTTAAAGATTAAAACTTGTTATTTAGCCTCCCTACATGAACAGTATACATAAATCAATTCAAGCAAATTCACAAGGGACAATTCACATACATACCTGATACGGATCAAAGCTATCACTCTCCGATACCTTGAGAAAAGTAGCTAAACAAATAAGCTGCACAGCCAGAGTGTCAGACAAAAAAGAGTCAGATTGTCACATTTCTTTGTGCAACGACACAACATAGTTAACAAATCAATATATTCACCAACCTTCACTAACGCCGTCGCAAGATAAACTACAGCGGCTTTGATAGAGGTGCCGAGTGTATCATACTCAGATCTGCATTTTGAAACTACTTACTTAACTAACACATTAAACCAGCGTACAAGACCTAGTCTTGACATCGCAGCAAACAGGGGGAAATTCAAAAATTCAACACACCCACATATATAGTTCATCGAAAATTGAACAGGGTTCCCGATAGACTACTGATTACATCTATGCATTGAAAGAGCATCACATAATCAAGCTATCGGGAATACGTATGAAAAAGAGTTTGGTATAACAATTGAAGCAAACGAAGTTATTTGAGTATAAAATAGATAAGTTAAGGGCTAATTGATGAAGCAATTGAAGTTGAAATGAACCCGAGAAACGTATATAGATCTGATACGCGAGTTGTGAATAAAAATGAAACAGAGAGAAGAGAGTTACAAGGGCGTGGCGGAATAGTAGACGGCGTGGGGACCGAAGGTGAGAATCGCGCAGTTAAAGAAGTGAAAGACGGTCATGACTCTTCTCTCTGCAGATCCAAATGAGAAGAAAACACTGAAACACGCTCACTTTTTCGACTTCACCTTCTTCTCCTTGTTCTGTCCTCTATCCGCTCCAAATCAGTACTTATGACGTAATATTTGGGACTACTTCACAGTTAATCTAAATTTTGATTTGGGTTTGAAGAAACCTGTTCTTTTTTTAATCTTAAAACCTAGGATTTAATCTTAAAACCTATGATCTCAGCCTATCTACCGCAGAGTACATGTTTATTTCCGTATAACTCACTTATATAAGAAACATACAAGTTATATTTTCGATTCGTAATATTTATTTATTTATTAAATAATGTAAATTGCGATATATAAAGATAATTGCAGATCGCATTTCTGTATTTATTCAAAATATTTAACATGCTTAATACTAAAATAGTTGTAATTAATAAGAAAGATTAAAAATTGCTAACAAAATGTCAAAAACTTTAAAATAAAAACCTATAAAGACTAAAAAAGTTATATCTATATTAACTTAAAATATATTTAAATAAAGTGTTTTATATCTATAACAATATATAAAGAGAATTTCTTCTTTTGTGTCCACATTTCAAGATGACAATTTTACTCTTTAAAATATAATTATTTATTAAATTTTTGAAAATTAACTATTATTTTTACAAGTTTTTTTATAAAATAGTTTATCTATATTTTTTTCTCTTTTTCTCTATTTATCAACCGCTATTCTCTAATTTTTTCTGATATATTTTATTTTATTTTTAATAAATAATTTTATTTTATATGTTAACTTATTAATATTATATTATCATCACCTACTAATATAATATTATATATATTTAAAAAATGTGTACACACATGCACGATAGCGTATGTGAGTATTCTAATATCATAATATGTTTTAAATGATATAAAATAGAAAAAAATAGTGATTATTGTTTTATATATTACATATAATTTTAATATATTTTGATTAGTAGTTCTAAACGTATAAAATATATTCGACCTTTTTGGAAAAAGAAATCCTGTTTATAAAAAACATTATTTTACAATGATATAATATTATAATGTGAAAATCAATATATAGAAAATAAATTTATAAATTGAAAACAAATATAATTTTTTTTAATAAAAATATAATGCTAAAAAATAAATTATTGAAGATAAAGGTAAAAGATATATATATATATATATATATATATATATATATATATATATATATATATATATATATATATATATATTTATAATTATTATATTTATAGTAAACAATAAATATATTACTTAGTATTTTATTAAAATAAGTACTATTAATTAATTTTAATTGTTAAACTAAATATAATTAATAATAAAACTAGAAAATAATGGTTTAAAATATCAAGAATTCAAAACTATGAGTTTTTTCTGAAAGAAAATATATAATGAGTCGTGTTTAAGATAAATATATATTTTTTTCACTGTGTAATATCATTTAAGTCGATTTTTTTTTTTCAAATAATATTCTTTAGAAAAATTCAAACTAAAGTCAGTTTTATTTTTATTTATTAAGGTGTCTATATTTATTATTGATAATCAGAACATTCAGTTTTCAACAGGCCCAATTCTAATATTCGTCCTCCCGAACCGTTTTGAAAACAGGTCAAAATTTAGTATTTGGAAACTGAAATTTATCTTAGTTTTCCATTCTATTAATGCAACAAGTAAAAAAATAATAATTGAATAAACAATTAATAAAAACCAAAATAAATGAAATTTAGATTTTTATTTTTTTATTGAATTTTCAAGTAGTAAAATAAAAATGATTGAAATAATACAATAAAACAATTTAAAATATGGAACTAACCGATAAAACTCAAGCATGAATATTTTTAAGGAATTAAATAATACTAATTGAACACAGATGTATTCTTTAATGTAAGTTTAACCTCATGTTTACAATATTGTAACCTAAGGTCATGAGACCCAATGTGATGTCTTATCCTTGATTGAATAACTCCTTATATTAATGAAGAAAACTCTTTAAACCAATTAAAATTGTAGATCCATGTCTCATATCTACCAAATATTAGAAAATATGATTGTATCTAAACTCTAAACTAGTTTTCACTACATCTAGATCGATGAAGTATGATGATTGATCAAGTTACCAAAGTAATAAAAACAAATCAAATAACTAATAACATAATATATATATATATATTATGCAATATAAAGAGTTTAGAGAAGTTACGTCCAATCCTAACTAGACAAAAATTAGTTGCTCATTATGATATTTATAATAGGCACAGAGAGTTGCTTCCTTCCTCTAATGGTTCTATGTGGATATTACAATAATTGTCTAAGAATTATACTCTCTAAATGGAATATACAATTAGCATATCTAAAACATAGGTATCCTTTGTTTAATAGAAAAACTCAATGATGTTTTAGCTCTTATCATGTTAATGAGCCATGATGTTTCCTCCATGATGTTTTAGTTCTTATCATGTTAATGAGCCATGGTGTTTCCTCCATGCTCGGACATCCACCTTGGTGTTACAACAATTAAGCTTTCCTTCCCATATGAGTTTTCTTGGTAGGCTAAATTGCTATTGTGAAACTTGATGTTTTCTTGCAATGAAGGTTTCTTTATGTGTGACTCAACGCCAAAATTGTTACTTAGCCGCATAGTTTATATTTTGAATCTTCGTAAATCACCTTATGTGACTCGATGACAACTTTAAGGATTAGTGCAATCTTCATAATTTCCTTCAATTTTATCTCAAAAAATAGTACTAACATATCAAATTTCAGTTTTTATAACTTTTCTAATCCTCATTAATTATGTGATTAAAGACAAAAATAATTATTTTATTAAGATTTATGTAAAATTCATATAAGATAATGGTCTAAATGATATGCAATTACAAGTATACTATAGACACTTATTATATATAATATTTATATTTTATATATATAGAAACTAAATAATGAATTATAAATAACATTTATAATATTTAATTATAAAAAATGGAACAATCACAGTCAGTCTTTAATTTGATTAGGATGACATTAATGAAGGTTAAAATGGAAATAATCTGAATTCCGAACATAAATAATAAACTGGTCTACCTAGGTTTTGGTTTGATAGGTTAAAAAGTTTGAAATGAAGTGTGGTAAAGCAGTTGTTGGATTGGATGGATATCCTTCCCTGAGAAGTAAAGTGAGTGTGATATTTAATGGGAAATTTGGAGTTGAGGAGAAGATAATAAGAAGCAGTTTGCAGTATGCCCAACAAAACTGATTAAAGGCACATGATTTTTCTGCACCACAGTGGACCCCTGCATATGCACTCTGCTACCTCATCACCTTCTTCAACCACTTCTCTCTCCCTATACCCACAAATTAAACCTCTTTCACCTCCCACCAACTTTTTTTTTTTTTTTTTCATTTCACTTCCACCATTTTCTTAGACAAACACACATAAATTACTAAGGATAATTCTATTCCCATGCATAATCACTTCCCGGTAACTACACTATCAGTACGTACTACCATTTATTGTCATTTATAGTTTCAGAGTCTATGGTCCTTGTTCAAACGTGATTTTCAGTTTGTTATTTATTCCATATTTTTATTTTTTTTTGTCGCAAATTTAAAATCTGTCAAAAAAGCATTTTGGAATATTAAAGTTGGTGATAGATATATTTGTGACGTACATAACAAGAATATTAAATTGTACGTGTAAATTTAGGTTTACGTATGGTGTGATTGCATTCTCCCTTTGTTTAGTACCTCTGCGAGCAACGGCTATTGAAAAAGAAGCTATGCTAGTGATGAGTTAGCTTAGCAGCAGGTTGAACCATGTTTGAAAATGGAGGAAGGTTTTGACCTTGGTGTTGGCATCATCACTGCATTATTATTATGGCACCAACGACTAATTTTGAATGACAATGTGCCATTTGCGTACCTTCTCTGCTTGCCTAAAAGCTGCCATGGTTGACAAAAAGGCAAAAGCTTTTGAAGGTTTTGGATGAAGCAGTAAAACAACTCGTCGTACTGAACGCATTATATATACGAATATATATGCTGATATTCTTCTTCAGTACTGCAGATTTTATTGGCATTAACATCAACTTATCCTTATTTTCTTAACAATCACTGTTATCTTGCATAGCTGTTTATGCTGTCATCCTACTGCGGTCCTCACCAACTTAGCTGGGTACAACAATAAAGGCATGGATATCTCAACAAAAAAATAAATACTCTTTTTCATGTTTATACGTCAAAACTTGTATATATATTTACTAAATTAAGTTTTTTAAAAAAATTAGTGAAAAAATATTATAAAATTTGAAGTACATAAATTAATTTTAAATGTCTGCTTTTACATTTTCAGTTGAAGAAAACACTGATGGTTTATGGATTACTTGGTTATTTTTAGATAATATTATACACACGTAGGATGAGCGTTAGGAATTTAAATGTGAATCTAAGTTTCACATTGAATGAAAATAAAAAAGTAAAGCATTATATAAGAATAAAATACCCATAAATTCATTGTCAGTTTTGGTTTGATAGTAGTGTCCGTACCTTATATGATTGGACTCAGGTCTCATTAATATTAATAAAACTCCCTCATTAAACCTAACAATGAACTTCTAAACATCTAGTTAAACATAAGTTTGATTTTATTTTCATAGAATAAACTTAACTTATTTTGCTTTATTTTTCATAAGTATGAATGTTTATTAAAATAACTAAAACTAGGTGTAATTAGGTATTTGATCAAGGAACTATTTATATATCAAGAATTATAACAGAATAATGATTCATTATAGTTTTAATTTACGTTTTTTTTATACTATTTTGATTTTGAAGTTGTAATTTTATTTTTTTCCTTATATTAAAATTTTTAAAATTTTTTATTTTTAAAAGTTTTTGTTTTTAAAATTTTTGGTTTGTATTAGAATTTATGTGTATTAAGAAAAAAATAATAATGCAACAAAGTCAAAAAAATTCAAGAGGAGTTTTGAAACCTCAAAAAAAAAGAAAATACTAAAAACTAATTATTGACATTATAAAGGTTTCAAACTCTTAAAAGTACCGGGGGTTTATAAACCGACATAAATAATCAGGTTTGAAAAATCATGGGAAGTAACCATGGTTTAAAAAACAGTAGACAAGTTTTTCATTCCTAAGTATTAGTAAACATCAAGTATAATTCTAGTTAAATATTATTTTTGTTACATATAAGAGTTCAAATATAATTTAAGTTTCATATTACCTATAAATAAATGTACTGCTTTAAAGTTTTAAGAGTCATCAATATATATTACTAAGATTTATTAAAATAATTAAAAACCTCTACACAGAAAAAAGTGCAACATAAAAAATTAAATGGAGATACAAAGAATTAGATTTGTTCATTTGATGGAAAATAATTGAGTTACGCTACCACCTTAACCTTAAAGACAGTACCACTGCATGCCAAACAATATGCCAAAGTCTTCCTTACCTTAGCCAAAATGATGTAATAAAAATTATTTTAAAACAAAACTAAATAAAAAAAAATAGAAATAAAAACACTACATAAAAAGTTCTTACATATCATACAAGTCCAATTTACTAAAGTATTGTAAAAATTCTTACAAAATACAAATCAATTTACTAAACCACTCTGTAATACATTGTTATGAAAAGGTGAATCCACAACAATATTTTTTCTCGATTATTAATAGAATAATGATATTTTGACTACTAAATTTTGACAACTTTTTCTTACAATATAAAATAATATTTTTTAAATGATTTTAGAATATTAAGAATGAGAAAATAAAAAATAAAAAATCACTTAAAAGATGTCACCTAAAATTATAAGAAAAAATTATCAAAATTTAGTGGTAAAGAAATATTTTCCTTATTAATCTTACGTTATCATAAAGATGGATTGAATCTCATTTTTCGGACTTAAACAAATACTGTAGATTTAGAGGCGGCGAATATTATCGATTTTGATACCATATAGAACTATGTTTTGTTGTTATTATAATGTTATGGATTTATCCTATTTATTCAAATATTTTCGAGCAAAGCCAAAAATGTAGTCTGAAAATCATGTGGAAAAATCAGACCACATTATCCGTTCACAAATAATTGGCGAACGGATTAAGACACTGGTTGCACAATCCCAAAAAATATTGAAAAATTTAATCGATCAAAACAAGACAAAATACTACGTGAGTCAACTTTTTATTTAAAAAAGAATTTAAATTTTTTCAAGAATAGCTTTTTCTAAGTACAGGGTTTCGCAGTTAAATTAACATCTCGAATGAATATTTTAATGTGAGATTAAACATTAACGAATAATCTGATATTATATTAAAAATTTGACTTCAGTCTATTTTAACTTCATAAAATCAATTTCTAACAAACGTGACACTTCTAACAAAATGATTATACAATGCTCGTTGTGGTTTGAGTGTGATGGAGCATAAAGAATTTGAGTCCATATTTTTTCTGTGATTAATGTTAACAACACACATTTTTGTAAGAAAGTAGAGGGTTTTCCTACATGGAAAATGGAAATTGGAACACCATAATTTGTCCCAACATGTTCATGTGAAAAAAGCAGTGTTGGTATGGTTTCTCTCTACTCCATATTTGTGTCATGTTGCGTATTTGATGGATAAGAAAACTGGGTTACTTTAGGGTGAAATGAAGTTGATGTTGAGGGTGTGACATAAAGAGACATGTGATGGATAATAATAGAAGGTGAAGAGGTTTAACGCGGCAACGATGGATGGATCTGAATGAGGCAGCCATTGAAGAATGCATCGAGAGTGAGGATACATTTTGGACTGCTTGTCAGTGTTTGATAAAACGAGAATATTCCTATTAAAGAAAATGGTATTATAAAGAGATAAACTAAACCTCGATCTTGAAACAAAAAGAGCAGGGAATTTTAATGGGTCGTCGCAATCCATCAACGTTATAGGGAGACTCCAATTCCCATTCCAATATTCCCTTCAATAGTACTCATTTTGTTTTTCTTCGATTCCAACCATTCCTGACAAAACCACCATTATATCACCCCAACCTCATTAAGTAAAAAGAAAAAGAAAAACATTTTACTGCTGCACTGCACTGCACCTACCTGCTTCTCCATTTCCTTCTCTTACTCTCTGCATACACAGTCCTTTCATATTGATGACTAATCCCCAGCTTCCATAAATAACTACTCCTTTTTCCCTACCTTTTCGTTCAAACAACCATCCCAAACAAACAACTCCCATCAATTCTCTTTCCCTGGTGGCAACTAGTCTCTGCAATATTAATAAACGTTGTTTCGTCACTGCTTTGATTACAACTTTCCGTGTCGTCCTTCATCCCTACTCGGGATGCTACTTAAAAAGCCCACCACCACCTCTCACCAAACCAATGCAAATCATAACCCAGTCATCACATAAACACACCCATATATAAAACATATATCTTTAGCTTATTTATAGACACTTCAACCATTCTTTACGAGAAACATTTCTGTTTCAACTTGATATAGGACCCTTTTGACTATTTAATGCACTTGTACGTCATGAGCTCGTACTCAAAACCACTTTTAAATTGGAACAACGGTACACCAGTGAGTGTTACTTACTCAGTTACTCTACCTTTCTTTTTAATTACCTCCTTCAATCATTCACTCTATTCTCTTCTTCATATTTCCCTCAGCAACTCCTCCTACTTTCTGTGTTTTACTATATTTGATTCACTGTGTCATTTCCACATCCTTGATTAAACTCTCATTCTTTTCCTTTGTTATGTAATTGTACCACCTCACTGGCCACTTCTGTGACTGATATTCCAGATCTCTACAATCCCTATGTGCACCACTCCGCACGCAGTAATGAGAACCTTTGCACCCTTGCCAGAGCCAGACCTCTCCTTAAACATCAGCCCTCCATTCACTTCAGATCCTGACGCTAAACAAGTGGAGGCAACCTGCAACGGATTAACATTAACCACCAAAACGCTTTACAGCGATCTGTGCTCAACCTCTGATTCTGGTAGCAGTGGAAGCGATTTAAGCCACGAACATGGTTTTCGCCACGCTGTCTACAACCTTGGTCATCGTGAACCGACATTGAGCTTAGGCTCCGGAAGGGAAAATTTGAATTTTTATCCTATCCAAGGAGCAGTGTCGAGAAACTTCAATCACCTCCACAACTACCAACCTCAGACTAATACCGTTGATTTCAAACGAAATGCTAGAGGCATTCAAGGTGTGAGAAGAAGCTCAAGAGCTCCTAGAATGCGATGGACAACGACCCTCCACGCTCACTTTGTTCATGTGGTTCAGCTTCTTGGTGGGCATGAAAGTAAATCATCAACTCAACAATATTCTAAGCATAGTTTGCATGCTATGATTCAGGTTTTAAACAGTGGTTGTAACCGCGGTCACTGTTTCTTGCGATCTTTGAGGTTGTGTTGTGTGGAGTTGCAGACAAATGCAACGTTCTAGTTGTGGTCGAAGAAACCCTCGAAACCATGATGTCGCGGCAGAAATCGTGACTGCAGACCATTTTTTAAACCTTGAATGATTAGTTTGATCATTATTCTGTTATAAAAGTTTGATATCATATTATTCTCGTTAATTCGTTTTGGTTGCATGTTTTGTTGGTGGCAGGGGCAACTCCGAAGTCTGTGTTAGAGTTAATGAACGTGAAGGATCTAACTCTAGCTCACGTGAAGAGTCACTTGCAGGTGGGGTTACTGTTTCTATCTCTCTGCATTCGGTTCTCCCTAGTTCCTTTTTCGTGGTAATTAATGAAATTTTCTTTTTATTTTCTGACTTGACAAAACAAACATATAAAGTTCCTTAGTCATTGCCTCCCGTAGTGGGGAAGCTAGAACAAACACTAAGGACAAAGAGGTATCTAGATGCTAATTTAGCGTTGTGGACTTTTCTTCTCATTTTATTTCATGCGGATGTTCATGCAGATGTATAGAACAGTGAAGAGCTCTGACAAAAGCAGCGCAGGTAGTTGGATGTTCCCTCTCAAGGACCCCATTTTCGTTTCTTCTATTATTGTTATTCTCTTTGTTTGAAATCCTTGGTGATTCGAGTGTGGCAGCCCATGATTTGTTCTAGTACTGTTTTCAATTAAAAATTGAGAAATTATATTCCTAAAACTTTTCCTCTGACTCTTTTTGTTTCATAAAAGAGTAGCCATGATCTTCTCAAAAGTCTAATGTTTTTCTGAAGGAGAGTAATAAATAGACGAGTTTGAACACTCTAAAGGAAAAAGAAGAAGAGAAGATTAGTTATGAGGTAGAGTAAGAGTATGATAATTAAAAGGAAAGAATAAACTATAAAACAAAGTTGGTGTGAAAGAAGAATATATATAAATAATTGGTTGGGGGATAGGACTATAACTTTAAAGTGTAGATGTGAATTATTAAGATGGTGTCTGATAAAGCAAGAATAATGGGTGTATCGCCGGTGGTGAAATTATACAGGTTATGGGCAGACAGGTATAGGGTTGAGCCAAAAGCCAGGGATTGTCGATCTGCATGGAGCCGTAGCTTGTGAGAGACCAAATTTGCCACACCCGCTGCTAAAATCCCACAGGTATTCATTCATTGCACTATTTCACACCTCTTCTCTCCCATATAATTTCAGTTTTATTTTGTGCAAATATTCTTTCTTTTCTCTGCAAAAATAATGTCAACCTAATCAATTTCTTTTTTTGGTGATAATGAATTTCATATGGAAAATAACAAATTTTCAGTAGAAGGAAGAAAGGAGACAGAAAAAAAAGGCCAAATAGGTTTATGTGCAGCTTTAGTGTAATTATTTTCTTATTATTTAGTATTTTTATTTCTTTTAATGAAATTATATGTATCATATATTTTATCTATATTTTCCATACATTTTACAACTAACAAAATGGTGTGCATTATGCATATAACAACAATAATATATATTTGTATGCTAGTACAATATTTTCTATCTCTCTTTTTCCTTCTCATTTATTGATTGATATATAGCATTACCTATGATATATCACCTATGTTTTCCCTTATCCGATTTTAAGAGATAATGTTTAAGATAGATGCAAAAAGGAATTTACAAGTTCTTGTATATACTTTTTAAATGAATATGATATCAATATTTTTCTTTTGTACATTTTTCCTCAGTTCTGTAACAAATATAGTGTTGCGGTGTGGTCATCTATTTCAAAGTGAAATAGAACTGAACCTAGAAGAATTAATCTTGAACTGTGAATATAATTTCGATGTGTGTGCTGAAGTTAATCACAGTCATACATTTAATATTGAATCATGTATATTACCAGAGAAATTGATTTGTAGATATCAGTTAAACAATCACTAAACAAAACCTAGAGGTTTCTATAGGTTTATGCGATGTCATTTATTCGGTACAACAACATACTTATAGCTTAATCTATCTCACATTCCTCCCTTAATCTATCTGTTCCTTCCACATAATATTTATAATCCATCATAGTATTCACTTCCATTATAATTTTACACACTTAATTAGTGTAATTGCATTTAGCAGTGATTCACAAAACTGCTGTACACTATCTCTTTTTTCTTCTATAATGTTCCATCGTCAAACTTTTATGTCAAGTCATTTACATAGGTACTAATAAAATGTAAAGTATATAAAAGTCATTATCTAGGGACAAGTGATTTGAATTTGGCAGAGACAACTGTGAAATGTAGAAACTTATTGGTTCTGTGGCTATCACCAGAACAAGCTGATTAAGTTTAAATTCAACTTTGCAAAACTGATATATACCAGTATCACGACGTACGTAAGCTTCTCTCATAATTAACCTAGACTTTCCTTTTCCTTTTCACTTCTCACTCCAAGTTAATTGCTATGAGCTTTACCATGAAAAACCAATGATCCTAAAAGGGTATTAGGATTTGTACTCATTCTATACAAAAAATAAGCTTAACTACGTTGCTTTGACATGTTTGCGTACCTTCTTTACCTAGTTTCTTCACTTGCTTTTTACACTCAGGGCGCCATGGCAATCATCGATGGAGACAAATTCAATAAATTACATACAGAGCCCCATTATCAATTCAATGTATCCTCATGCGAGAGAAAACCAAACCATGGTAAGTTGGAACCCATAGATTCAAACATTGCTTTCACTAGTTTCAGTGCAGTTTGCATGTACTGCATATATCTTGAAAACAATTAATTACACTGGAGTAACAGTAACATTTAAACAGGTGGGTGGACAGCATTATGGAGGCCTGTCGAATTGCATGGAGGAGAAATTGGAATCTTGCTCTTTGTCACGTTCCGATATGACGCTAGACCTAGAATTTACCCTTGGAAGGCCCACTACTTGCAAAGAGATCACGCAGAAACAACAGAATTAACTCTTCTCTGCTTTTCAACACATTGGAACCCTTTCTTTTCTCATTTAAGCATGCCCCAACACTATACTATTACTGAGAGAAGAGGAACCTTATATATCCGTATGAATCAGTTTCTTTTTCCATGATACATATATATATATATATATTTATGAGTTTTGTCTAGCTACAAAAAGAGATGAGAGAAGAGGATAAATCTTTGCTAGGAAACACTTGCTTCTGTCCAAAGAATTCAGAATATGTCTTTAATGTCATTTTCAGTGCAAAGAGTAGAAGAAATATAATAGTTCTCTCAGACAATGGACCATATATGTTGTAAGCGTTCAGAAGAGGACCCATGTTCAACTGGTGGGTCAAGATTTATGCCACTGTCATGACATCATTCTCAGATCATGCTTTATATTTGTATCTAAGAGAGTGATGATTTGTTTTTGAAACCCTTATTGTTTTTTTTCTTCTTTTTTTATGTTCAGCGTTTAGATTTCAAAGTTTCTTCAGAATTTATTTGGTATTAATTTTCATTTTTTTAATTGTAAAGATAATTTATTTTATTTTGAAAATTTATTTAATAAATAAAAAAAAAAATCTACTATTTTCATCATAAGAAATAATAAAAATATAAAATTTCTTTGCTTTCTATTTGTCTCATAATTTTAATTCTAAACATTTTTCTTTTTCCCTCGAACATGCTCAAATTTTAGGATTATGTAAAAATGAATTTATATTTATAAAAAGAAAAATTCTTTTTTGTTTGAACTTAATTGAAAAAAATGGTTTTTATTTTGAAAAATGGTTGTAATTTGGTTCATATCAGAAGTTTAAAAGTAGGAATCCATTACCGAATTTGGATTTTCTGATGAATTAAAAAAACGCAAATAAAATTTAAGTCATTAAACTTTTTTACTCCAAAGATATTTCTTGATCGATAATAAAAACCAATTATATTTTAGACATTTATATACAAATAGGTTGTTTTTCTCCTAAAATCTTCTCTGTTTTTATTGATAAGAGAGATCAAATCCCTTGAGGATAAAACAATATATAAACAATTTTGTCCTTATTAGGAAATGACTTTTCTATTTTTATGATAAACATTGAATTATTTATCGATTATATAGTAGACCTTATTGATCTCAATATTTAAAGGATAAAATATTTATTGGTTACAGTCGACCTTATTAATTTCAATATTTATTTATTCAAAACTTCACAAATTCGACAATTAACTTTCAAAATTTATTCAATAATTTCAAAATATAGATCTTTAACTAATAAATTAAAATATCAGTGGATGAACTACTTTTTAGTAAATTCTAAGTTTATAAAAATAAATTGACATGGAATCTTGAAATGTAATTCAGAATTTCAAACACAAAATAAAGAAGAAAAGAAATGTTAGTTTAGGAATATAAGTATTTTATTCTACTGAACTTTAATCTAAACATTCACCAATTCATTGTCGTGTTTCATTCTCCATGATTGACATCGATAATGAATGCATTCTTAATCCACTGACATTTTAAAGTTACACTAAAAAGTTGTATAATGGATGATGATTTGGCAATGTGAAGACTAACTCAACAATTATGATTTAGTTCGAATATTTTTTGTCGGATTTTTCAATACGGACACTGATTTTAATATTTAAAATATATTAAAAAAATAATATTCTAACATTAATATACTATTAATACTCGATATAAGATAACAACCACAAAAACACACAACAAAAAATGTGTACTCTATTATTTGACCTTTTCCTCATCACGTCATTATCTTGTCATTTACTCACTCTTTCGGATGGTTGATTTTTTTATTGGAGCTTTGCAATATTTGCCACTACTGTAATATTATATATAAATGACATGAGCAAGAAATAGAACAATTAAGCATGAAACAACAACGTTTATAGAAAAAGGTTCTTCTCTTATTAAGAAGGTGTGAAGCGACCTTTTCTTTTTTCTATCAAACTTCAATGAAAAGAATATTTTTGAATGGGATTAACGTAATCAAACAATAACAACAACGATAAACTTATTAAATGGTGTTAGAAGAATATAATTAACAGTCTTTTAACGCCTATTTATTTTTTTATTTATTTACTTCAATTAGTTTTTATATCTACAACCTCTTTCTTTTCTTTTTCTTTTTTCTTTACTATCATAATTAGTTTTCATTAAAGTAACTGGAAGAAAATTCAATTTCTCATTCTACAATTTTTATAAGAAATTATTATCTAATCCAAATTTACGCAGTCCCCATTAACCCCTAGACTCGTAAGGAAATGTTTTTAATATTTTTTTTCTTGTAAATGAGGAAAAGTGTAATAATTTCTTCTCCCCCACCTACAGCATTGGCACAGATGATAGCATAAAGAGTATAGGATAAAATAATTAACATGAAGAGAAAAAGGCATGAATAATGATCTGCTGAGCTTTAATTAGTAGTTGGTGGTTTAGAAGATGCTTTGACTTAAATAATTTTAGCTAATTTTATCAAGACTAAAAATATATGTAATTTAGAAAAGTTAATTAGTTCAAGGATGAATGTTAATTTTACATTTTTTTTTTGTCTTTTATGGGGGAAGTTGAACCTATAATTTTTTATCCTGCTTTTTAATTCACCGATCTAATTTTATTTTTCTAAATTATTAGCAGAGGATTAAATCTACGATATATTTTTTTTTTCATTCTAACCACTCTCATCTTTATCATTCATATTAAAAAGACTTAGAATATAATTGGAGAAATATACGTGTAATATGGAACTAATGTTGAAATGATACTGCTATATCAATTATATGTATTAATAATAATATAATAATACCATAAAATTATAATATAATAAAGTATTTGTAATCTATTTTTTAAACTTAAAGTACTTGATTTTTAAATTAATTAACTGTAAAAATAATTTATGTGTTATGCTTTTAAATTAATAATATAATTATTGTTTTGTCTTTCATTTTGATGATATTTTTATATTTTTGAATAAATTTTGACCCATTTTTCAGATGAGTGTAGATTGACAAATAATGAATGAAAAGGAGTACTTAGATTTTTATTTTTTTTTTATAAAAAAAGTATAAATGTAAACAGATTTCTTTTACGATGTTCAGCTATAATTATTTTTACAATTTTTAATAACTATTCAATTTTAAAAATCACCATATAAATTAAAAAAAAATCAAAGTTTATTTTAAAATATCAAAATAAAAAAACATGAAACATAAAATAATAGCTTTATCATTAATAAATTTAGTTAGGTTATAATTTAAAACACTACAAGAAAATGTCTTATTAGTAACCAATTTTAGTCACTAAAAGTTGTTAGTCACTATAGTGACTAATTTAGATACCAATTTACAAAATTAAAATTTATTGGTTACTAAAATAGTCATTAATATAAATAAAAAATTATAATTGGTCACTAAATTTGTCATTAATTAATTAGAGAGCAATTTAGTAACTAAGTTATTTTAGTAGCCAAACTTAGGTAGCTAATTTTTAGTGATCAGTTTTCTTTGATAGTCAAAACTATGGTAGCTAATTTTAAAAACCAATTTAGTGACTAATTATAAATTTTTTATTCATAATAGTAACTATTTTAATAACCAATAATTTTTTTACTTTGTAAACTTGTATCTAAATTAATAGTTATAATAACTAACAATTTTTTGTCACTAAAATTGGTTTCTAACGAAGCATTTTCTTGTAGTGAAAATAGAATACATAAATAATTTTTTGGTTTAATAATTAATTGCTTTAAAACAAAATAAAAAGTCATTGAAAAGTGTATCCGGAAGAATCCAACTCATGGTTGAAAAAATGTTATCTATGAAGTGGGATGGGACCAACTTTCCTCTTGCATAAAGGGTTAATGGCAGAGTCTGGCATCTTGGAAAAGTTTGGGAAGGAGTGCAGCTTGAGGAAAAATTATTTCACCTTAATTCTAGACTTATTAAGAATTCAATATATGATGCTATTTAATTAATTAATACGTTCTAGCATCATCATTTTTTTCAACAATATGTAAGAATTTGTTTATTTGCAACGGGATAGGGTGAGGCTCCGCAGAAACTGTTGTTAAAGACGAGGCATGCTTCAGGCTACTAAATTCAGTAGTATTTGCAATATAAATTGATGGAACACCATCTCCATTTTGCACAATCTTTTCAAAACCATGGATTCCTCCTTGCAGTTAACTATTGTAGCCATTTTGGTAGCCATGTTAGTCGTTCTCTGGCATGGAAAGAAGAGAAACAAAGGAGGTAGGAACAATAGCAAAGAAGCTCCTGTCCCGGTCGGTGCATGGCCACTTATCGGTCACCTGCACCTTCTGGGTGGCCACGACCAACTTCTCTACCGAACACTAGGAACAATGGCTGATCAATATGGACCAGCGTTTAACATCTGGCTCGGTACTCGCAGAGCATTTGTTGTTAGCAGCTGGGAAGTGGCTAAAGAATGTTTCACAACCAATGACAAGGCACTTGCCTCACGCCCCACAACCGTTGCCGCAAAGATTATGGGATACAACTACGCAGTGTTTGGTTTTGCCCCTTACAGTCCCTTTTGGCGTGAGATGAGAAAGATTGCGACTCTTGAACTTCTTTCCAACCGCAGGCTCGAAATGCTCAAACATGTGAGAGTGTCGGAACTCAGCATGGGCATAAGGGAGTTATACAACTCTTGGGTCCAAAACAGGTCTCAACCGGTGGCTGTGGAACTGAACCGGTGGTTGGAGGATTTGACTCTGAACATGGTGGTCAGAATGGTGGCAGGGAAACGCTACTTCGGTGCCTCTGCAACGTGTGATGATGATGAAGCAAGGCGGTGCCAGAAGGCTATTAATCAGTTCTTTCATCTCATTGGGATTTTTGTGGTTTCGGATGCGCTCCCGTTTCTGCGTTGGTTTGATGTGCAGGGGCACGAGAGGGCGATGAAGAAAACTGCCATGGAGTTGGATTCCATACTTGAAGGGTGGCTAAAGGAGCATCGTATGCAAAGAGTTGATGGTGAAGTTAAAGCAGAGGGTGAACAGGATTTCATAGATGTCATGTTGTCTCTTCAGAAGAGTGGTCACCTATCAAATTTCCAATATGATTCCGACACCAGCATCAAATCCACGTGTCTCGTAAACTCAACAACCTAATTTCTTCCTTAATAATTTACTTTATGTTTTCTTAACGATCTTGTCTCTCTAATGCTTTGCAAGGTAGAAACTATTGAATTTTGATTGTTAAATGTTAAACTTTTTTGTTTGTGAATATGTGCAGGCTATTATACTTGGTGGCAGTGATACCACAGCAGGAACACTTAGTTGGGCCATCTCATTACTCCTCAACAATCGGCAAGCATTGAAAAAAGCCCAAGAAGAATTGGACCTGAATGTTGGAATGGGTAGGCAAGTTGAGGAGTCAGACATTAAAAACCTTGCATATCTTCAAGCAATTATAAAGGAAACCTTGCGGCTATACCCAGCTGGGCCTCTCCTAGGCCCAAGGGAAGCCCAAGAAGATTGCAATGTGGGGGGTTACCATGTCCCTGCTGGGACACGGTTGGTGGTTAACCTGTGGAAGATTCATAGGGATCCAAGGGTGTGGGAAGAGCCTTCTGCTTTCAGACCAGAGAGGTTTCTGAGAAGTGATGGTGTTGATGTTAAAGGCCAAAACTTTGAACTGATTCCCTTTGGGTCTGGTCGAAGGTCTTGTCCTGGCATGTCTTTTGCACTGCAAGTTCTTCACTTGACCTTGGCTCGTCTGCTTCATGCATTTGAATTTGCAACCCCATCAGATGAAGCTGTTGACATGACGGAGAGTCCCGGTTTAACAATTCCTAAGGCAACTCCTTTGGAGCTTCTTCTCACTCCTCGCCTTCCACCCCAATTATATACCTTCTAAATTAACCTTGCATCCTCTAATAAAACCTTTTCCTTTATTATTCTTCGAAATGAACTTCGTTAAATTCCAGTTCTTGATGTTAGGCCATGACATGAGTGAGAAGTCAGTGTTATATGATATCCTTATATTTGTCATTAAAAAATCACAGAAGAGATGAAACAATGATCTCATTTTATAGTTGATTATATGCATTTCATTTCATTATATGACATACTAATGCAGTGAACTAAAAGACGTCCATATTCTTTTTCATAGAATTATTAAAAAAATTATGGTTAAGGATATGAAAATATGATATGCATCCAAATGAAGTCCTGAATTTCACATTCAATTATTTAACAAAAGTCATTTTCGTGGCCATCGTTGTTTCCCTTTGAACTGTTCGTGCACGTCACTGACATCTTTCTAATTTTCTTCCTCGTTAAAGTCAGAGACATTGCTCTCACAGAACTGAAGCGAGAAACGGAACTCTAAAAACAACATTGACAACTTTTTTAATCATATAATGAACATATTTTTAAAATTCAAGATAAAAATAACATAAATATAACTAAAAATATTATTATTTCAAATTATTAGGCAAATAATTTTTATTTTGTGACTGTCACGTGTCTTTCTAAATTCATTAGAATAAACGTATCAATATTTAACATAACCTTTAATTTAAAATACTAATGTATATTAAATTATTATATTATCATTTAAAAGTAAATTATTATTTTTCAATTTTCTGAAAAAACAAGTAATGTTATAGACAGATATATCCTATTTTTATTCTCCTTATCTAATATAAATAAAATAATATTTTTATTTTAAAATATAAATAATTTAAAATGAATCCACTATAAAAGTAAAATAATGTTTTCCATTAGATGTTGAAGTTAGGTAGAAAAATTAAATGGTATACATAAAAAAGAAAAAATCCTTAAAAAAAAACTATAACAACTACTCCTATGACATAAAAGAATTTTACATTTTGGCGAATGTTTTGTCTTCAAAACTATACAAGTTGATCCAGTGCGCGCAACTTATCATGGAAGCAGCAGCGCTTGCCGGAGTAGCTTTCTTGCTATTACTCTGTTACTTCATCAAATGGGCTACAGCAGGTTCTGCTCGCAAGCCACCGGAAGCAGCCGGTGGCTGGCCTTTAATCGGTCACCTTCGTCTCTTTGGTCGCTCCGATCAGCCTGTGTACGAAACGTTAGGAGGCTTAGCAGACAAATATGGCCCAATATTCAGCATCCAAATGGGTGTGCATCAGGCGGTAGTGGTGAGCTCTTGGGAGTTAGCGAAAGAGTGTTTCACCACTCTGGACGTTGTTGTCTCATCTCGTCCCAAATTCACCGCCGCAAAAATCTTGACATACGACTATGCTAGTTTTGGGTTCTCCCCTTACGGAGACTTCTGGCGCGACATGCATAAGATTACGGTTTCGGAGCTATTTTCTACCCGACGTGCTGAACTGCTTCGAGGAATTAGAGATTCGGAGGTGCGGAGCTCGTTGAAAGAACTGTACGGAACGTGGGCGGAGAAAAGAGGTGATTTGTTGGTGGAGATGAAGGAGTGGTTCGGGAACATGAATCTGAACGTGATTCTGAGGACGGTTGCGGGAAAGCGATACTGTGTGGGGAATGGAGATGAGGAAAGGATGAGGTGGGTTCGGAGGGTACTGAGAGATTTCTTTAATTTGATGGGGGTGGTTGTGATTGGGGATGCGATTCCATTTCTTGGGTGGCTTGATTTGGGAGGTGAAGTGAAGGAGATGAAAAAAACGGCTTCAGAAATGGATAGCTTCAGTTCTGAATGGTTAAAAGAACATCGCCAACGAAGAGACTCAGATGGGAAGAAAAGAGAGGAAGACTTCATGGATGTGTTGCTGTCTGCTCTTGACGGGGTCGACCTTGCTGGTTACGATGCCGACACTGTCATTAAAGCCACATGTTTGGTAAGCTGTCTCAAAATTAAAGTTTTTCATTGAGTTTAACACGCATAAGAAGAAAAAGTAGGAGGAAAAGGTAAAAATAAGGAAGGTAAAAACTGATAAATCGTTTAATTACGGTTAGGATCGACATAGGCTAATTTGACTAATGGAGATTTAATTCGAAATTTACTCCTGCTAATGGTATTGTTGCATCTTACAGACGTTAATGGCTGCAGCAACGGATACTACGACAGTTACGATGACTTGGGCATTATCGGTATTGTTGAATAATCGCGATGCCTTGAAGAAAGTTCAAGATGAATTGGATGAGCATGTGGGCAGGGAAAGAGTGGTGAATGAATCTGACATAAGCAAATTAGTGTACCTTCAAGCTGTAGTTAAAGAGTCAATGAGATTGTATGCAGCTGCACCACTACCTGGTCCGCGTGAATTCGCAAGCGATTGTACCTTAGGTGGCTACCATATCAAAGCAGGTACGAGATTGATTTTGAACATTTGGAAGATACAGAGAGATCCACGTGTGTGGCCAAATCCATTAGAGTTTCAGCCAGAAAGGTTCCTCACAACGCACAAGGGCGTGGATGTGAAGGGTCAACATTTTGAGCTACTTCCCTTTGGCAGCGGAAGAAGGTCTTGCCCTGGCATGTCATTTGCCCTTCAAATGACGCACTTGGCTTTAGCAGCTTTTTTGCAAGCATTTGAAGTCACAACACTGAACAATGAACCAGTTGACATGAGTGTCTTATTTGGACTCACACTCATCAAAGCCACCCCGCTTGAGGTTTTAATCCAACCTCGTTTACCACTTCAACATCTCCTTAATAATGTATCCTAATTACGTGATTATTGTCCTTACCAGCACCTTCAATTGGTATCTGTGTAGAATGATCAGAACTTGTCTCTGTACAATTTTATGTGCTCAATATTCTGTTCAAACTAAGTATAATTATAAGTTAAGAATATATTAAATCCAACACCCGCAATTGAAGGATTTAATTAGATGATGAAATTATATATTTTCAGCTTTTAAAATGTTCTTTTATTATTAAGTGTATAAATATCAAGTTTTTGTATTTTGACCTTTTATATCTTCAATTGACTCTTACTATTAGATTTTCAATTTATAGACTCTTACTATTAGATTGGGCCTAAAATTTGGATTTGATGATTTTGTTATTAATTAAATTGTAATAGATAATTCTTAATATATATTTCTTAATATTTGGAGATTTCATCTTTAATATATTTTTCAAATTTTCTGAATTTTAATTGGATAACTAACTTTGTAAATAAGTGTTGATAATTTTTGATTAATCAATATTTTAGTCATATTATTAATAATCTTTTCAAATCTATAAGATTTCTACTTATTTGCATAATTTAACTCAAACATTTATTTTTTCATTTTCATTTTGAATAAAACTGAAATATCAAATGAAATTCAAAAATAAAATAAAAATAATAATGTCAATTATGATTATAAAATCAATATTTTAAAAAGAATGAGTTATGTTATGTGACATTTTACAAGCTCACAACTCATTATAATACGAATTTGAAGTGTCATTTTGTTGAATTCATTTGAAAATAATTATTTTATACTTATGGAATAAGAAATCATATATTTTATTTTTAAGTTTTTCGTTGCAATGTCTCTTTCCGAATCAAAACATAACATTTTTTAAATAATTATTTCAATTGGCTTATTTTTTTTAAATATCTCAAATGGCTTCGGTTTTAGATATAATTATTTATATCCCTATATTTTTTTAGAGATGTCAAAATGGATTTTAATCCGTGAGCCAACCTGGTTCATCACGGGTTCGAGCTGGGTTGGGTTGAGAAAATTTAAAAGTTTTCAAAAGTGAGTTGATTTCAACCCGACTCACTTAACACATGGGTTAAATGGGTTTAAGTCGTGTTGTGTTAGGTTTTACAGAGGGGGTTTCATTGGAGAGATACAACACCAATGAAATCTGAGCCGAACCACATAAGACACTGACACCACTCTCAACCTAAAACCTTTTCTGCCCTTTTCTGTACCGCCGTTCTTTTCTTAACGGGACACGCTTACCATACTGCACTCGTCTGAGCCGGTTTTAACCATCGGCTCTGATACCACTTGTCAGGTTTTACAGAGGGGGTTTCATTGGAGAGATACAACACCAATGAGATCTGAGCCGAACCACATAAGACACTGACACCACTCTCAACCTAAAACCTTAAGGCAATGGGTTTATGGGTCTTGATTCTTATATAGTGCTCTACTTTCTCATTTCTGGTCAATGTGGAACTTAGACTCACACTTGGATTCCTAACATATTGAAGGTTTGACATGTGTAATTCTTTTGTTGAAGATTTTACTCCTTCGGATATACATGATAATTTTTCTCTCTCTACCATGGGCTTCTCCACACATTAGAATAATGTTTATACACCTTCAAATACCACTACAATTTATTTTTCTATAATAACTCATAAAAAAAGAATCACAAGTTTTGGTATCGAATTAAAATATTGAATTCATTATAAGATTTTCATTCATATATTGTTATAAATAGATAATATATTCGTATAGTATTTTACAACAAACTTATAATTTAACTGATAAAATACATTTATATGAACAAATCTAGACTAATTCAATTTATCTATACGTGTTTCAATTTAGTTTAATTACTGAGTTATAATTCACTATAATTTATTTAAATTATTATACAATTCCATTTTTTAATTTTTAAATAATTATTTTTACCTTGATATGTTTTCTTAATAATTTCATTAATGAATTAAAAAAATTCCTTTTTTTACCGATTTAATTGCTGGCCCGAATTACTTTGGTTACAGGTTTGAAACTATACTATTTATTTATGTGCAACATATTACTTTTTTAATCAAACATTTAGCAGATAATAATTATAATTAGTTTTAACAGCACTCATAAAATTGTACACACACCAAGTTCTGATCATTCTACATAGATACTAATTGAAGGTGCTGGTAAGGACAAACACATAATTAGGATACATTATTAAGGAAACCTTGATGTGGTAAACGAGGTTTGATTAAAACCTCAAGCGGGGTGGCTTTGGTGAGTGTGAGTCCAAATAAAGCACTCATGTCAACTGGTTCGTTGTTCAGTGTTGTGACTTCAAATGCTTGCAAAAAAGCTGCTAAAGCCAAGTGCGTCATTTGAAGAGCAAATGATATGCCAGGGCACGACCTTCTTCCACCGCCAAAAGGAAGTAGCTCAAAATGCTGACCCTTCACATCCACACCCTTGTGGGTTGTCAGGAACCTTTCTGGCTGAAACTCCAATGGATTTGGCCACACACGTGGGTCTCTTTGAATCTTCCAAATGTTCAAAATCAATCTCGTACCTGCCTCGATACGGTAGCCACCTAAGGTACAATCGCTGTTGAACTCACGCGGACTTGGAAGTGGTGCAGCTGCGTACAATCTCATTGACTCTTTAACTACAGCTTGAAGGTACACTAATTTGTTTATGTCAGATTCATCCACCACTTTTTCCATGCCCACATGCTCATCCAATTCATCTTGAACTTTCTTCAAGGCGTCGCGATTATTCAACAGTAGCGATAATGCCCAAGTCAGCGTAACTGTCGTAGTATCCGTTCCTGCAGCTATTAATGTCTGTATAAAAGGCAACAATTTACACATTATTATTTTTCTTCTCCAATCAAATCGCTTGTTACATTACTATTTTTACTTTCCTACTTCATTTTCTTCTTATGTAAAACAAATATACTATGTATGTTAATCTCAATGAAAACTGTAGTTTTGAGAAAGCTTACCAAACATGTCGCTTTAATGACAGTGTCGGCATCGTAACCAGCAAGGTCAACCCCGTCAACAGCAGACAACAACACATCAATGAAGTCTTCCTCTCTTTCCTTCCCATCTGAGTCTCTTCGTTGGCGATGTTCTTCTAACCATTCAGAAATCAAGCTATCCATTTCTACAGCCGTTTTTTTCATCTCCTTCACTTCACCTCCCAAATCAAGCCACCCAAGAAATGGAATCGCATCCCCAATCACAATCACCCCCAACAAGTTAAAGAAATCTCTCAGTACCCTCCGAACCCGTCTCATCCGTTCCTCATCTCCATTCCCCACACAGTATCGCTTTCCCGCAACCGTCCTCAGTATCATGTTCAGATTCATGTTCCCGAACCACTCCTTCATCTCCACCAACAAATCACCTCTTTTCTCCACCCACGTTCCGTATAGTTCTTTCAACGAGCTCCGCACCTCCGAATCTCTAATTCCTCGAAGCAGTTCAGCACGTCGGGTAGAAAATAGCTCCGAAACAGTAATCTTATGCATGTCGCGCCAGAAGTCTCCGTAAGGGGAGAACGCAAAACTAGCATAGTCGTATGTCAAGATTTTTGCGGCGCTGTATTTGGGACGATATGAGACAACAGCGTCCAGAGTGGTGAAACACTCCCTCGCTAACTCCCAAGAGCTCACCACTACCGCCTGATGCACACCCATTCTGATGCTGAATATTGGGCCATATTTGTCTGCTAAGCCTCCTAGGGCTTCGTATACAGGCTGACCGGAGCGACTAAAGAGGCGAAGGTGGCCGATCAAAGGCCAGCCACCGGCTGCTTCCGGTGGCTTGCGAGTAGAACCTGCTGTATCCCATTTGATGAAGTAACATAGTAATAGAAAGACAGCTACTACAACAAGCGCTGCTGCTTCCATGACAAGTTTCGAGCACTGGATCAACTTGTATAGTTTTGAAGACAAAACATTCACCAGACGTAAAATTCGTTTATGTTGTTATGTTATTATAATGTGGTGGGAGTAGTTGTTATAGTGTTTTTAAGGAATATTTTTTTATGTATACCACTCAATTAATTTTTCTACCTAATCTCAACATCTAATAAAAAATATTATTTTTACTTTTATAGTGGATTCGTTTTAAATTATTTTATATTTAAAATAAAATATTATCTTATTTTAGATAATTGGATTAAAAAATAGGATATTCACGCAACAGAGTTTTACATTTATTTAATGTTATTAAATGGAGGAAGGGTAATGCAATAAATATATTACCCACCAAACACTCAATTTTACCCGTGATAACCACTTGCGGAAAAGTTTGTAAGGTGATTTCAATTCTTGGAGGTTTAAATAGTCGGTGACACCGTTTTTATTTTTGGATTTTGATACTTTAACAAATTTTGACAAAATCTTTCCCTTTCTTTTTTAAACTATAATAAATTATTTAAAAAAATATTAATCCAATACAATAATGACACGTGAATATTATTAAAATTTTATTTTTTTTGACAAAATTTTAATAATGTCTGCATGTCACCACTCAATTGGATCCATATTTTTTTTAAAATAATTTATTATGGTTCAGAAAGAAAAGATAAAGATTTAATAGAAAGTTTGTCAAAGTTTGATAATAAAAATTTTGTTAAATATCAAAATCCTTTATTTTTTTTTTCGAAAACTCAATTATGTTAAGCACGAGTTGGGTTTATGATTTAAAAACAGTAAGCCAATGATGTAGGTGTATATTATAGCAGGTTGAAACTCACCTAAAATGAGCTCAACAAATGTGCAAATGATGACCTCGTTTTGGTTAGTGAATAAGGATGTGCTTGGAATGAGGAGAGGATCTAAGAGAGAATAACTGAATGAATTTGAGGAGACATTGAAGGGATTGTGGTGTTGTTTTGATTAAAACAAAAATTGTGTGATTTGAGTGGATTTAAGATGATAGTTCATGAAAGTTTGTATATGATGTGATGAGTATGATAAATTATAAAATATGTTTTAAGAAATAAAATTATATAATTACTATTTTATCTTTGAAAATAAAGATAATATAAACTTAAATATACATAGTGAAAATTGTATTAAAAGAAAATTGAATCTTTTATTTATATTATTATTACTAGCGAAAACGTAGGCATTGTCACGCTTGTGTGTTTGTATTTTTTTTAATTTTTGTAGAAATTTGAGTTAAAATCAATAATATTTATTTTTAATATTTAATTAATTTTTAAAATAGTTGTTAAATAAAATAATTGTTAAAAATAAAAGAAGGTTTTAAAATAACGGTTAAAGGTAAATTATTTATAAAATAATTAATTTTTAAAATAATAATTAAGGGTAAAACTAGAAAAACAAAACATAAACACAAAAGAAAGAATTATCTTTATACATTGTTATAGATTATTATTAGGTTAAATCATTCCGAGATTCCATTTTTGTAGCAAAATCTCAAGTAGGTCCTTCATTTTTATTTAACTCGATTGAGTTTCTATTTTGGAAGATTCGTTCTAATAAGGTCATTTCCATTAGTAGTACAGTAATAGTGTTAATTATGTGTCATATGTCACCACGTGATTTTTTTAATTTTTTATCTTTTTTATAATTATTTTAAAAAAAATTGTCACTTGTCAATCTAAGATTGTGCCACGTGGCATAAACAGTGTGATATGGTAGTACCATGTGTTATTATTGAATATGAAAAGTCTGAATGTAATCTCTGTATTTGTTATTTTGTCTCAATTTAGTCCCAATTTTGTAAAAACTGAATTAATTTTATCCCTATATCACATTTAATTTCTATATAAATTTTACATTGGTACTTTTATTATATTTTTAACAAAATTAAGTTTATTTAAATTATATTTTGCATTGAACTTTATTTAAATATTGTTTCAAATATTTATATATCAATAATTTATAGACAAATGTTAGGATTGATTTAAAAATAATTTTATAGATTGAATTGTAAAATTTTAAATAAATGTATTTATTTTAAATTGTTATAAATTTTAATAAAAATTTATATTAACGTCATACTTGTGGTCGACGCATTTGTTTGCAGTTAAAATGAAACATTTTTGTAGTGTTATTAGTTAAAAGGATCATTTATAGTATTTCTTCACCTAGAAAAACCATCTATCTATATGTAAGTTTTTTTTTTTTTTTTTTTTTTACATGTAACTTTTATATTAATAAATTCATCGATAGAGTTTAAAGTATAAAATAAAGGTTAACTTTACCATAAAATAAAATAAAATGCAATTATAAGACGAAACGAATGCCTATTTTTCTTTAAAAATATTTTAGACAGTATTTTTTTAGCATGAAAAAAAATATTATGAAAAATACATACATGTAATTTAGTTTTTTTCTTCTTTTTTCATAAACACCTCTCTCTATATATTAAATACGTCAGACTTAATATATTAAAGAATAACAACATCCTTTATATTAAAATTATTATGAAGTGAATTAAACATATTTTTAATCCATCATCCATTCATTCTAATTGATTTTTTTTAAAAGGAAATAAAACATGGGTGAATACACCTACTAAAAAACAAGTGAGTTTTGAACACAATGTGCGTGTATTAGTATCCACCAAAACAATTAATTGATATCGTTTGTCGCTTTTCTTTTTTTCTAGTTTCCCTTTTATATTCTTTGTTTGGACCATTTTGTCTTCTCATTTTTCCAACTTTCTTTCTTCTTTTAATTCTTGTTAAAGTTATCTAATTATCTTTTCATAATAGTGTCCTTTTGTCTTCATTCATTTCTCGTATACTAGATTATTTAACTGACGGAAAAAAAGTCTATCATACTCCTATATATGACCTAATCAAAGTCTATCACCACGTTATCTTGATTCTTGACTTACCGATGTGAGATTATTAGAACTGTAAACAACTTCAGTTTCGAAACAGTTTCTTGATGAAAAGGAATGGGAACCATCGACTTCTCTACAAGTCGAAATATGCGGCTCAGTGCTTTTTGATTTCATGCTGATCAAAGGTTGAGGGTAAGAAAAAGTTGGGATAAGGCCAAAAAATCAGTGGCGTGAAGAAGAAAGCTATGGCGTTAGTCAGCCAAAAAAAAAAAAAGATTAAAGAAGATGAGGCAGGATGACCTTAACTTGTGGATTACACTGTTGGTTATCGGTTCTCATTCAGGGGACCAGTGAAGACATTGTCATTCTGTTGTATTATGAATTGGGACTTTGAAATCATTCCGATTATTTTACACATTTGTTAGTATAGATTTAGAATTTGATTGGGTGAGAGTGAGAGAAACTGTGCCTGTGTAAGATGAATTGGATTCTTTTTGGATCAGACATTATTAGTGTGAAGAAGAGATTGTGACAACTCTAGCTTGGAAAACACTCAGTTTCAAATTGAAGAGATAAAAAAACGGATCCAAAATAAGTCTGTAATTATATTACTTAAAGTGTGAATCGAATAGGATAACAAATAAGTGGGTATTTGTAAGAGATCTAAAAGATTCAGCGCTCTAGTAAAAAAAACCCTGGTTCTTGTTTAACTACCATTACATATTTGACTCTTGGTTTTCGCGTTCCATCTACGGCCCAACCACGTTTCGCGAATAGAATTTCTTGATATAGTAGCTGAATTGCGATGGATCTTACGGTTCAGTATCTGGTCGCAGCAGTTATAGCCGTACTCTTCATTTCTTTCTTCATCAAAAGGGATACACCAGGTTCCGCCCGCAACCCACCGGAAGCCGCCGGTGGGTGGCCTTTGATCGGTCATCTTCACCTCTTAGGTGGTTCCACTCCTTACGTAACCTTAGCATCCTTAGCAGACAAGTATGGTCCAATATTCAGCATCCGAATTGGTGTGCATCCAGCAGTGGTGGTGAGTTCTTGGGAGTTAGCCAAAGAGTGTTTCACCACTCTCGACGTCGTTGTCTCTTCTCGCCCCAAATTCACCGCCGCTAAACTCTTGGGCTACGACTATGCTAACTTTGGGTTTTCCCCTTACGGAGAATTCTGGCGCGAGATGCGAAAGATTACGGCTTCGGAGTTGCTCTCCACTACCCGCTTCGAACTTCTGAAGGATATTAGACACTCGGAGGTGAAGAGCTCCTTCAAAGAATTGTACAGATCATGGGCGGAGAAAGGAGGTGGGTCACATTATTTGTCGGTGGAGATGAAGCAGTGGTTCGGAGACGTCAATCTCAACGTCATTCTGCGGATGATTTCGGGAAAGCAATACTCCGCCAAAAGTGAAGACGAGCAACAGGTGAGGCGGATAAGGAAGGTTTTCAGAGAGTTTTTCCGTTTGACAGGGTTGTTTGTGGTTGGAGACGCCATTCCGTTTCTGGGGTGGCTTGATTTGGGAGGTGAAGTAAAGGAGATGAAGAAAACGGCCATGGAAATGGATATCATCGTTTCTGAATGGTTAGAAGAACATCGCCAGAAAAGAGTCACTGATGAGAGCAAAACAGAACAGGACTTCGTTGATGTTTTGTTGTCGGTCCTTAAAGGAGTCGACCTTGCCGGTTACGATGTCGACACTGTGATAAAAGCCACCTGCACGGTACGTATAAAAGATTCAAAATTAAAAATGTTTTTCCTGTTGTTTTGGTTTATATTCAGTATCATCAACTCAGGTTACCCTATACTACTCAAAAACTGAAATGGTTTGGTGGCTTTATTGTTGCATCTTGCAGATGCTGATTGCCGGAGCAACTGATACAACAGCAGTTACCATGACATGGGCACTGTCGTTGTTGCTAAATAATCGGGACGCATTGAAGAAAGTAAAAGATGAATTGGATGAGCACGTGGGAAAAGAAAGATTAGTGAACGAATCGGATATAAACAAATTAGTTTATCTTCAAGCTGTGGTAAAAGAGACACTGCGATTGTATCCATCTGGGCCATTCTCTGGTCCACGTGAATTCACAGAAGATTGTACACTGGGAGGCTTTAACATCAAAGCGGGTACCCGATTTATTTTGAACATTTGGAAATTACACAGAGATCCACGAATATGGTCAAATCCATTGGAGTTTGAACCAGAGAGGTTCTTGACAAGCCACCGAAGTGTTGATCTGAAGGGTCAGCATTTCGAACTCCTTCCCTTTGGTGGTGGAAGGAGGTTGTGCCCTGGCATATCATTTGGCCTTCAGATGACACACTTGGCATTAGCTTCACTTTTGCAGGCATTTGAAATCACCACCCCATCCAATGCTCCAGTTGATATGAGTGCCACGTTTGGACTCACAAATATGAAAACCACTCCTCTCCAGGTTTTACTCAGACCCGCTTTATCACATCACCTACTTTTTGGTGATGATGTTTAGCAAGATCCATTGTATTACCCAACGTCTACAAAGTTACTCATCTGTTGTGAAACTGTTTAATTGATTGTATAATTAAAGATACGATATGTTTTTCTTGATAAATAATGTTATTAAAGACACTTTATAAAAGTTTATTTATATCTAAAAATAGTTTAAATTTTCCCCATCTTTTAGAGATAACAAGTTTTCTGTATTAAGGTATGTATATTTATATTATTGCGTCTACATATTATCCTGATACGAATAATTTGTTGAAGGATAGATTATATATGGAATAATTTGTAACACGCGTCATCATAGAGTTGTCCGTAATTGGCAGATCCGTCACTTTTATTTTTTAATTTATTTTACTTTTTAATTTTTATTTTAAAAATTTGTTTGTATATAATTTATAAATAAATATTTAAAATATATTTAATCATATAAATATTTTCTGAATTTTTAACTGATTAATTAATATTTTTACCTAATTAAATTAATATAATTATTACTTTTACATTGTTAAATTTTTTTATTATAATTAATATTTAAAATTTTATTTATAAGTATTAATAATTTAAATTATAATAATATTATATATTTATATATTTAAAAAAAATAATTTTTTAAAATCATTTTAATTTTTAATATACAAAAATATAGAAATAAAACGGTTTAATGGATAAAAAATTAGGTGAGTCAGATAATCCATACCATTTTGATAGACTGGTAGGCTGGTCCGCATGCCAATCTCATTTTAACACTTGGATTCAAATTGCAATCACATTTTGTTTTTGGTTGGGGTGTCAGTACGCACTATTCTAATTTCTTTTAGTTAAATATATATTTGTTTCTTAATTTTTTTTGAAATTTGAAATTAGTTTTTTTTTTAAGTTTTTGATTAATTTAGTTTTTTATTTTAAAAAATTGTATAAATTTAGTTCTTTTAACCAATATTTGTTAAGTTTATCCGACATTTCAAACGCATTTCATGATAATATTTGAATTATTTACACGTTTAACACATTTTCGCTTCAATATTAATTCAAATATTATCATAAAATACGTTTAAAATGTCAAATAAAGTTAACAAAATTTGACAAGAAGAACCAAATCCATATATTTATAAAGATTAAGGACTAAATTAATATAAAATTTTGAAAATGGACAAAGTTTACTGAAACTTGAAGAACAAAAATATATTTAACTATTTTTATAAAAAATTACCTATTGACACATTATTTTTTACAAAGTTAATAAAGTTTCTAAAAATGAAATTAACAAACTTAAATTTTTAACTTTTAATTAAAATAAAATAATAAAATAATATTTTTTTACCTGAATAAGAAAGTTTGTAAAAACTTTGTTAAAAAACTTTGTCGACCAATAATAGCTCTCTTTTTTTTATTGAGCATCAAAATATGTTTGCTTGTAACTATGCTCATGAGTTAATCGGTACTTATAACATCAGTTTTGTTAAGGGGACACTACCTTAATTTGGGGACCATCATGTGTTTTTATTTTTTAACTATTTTTGTTGAGAAGAGTTGTTTGAGGTGTGGTTGAATATTGCAGTAGGAGATGAACAACTTTTTGAGTTGTGATCATAGTTGTCATTGAAATCATTTTCAAAGTTATGATCAACATGGCTACTGTAGCCTGCAGCCGACAACAACTAGAAAGAGAGAGAAGTAATAGATCGGAAAGAGGGAAGCATTAGAAAAATAATTGACGAATAGAGTAAGATAAGAAATTGGAGAGAGATACATGAGAAAAAACAGAAATAATAAATAAGACAAGGGAAAATCTCGTTTTCACGTTGATATTTAAAAGTGGAGTAAGAGATAATACCATTTTCAAAAGTTAAACCCACTGTTGTTTACTATTGCGAAATTGAAGGGAGATACATGAGACAAAAAGTTAAATAAAAATAAAAACTATGTTGGTTTTTTTTTTTTTTACTCCAACCTCCTCAATTTGCTCATATGATAAATAAATGGGATGTCACCAACTATTGCATGTGTAATTAATGAGTCAACGTGTAAAACAAGGATCTTAAAAGAAAGTACCAAACATTCAATAGGAAGCTTAACCTTATAGGTTTAATTGGAAGATAAAAAATAATGTAACTCTAAAATTCCCTTTCTCTAACAGGAGTAATGTTGACGAAAAGATATAAGGATCCCCTAGTTTTGAATCGAGGATTGTGTTAATAATTGTGTTATATAGTATAAACAATTTAAAAATATCTTAAACGTGTTTTATAATACTATTTGATTTAATATTAAATTAAAAATGTGTCACATAGTATAAATAACCCAAATACAATCTTGAAATACTTACAAAACATCAAATAAATCTAATAAAGTTTGATTAAAATGACTAAATTTATGTATTTAGAGATATATTTTGAGAGATGAAAGACTAAATTGGTCTAAAATTTCGAAATGAACTAATTTCAAAATTTACTAAAAGGAAAAAAAATATTTAACCATTGTGTTTAAAGTTTTTTAGATAATAGAAAATATTATTTGTGCATTTTTTCGATCACCAAACAAATTTCATTTTTCAGAGGAAACAAAATTTGTAGGACTCTTCATGAACACAACCTATCCACGGAAGAAGATGATTTTGGCACTTCCTCACTTGTCAAATCAATTTTGTTGTTTAGAGGAAATAAACGACCAAACCAATAAAGAGGAGGAATTCCGCACTCTTTCTCCAACCCATTTTTATCGATAAAGAGGAAACAAATTTGTATTTCCTTTTTCTGGTCGACATCAGAAATCCAATAAAAAATTATAAATGAATTAATTAATTAAAATTTTGGTATGTTCAATTTTACATGGTCCATCTTACACATGGATTTCCGAATGATAACATGTGGTTATTAGCGTAAATAACGAGTGGAGTTAAAGAAAGAAAAGGACAAATACCGTTTGAGGAATAATTTTTATACACCTTTTAAGGACAGAGAAAACAGCTGTGTATTAAATTCACCATTAAAAATAAAATTAATTTTTTAAAAGTATTATTGCAAAAAACAAAAAATCTACACCCTTTTGCTTTTATTTATAAGAAACACCCACTATCTTCAAACTTATGTTTTTTTAGATTATTTATATGCTTTAAACTTTTAAAGTACCTAAAAGATATTATAATGGTCTTACATAAGTTTTGAAGATTTTGACAACCTAAATTGCGATAGGAAAAAAAAAATTAAAAAAAAAAATTTGACGTTATTATCATAGTTTATTATAAAATATTATGAAGAATCGTAAAAAATAAATTATAATTTGCAAAGTCATATTTTAGATTTAAGAATAGTTTATGTGTAAAAAGATTCTTAGTATTCTATCACCTCTGATTAAAAACGATACTTTTAATTAAATATATAATAGTATATGATTTTTTTAAAATGTTTATTTTTTCAAAAATATAAAATAAAATTATATCGGAAAAAAATCGAACTCAAGAAAAATTAATTTTATTTCTCTGTATTTTTCATTCAAAATAAGAATCAATGATTATTTAGTTCTTAAAAACAACAAAACTATTTAAATAAAAATGATGATATTTTTTACTTTTTAATTTTTGTTTTTCCATTTGATATTTTTAAGGAAAGAACGATCATATGATTATTCGGATTTTTATTATGAAAATATCAGATGAACAACTACACAAACATCAAAAAAATATATTATTTAATTATTTTGAGAAATTAGTACTAAAATTATACATACAATATCACAAATATATATATATATATATATATATAAATATAAATACAACTATTTTTTTAAAATTGAATACCAGTATGCATATGACGGTAGATGTATCCAAAATTTATTTTGCACAAATAACTATTTTTAAAATTTACTGCATAGAAATTAAAAAAGAAAGAGAAGTGTGAATATATGTTGAATACTTTACTTCATGGAAGTGTGTAACAAGTGTAGAAAGAGAAAGAAGTAGGTAGCATGCACCTCTCAATCAGATATACAAATATACTACAGCTTGATCCAAATTGGGTGTTGCAATTAAGTACAAATTGAATAAAAAGTAAGGCATCATGAATCATGCTATTAAAAGAACCCCCAGCTAATCAAAGTCGGATTCAGTTGTGGACCTTCTCTGATTAGCCATTTCTAAATGCATCCATGTTATATTTATAAAAGGTATGATCTGACATGTCTAGAACATTAAATGCACTAAACTATGTGAACCCCAAAACCATTAACATCATAGGTGATTCAACCTTTTTATTTTTTAATACAACTTCTTCACAGACATTAGTTTTCACAAAGTAAAATATACTTTAACCTATTTTTAATTATTTATTTTTAATTCATTATTTCAATCATCATTAAATCATTATATCATTAAAAAAAATTAAAATTAATAATTTAATAATAATCTAAATAATAAATTAAAAATAAGTTAAAAAAAATAAATTAAAATATTATTTTCCTTTCACAAACATCGGTTTCCCATATAAATCATTTTATTGTAAATGAAAAAAAATCGTTTTCCTGACAGGGTGTTTTTGTTATTTTTTCTACAAAACACTGCTCGAATTCAATTCCACAAGGGACCAATTCTAACCAGTTTTTTTCTTTTCCTTTTAATTTTAAGAAATTAAATAATTTTTAAAAACTGTTATTTTGTTAAATTTTTAAATTATTGATTAATTTATTAAAACTAATATTGGTGAATTAATTTCTAACTTGGTTATATTTTCATTTTTTTAATTTTCAAAATTTTTAAAAATAAAGAAAAAATATATAATTTTACTGTAGAGACAGGGTAAAATATATATAATTTTGTAAATAAAAAATGATAAAATTTTTAAATAAGAGACTGTAACTTTCTGTTAAAAATATTTTATCTCAAAAAAAAAAAAAATAAAATATATACAAAATTGTATATTTTTTTCATAGATTTTAATAAATTTTGTAAAATGAAAATTTTAAAATATAAAAAATATAGAAATTTTAATATAAATTATTAAAATAGAAAAATATAATTTCTTTTATTGTTATTATGGTAGATGGAAACAAAAATTGGATAGATTTAAAAACATGGACTACTACATATAAAATATAAAATGAATAAGAATACAATTTAAATTTTAAATTACCTAGTTAATGAATTAAATTTTAAATCATTTAAAAAATGAAAATTGATGTCATATGTAGTAACAAAAATTTTCATAGTTCTCAATTGAAGATTTTGTTAATATATTTTGTAGTCCCAGATCGTTTAGAAGTAAAAACCAAATACATCTTCTTTTTTCAACTCTTGAGATATTTTTTAAGTACAAAATGAATTTTAGGTTCTAAGGCAAATAATATTGATCTTAATGAAAACATTTATAATTTAAAGAGTAATTAATTGTTGTAGTTAAACATTGACTTAATATTAATGTATTGGGAAATTGCCTGTCACTTATAGGGCCCGAAGATCTAAAGCTTTGTATAATAATCCACTAATTTTCTTGAACAGTCAAAGAAACACATAACAGTTGACACAACAGATAGACTTACACCTAATCCTGTTACACATGGGAATCACTTTACTTTATTACAACCCACATGGCTGCTAAAATAATTAGTATAAAAGTCGTATTTGACTTCATAATTTCATAATTTCAACATGGTTCAATTAACAATAATTAAAATATGACTTCAATGAAAATAAATCCATATCTTGAAATGAACGCACCTTTTGGTTTCACTATTTATACTCTAACAAGAAGCCCACACCATAGTCCCATAATCAACCATCCAACAAAAAAAATTCTTCAATACGATGATGGCGTACCTCGAAAACCCTCTCACGCAGTACACAGTACCACTTACCATCTCATTCTTCTGCCTGTTCTTATTTCTCTTCGTTTTTTCATCTCTGTCCAGAAAACACAAAAACCACAGCGCAGCAACGAGAAAACCACCACCAGAAGCAAGTGGCGCGTGGCCTTTGATTGGCCACCTCCACCTCTTAGGGGGGTCGAAACCGCCGCACGTTACTTTGGGACAGATGGCGGACAAATACGGCCCAATCTTCACCTTGCGTCTGGGAGCTCACAAAACGCTGGTTGTGAGCAACTGGGAAATGGCCAAAGAGTGCTTTACCGTCAACGACAGAGCGTTCGCTACCCGTCCCAAATCCATGGCCTTTGAAGTGTTGGGCTACAACTATTCCATGATTGGGTTCAGCCCCTACGGTTCTTACTGGCGCCATGTGCGCAAAATCGCCACGCTGGAGCTCCTCTCTTCGCACCGCTTAGACACGCTGCACCACGTGATGGATGCCGAAGTGAAAGCAGCAATGAAAGAGAGTTACAATCTGTGGTTGAAGAAGAAAGACGGCGGTTCCGAAATGATGAGGTGGTTTGGGGACATAACGTTGAACATTATGTTCCGAACGGTGGTAGGAAAACGTTTAGCTAGTGACGGCGGTGACGGCGGTGTGAATGCAGATAACGAACGGCTCCGAAAAGCATTGAGAGAGTTGTTTGATCTGAGCGGTTCATTCGCGGTGTCCGACTCTCTGCCGTATTTGAGATGGTTGGATTTGGGTGGTGTCGAGAAGAAGATGAAGAGAACGGCGAAAGAGTTAGAAGGGTTTGTTCAGATTTGGCTTGAAGAACACAAACGCAACAGAGGTTGTGATTTAGGTGAAGGGAAACATAACCAGGACCTGATGGACGTGCTTCTTGGGCTTGCCGAAAAGGGTGAAGATTTTGATGGTCATGACCCTGACACCACAATCAAAGCTACATGTCTGGTAAGTGCCATCACCCTGACACCACAATTATGTATTTTTTATTCTAAAAATAGGTGCAATTTTCAATTTTTTTTATCCAACATAATACGTACATATTAAAATTATTTAAACGTTAATAACACATACAAGTATGATAAGAAAAATAACAATAAATACAAAAGTAATATTTCTCACTTTTCTATTTTGTAGGCTTTAATTTTGGCTGGTTCAGATACCACAACAGGAACATTGGTATGGGCTCTCTCTTTACTTCTGAATAATCGTGAGATCCTAAAAAAAGTGGTTCATGAATTAGATACAGAAGTTGGGAGTGAAAGAATGGTAGAGATGTCAGATTTGAAGAAGCTAAAGTATCTTCATGCTATCATCAAGGAAACACTGCGTTTATACCCAGTTGCACCGCTTAGTGTACCACACGAGTCCATGGAAGATTGCACAGTGGGTGGATATCATATAGCATCTGGCACACGTCTTTTGACTAATATTTCAAAGCTTCATCGAGATCCCTCTGTATATCCAAATCCTCTTGAATTTGATCCAGAGAGATTCCTAACAACCCACAAGGAAGTGGACTTTAAGGGTCAACATTTTGAGTTGATTCCATTCGGTGCAGGTAGAAGAATGTGTCCTGGACTATCATTTAGTCTTCAAGTGATGCCACTGGCACTTGGTACCTTACTGCACGGGTTTGATATTGCAACTATTGATGGAGGAGCTGTTGATATGGTTGAACAGATTGGCTTAACCAACATCAGAGCCTCTCCCCTCCAAGTCACTCTTACTCCACGTCTATCTTCTTGTATTTATGATAAAACATTTAAACACTGAAAGATTATGGAGAGAAAAATGATATATGAATAATAAACTAGCATATGTAGCTATTGAAAATGTATAAGGAGTTGATTTTAATCATACAAAAACACGAATAAATAATTATGATTGTTTTAACTAATTTTGAATTTACTATTTACTTACATTTAAGATCTTTTCATGTTCTTATCTCTTGGTATTATGACTATTTACATTAGTAAGAAGTTTATAATTACAAATGTAAACAAATTGACTATAGAGTTCAGTGTTTTTCGTTGAGTGAAAATAAATAAATAATATATAAGAAAAAAAAATAGTGGTGACATGGTAACATATTTTATATGAATTCTCTATTTATTCATTTGCTTCAAATATTGTAGTTGATTTACTTTTCAATCAAAATTCAATCATACAATATTATAAAGCGTTTATTTTTCATTGTTTCATTTATTCTATATTTAGTTAGATTATTGGATTATGGTATCTATTATCAGGGCGACTCAATGATTTGGGAGGTCTAAAGCAAACTTAAAAAATGAGGCATTTCATTTAAAATTTATTTTTTGTGCTTTTTTATGCAAAGTTATTTATTAAATTGTCATAATTAATTTCATTTAATATTTCTTTCTCAATAGATAATATGACTAATCCATTTAATCTTTTTTGAGACATTGTTGATCTTAAATAAATTTTTAATATCTTTAGCTTTAAGAAACTCCTTTCGGCGAAAACAACTAACACTAAAATTGTTAATATTATTCTATAAGTTATATATATTTGAAAAAAAATGTATTTTTTTTATATAATTAAGAGTGTCAATTGGTTTATGATTTTCCAAACCTATAATTTTCCATAAGATATTTAATTCTTAAATTAGATCAAATCCATCAATATCCGATGAATTATCATGTTTTAAAGATTTTTTAAGGTTTAAGCATTTTTATTTTAAAAATGAATTATCTAAAAACTGTAATACACAAGACATTTGTTCTTTTTTGTTTATAGTTTTTTTGTTATGCAATTAAAGTCTAAATTCTTCTTTTCTTTTGAATTTTTAAATAGCATGATTCAAATTTTCTAGTTGACATATCACTACAAAAAATCATGTATGTTATGACAATTTTAATATGACGGTTGTTTAAAACTGTCACTTTTTACATTATAATATGACATTTGAACAACTGTTACATTTTACGAGTAAAATATGGCAATTTACGGTAAAATATGACGTTTTAAATGTCATTTTTTAATTAATGTTGATACTTTCCCTATCACTTTTTACTTACCCTCTCGGTGCTTAAAATTTGTCGACTTTTAACCTTGCCTCCCACAATTGTTTTTCCTGCACCTCTTTCCTGCTCACCAAACCTTCTCAGAAACGCTTCACTCCAAACCCACATTTCCAAATTCACATTTTGTAGACTTAGTCATTGACGACCTCCCCTCCATAGTCGCCACTAGTGCCGCCCCTTCCTCTACCTCACCCACGTCGGAACCCTAAACATTGACTTCTTCTCCAGCAACAATGACGGTGACCACTCCCTATTCGGCTGCATCTATAAATCCCCCGCCAATGCCACCCTTCTCGCCCTCTTCCCTTTCACCTACCTCCACCTTCTATACTATCTTCATCTTATCACTGATGTTAGAGTTAGGGTTTCTCAATTCATCCGCTCAGGAACTACCTTCAACACCCGAGGATTGTTTTCCCTATCGTCGTCGCAGGAGAAGCTAAACAATAATGCAGGAAGAAGGGCATGGATTTGCATTTTTTTCGTGAAGGGGATCGTGGTGGGTCGTCAGGACACAACGACACAATTTTTTCTTGTGAGTTTCCTCTTCATTTCCTATGAATATATGAATTAGAAGGCACTTATGAAGCAATGATGATGTCAATGTATAATCAAGCCTTCTGGATACTGGGTTTAGTTTTTGTTTTTCTTGTGCAGTTAGGGAAAAGTTCTTCACTTTCTGTTGAGGCATAATACGAATACCATTTGAAAAGTAGAAGAAAGCACAACTATATTTAAACATCTGCATACATAAACTCAAATATATCCTTTGGAACATAAAGGGAGTGCCCTAAAGAGACAACTCTGTAGTGAGTAATTATGTTGAATCCACAAAATACACATTCTAAAGGTTTGAATTTCTACCCAATTATTATGTGTTGAATCTTATGTTTTATGCTTTTTATAGTTAATGCATTTTTTTTTTCAAATTATACTGTTGTATGAGGTAAGGAAGAACAAGTTTGTTGAGATTCTTCCTATTAACGTTGGTTGTTTAGGTGTTTGCACTTATTCTAAGAGAAAGCATGCTCGGGGTTGACTAGGAAGTTATACAATTTATAGCCTTATAAGTAATATGACAGTAATTTATAATGTGTGTTCATGTTCCTTTTCTATTTCAGTTTGCTTATGTGTGTATGTATGTATTAATTTGGTAGGCTTGCAGGTTGGGTGTGTAAAGAGATATGGCTTATTGTATGAATTTCAATT
>Ga0214542_1001195_pt1 | contig 52566 bp, 26 predicted proteins | sample CNSS1metaG_FD_160096 | JGI IMG/M metagenome (GOLD analysis project Ga0214542, IMG submission 160096) | Root nodule microbial communities from cowpea collected in UCLA plant growth center, Los Angeles, California, USA - CNSS1 | ecosystem: Host-associated > Plants > Roots > Nodule | place: USA... | reverse complement strand
GAAAATTTATTAATAAAAATATATATATATATATATATATATATATATATATATATATATATATATATATATATATATATATATATATATATATATATATATATAAACCGGTAATGAACAAGTAAGGAGCGCAAGTCTGTCCATGGTGTTTACACAGGCAAATAAATTGTGCTTTGAACCATAAACCATCAATTGAGTGCCCAACCAAGAACTATTTGTTCCCTCACTTGTTGCTATGTGTTTTCTTATGTGAGAGTGATAATTATATTATGTTATTATATTGGACATCAACTTTCTACCGTTACCATTCAATTTTTAATGGCATTTACTTATCTTTCAAGGTATTTAATTTCACATTTATACATAAGATATTTGGATAAAGAGATTAAAACAATACTTTTTAATATAATTGAGACTCAAAAATCAATTTCAAATTTGAAAAATAAAAAATAATTTTAGTTCAAATTTAAGAAACTAAAAAATATATTTAAATTTAATATAAATAAATATTTATCATCTATCATTGGGCAATGGAGTCCCTTTCAGAAGTACGTTACCCACTAATACCTATAGATCTAGGAAACAATTGTTATCATTTTGGAATATATTAATTTCATAAATAATAACCACTCAAAATTTGTGTCTGGTTCTTTTCTAGCAATAATATTCAAACAATAATATACATATATATCTTTTTCAAAATTTAGAATAAACGTCCCTTTGAACTTAAAATATCAAGAAAAGAAACATGCCCTCAAAATCACTCTCCAAAGAAGATGTAATTGCGTGTATCTTTCTATACAGCCATCACATCTGAACAATTTAAAAGGTCATTAATTTTCTGTCCATTCATATTTTTTAAAAGAAAAAGAAATAGAATATAATGTACATATAAATACGATATTGTGGGAGAAAAGATAAAAACTTTAGAACATAATAATCTGACAGGAAAAGAGAATGAAACAACAAATTTAATATTGCGCGAATTTCCACTTGTATATTCATCAATATCAGAATAAGGGTATATTTGGACAAAATGTTATAACAGAGAATTATAACTATCATTTCGAACTCCATTTTCAGATTTTGTTTAATCTTTTCAATATCTGTGTATTGCTACTAATTGTGAGCAAGTCATCCACATAAAGGCATATAATGATCAATTGGTTCAATTGTACAGTTTTCAAAGAAACTCCATACTCAACTACACATTTTACAAAGCCAAGGCCTAGGAGAAAAGTGTCTATTCTTTTGTTCCAAGTTCTAGAGGCTTGCTCTAAACTATACAAAGCTTTTCTCAACTTCATAACTTTGTGTTCATTCCCCTTCTTCACGAAATCGAAGGGCTGGACAACATATATTTCTTCATCTAACCAACCATTAAGGAAGGTTGATTTAACATCTAATTGCCACAACTTCTAGTGCCTCAAGATGGCCAAAGCTACAATCAGCTTTACTATTTCTAACCTTGCCATAGATGCGAAAACATCAGAGTAGTCTTGGCCCTTCTTCTACATGAATCCTTTTGCACCAACTATGCCTTGTGTTTTGGGAACCATCTGGTTTAACTTTCACCTTGAAGACCCATTTCACATCAATAGCAGTCTTATGTTGTGGAAAATCAACCATTTCCCACATCTCATTCTTCTCAATAATTTTCAATTCTTCTTCCATAGCAATCTTCCAAATTGTCTTTGTAATAGCTTCTTCAAACATAATTGGTTCAAGGTCAGCCATGTGTGCCAAGTGTTGAACCAATTCTCCTTCTTCAATGACAATATCATCAATATAAATCTGATTTTAGTGAATCGTGAGGGTGCATATCTAATCTTGGTTGGTCTGTCTATAGCCTTTTTATTTTTCAGCATTGTTTTTGTTCTCAGATAGAGTACTTCCCTCCCAATTAAACATAGATTTGGAACATTTGAATCTTGAGATTCCTACCAAGAAGAGTATTCATCAAACTACACATCCCTGCTAAAACACACCTGAGAGGTTTTAAAATTATACATTTTATAAGCACCTGTAGAGTTTGTAACCAAGAAAGATCATGGACTCACTCCTATCATCCAATTTCTTCCTTCATTGATCTGGAACATGTTTAAAACACAAACACCCAAAGATTTTCATGTTCTTAACACAGGGTTTTATCCCTATCCACACCTCCTCGTGAACTTTTTCCTTCAAGCTTCTTGGTTGGACATCTATTGAGCACATAGACAACATTCATTGCAGCCTCACCCCAAAACTTGTATGGCAAACCCTTTTATTTCAGCATGTTTATGATCATGTTCACAACAGTCTGATTTCTTCTCTCCACAACTCAATTGTGTTGAGGAGTATAGGGAGCAACCACCTCGTGAACAACTTCATGCCCATTGTAGAACCTCTCAAATTCATTAGATGTATACTCTCCCCCACCGTTAGTTCTTAACACCTTTAGAGACCTCCCTGACTGCTTTTCCACAAGTGTTTTAAACTCCTTAAAGATAGTGAACACTACACCATTTTCTTTGAGCAAGTATGACCAAATCTTTCTGCTAAAATCATCCACAAATAGAACAAAGTATCTATTTCCTCCCAATGAGGACACACCAAAAGGACCATAAACATCCGAGTAAACGTGTAAAATATCATTAGCATTTGACCTAGTGTAATAGCTAAATGTCTTTTTGGTTTGCTTACTTATCAAACAATTATCACACACCTTTTTCTGAATTGCAATATGAGTAAAACCAGTAACCATACCTCGAGTTTCCAGTAGACTCAAGTCTTTGAAATTGAGATGCACCATCCTTAAGTACCAAACTCAAGATTCATCTAATACCGCAGCGGAAAAACATTGGGTTTTTATAGTGTTGAGGTTGACTTTGAATGTTCTGTTTGAGGTTAAGGGAACTGTTATAGCCAACTTCTTCCTGGAATCGTAAGTTTCCAGGGAATTATCAATTATCTTCATTGAGAAACCTCTCTCCAACAATTGCCCCATGCCAATAAGGTTGCTCTTCATCTTTGGAACATACAACACATCAGAGATGACAACCTCACTCCCATATGTTCTCCTTACCATCACATTACTCGTACCTTTTGCTTGGATAACCATGTTATCTGCAAACCGTATAATGCTTTTCTTGTTGTCATTGAAGTTCACCAGCCACTCACGATGTCTAGTCATGTGATTGGAGCATCCTAAGTCAATGTACCAACAATCATTGAAATTGGAATTAGGGTTTTCCATCACTATCAGAACCTTGTTCATCATAGTTCTCCTCAAATTCTTCTTTGGCCATGTGTGCTTGATGATCTCCGTGCTTTCCTCGATTATCAGTTTGCCTCGGCTTTGCATTGCATTAGGATGAGAAGTGGCCTATGTGATTGCAATTGTAGCACTTGATCCTTTTTCGATCGAGCTTTTTCTTTCCTCCTCCCCAATGATTGAAGTTCTTCTACGTATATGAGTTCTATTCTTCTAAGAATCTTGATTCTGCCAAGATCTTCCTAACCAACCTCTAGAACCCCTTCCTTGACCACGACCTTGATAGTTTCCTCTGAAACTAGAACTGCTCTTCTTCGAGGTGTGCGCTTGTAAGGCTTGGTGGTTTCATGATTTCTCACCCTCTCTTTTAATTAATCTTTATTCATGAGCCTCCAAACACCCTTGTAATTCCTCAACCTTCAGGTCTTCAATCTTTTTTTATTCTTCAATTGCCACTATTATCTAATCAACCTTCAGGTCTTCAATCTTTTTTTATTCTTCAATTGCCACTATTATCTAATCGAATCTAGATCTCAAGGTTCGTAGAACAATAGTTGGGTCTGTAATCTTCATTGTATTTGTTTGGGTCAAATTTTGTTCAGATATTCGGCTATTGTCTTACTACTTTCCATCTGCATCAATTCATATTGACGCTGCATCGTCTACAATCTTACTATCTTGAGTTTTTTCGCCCCTTCACTACATGTTTCAAGAATTTGCCACACCTCCTATGAAGTTGCATCACCTACAGTCTTCTCAAAATGACCATCGTCAACACATTGATGTACAAGAACGATAGTGTTAAGTCACACTTCTTATTTTCTCTGTAAAGCATCCTATCTACATCTATGGCTTTCTCGCTTAACACTTGGAACTTATCTTCAACTATCTCTACAACTTCTTGATACCCAAGAATTGCTTTCATTTGTACACGTCATCTATCCCAATTCTTGCCATTAAGAGTGGGGTAGATTAGTTGAGAATGCACCAGGCCCCATTGATCTTACTGGCTCTTGATACCAGATGTTGGGGAAAAGATAGAAACACTAGAACAGAATAACTTAACAGGGAAAGAGAGTGAAACAACAAACTTAATATTGCACAAATTTGCACTTAATATATATAAATATTAAAATAAATATATATATATATATATATATATATATATATATATAGAGAGAGAGAGAGGCAGAATGTTATAATACAAAATTATAATTGTCATCTAACAATTTTTGAACACACTAACTAACATATATTATGTTTTTAATATAGAGGAAGAAAATAAGTCATGTTAAAAAGATTTAGAACATATATTCATGGTATCATTGGTCTAGATTCTGATGTGATATAAAAAAGAAAGACCATAAAATAAACTCTTTTTGAATATGATCAAATTAGCTTATATATAAGATAAATAAAAAATTTGACAAAAATTTATAAGACAACTTTGGCAAATTAACTTTGATATATACTAATTTGATTTTATAACAATTTAATTTAATTTTTATCATATCTACGTTTTTAGTTAGGATCAAACATGTCCTTAAGATTGTGATTGCCCTTAATAATATGGTTGTGAAAGAAAATCATGGAGAGCATAAAATTCTCGGCTGATGATGACTAAATTAAATTGGATATGGGTCAAGGGTGAAAGAGATAAAATACATGTTTTTCAATTTTTTTTACTATTAATATTTTTTTTTAAATTAATTACAAAAATATGTTTAAGAAAAAAAAAATTCTATTATAAAAGTTATTTTTAACTTTTTTAGCAATAATATACCTTTATTAAATTTATTATAAAATTATGTTTAAGAAAAAAGACCTAAATTTTTTTAATATTAATATATCTCTATTAAATTAATTATAACTTAATATTTGATAATAAAATTTAATTAAATTAATATCAGTAAATTTTATTAATATTAAAAATATATTTAATGAGTTAATTTTTTGAATAAATTATAATTTTTTTCCAGTAAAAAGAGACTTTAAATAAATAATAAGACACTTTGAATTTTATCCTTTTAAAGCTTAATTTTTTTTTTTTAATTCTCTTTTAAGTCTAAAGAGAAGTTCGACTTCTAGTGTTATGTTATATCATAACCTTATGAAGCTAATTAGAAAAGGAGTAAGATGAAGATTGAATAAATGGTTTACAATGTTAGTTACTAATATTATGTTAGTAGAGGGTGTTGCACTTACAACCTTTCCAACCCTCCTTCTAATCCATCAAGCAACTTTATAACTCTCAAGTGTTAGAAAGGGAATCGAACTCGTAACCTCTCACACACTCCTTCCAATTTTACCACCAAATCAATCTTATAACTCCTCAATATGTGGTGTATGTTATATATGGGTTGAAAAATATATGTATTGATGATTATATATGTATATGTTGAGGATGATTGGTAACGAGATAAGTTATATATGTTATACAAGATTATCTAAGGATTATCATTTTTATTCCACTTGTCAAAATTCACTTTTTATAGTGAATTTTTATACTAGTTGAAATTCATTCGGTATAATAAGTGACACGGTGGAATATATACCAATAAATACATGTTTGTTGTGTCTGAATATATTTTTCATTCTCTATATTTGGGGAAGAAGTTCAAAATTTATTACGATTGTTTTTCCCTTTTGTGCAGGTTAGGTCTCAACAGCTGCAATTGATGTTCCAAATCATATTATTGATTCAAACACTTGTGCTTGGACATGAGTGATGGGGACGAGATGAAGTAAAATAAAGGGGAGAATGGATGCAGATGTGTGAAATACTTTATGTATCGGTTGCGGGCTTAACCAGTGTAATAAGTGACACTTTTTATACTGGTTCTGGAAGGTACAAAAAGTCTTTTTAACTAGTATAAAAAGTTTTTCCTGCACTAGTGTCCACTACAACAAAAATCACTTTACACAACAACATAAAATTATGATCTAAATTATAAAAACCATGGTCTAAAGATTAGACCACATTTTTTTAGGTGTGGTATAGGTGAGTGTGGTTATAGGTAATAGACAACGGTTTTTAGTACGACAATGTTTTTGAAACCGTTGCTTAAAATCCTTACAATAAACAACAGTTTTTTAGGTTGATTTTAGACCTCACTTATATTTTTAGACCACATTTTTACTGGTTTTGTCCACATAGTTTAAAGCAACAGTTGTATAATCATGGGCTTTCATGATATTTATACAACATTTATAAAAATGTTGTTTATTATATGTTTAGGCCACATTTATTTAGTCGTTATCTAATTTAGTGTGGTCTAAATTACAAAATGTTGTAGTGGTCCTCTTTACTCTCCAAGTTTCTGACCGATACTAATTTATTTTAAAGATCGAAGTGCACCATAAGAGTCCTAGTGTAGAGTACTATCATCCTAGCCTACTGGAATCTCTAACAAAGTAAGTTCATATTTTGCTCTTTTCTTGAATAAATTTGAGTTTTTGTATGCATGTGGTGTATATAGTGTTGCATGTGGCTTAAAAGAGTTCAAGATGAATCTTTATTTATTTGATATCATTAAGTTGTGCTCGGATCATTGATCTAAGTTTTCTTAGTACAAGTAGAATACCTTGTGTGAGACAAAGTTAGTGGAGCTTAGTTGAGATAAAAGCTTAAATTAGGTAAGGGCAGCTACCTATTTGGTTGTTTAATTTTATGATGATTAGTTAGTTTGATAAAATGAAATATGTTTATGACAATAATTGATGTGTAGTAATGTTTGTTGTTTTTGAACATTGTTGTTGTTGGGGAAATTTTATTTAATTCTAATTTAAGGAATATTTGAGCCATTGTGTGAGTATAGATTCATGATATATATCAGTTGAGTCAATTGATTCTATTTGAGGTAAATTTTGAATTGAATGTAGCTATTTTAACAATGAGAAATGAGTAAAAACCTCTAAATAGACCAAATAAATTTGTGATGTGTTATTGTAGATTTGTGGTGGTTTCTGCGTGCTATGATAGTCTATTACACGAGAGTAAAAGATGTTATAAGTAGAAGTACTTACCAATGAGGGAGCCAAGAACTATAAAATATTAATACAAATAAATTTAATCTTTCTAAAAAGTAAATTTAAATGAGTTGTTTTAAAAAATTAATCTTTTACTAAATAACTTTAATTTGTAGGTCTAAATTAAAAAATAAAAATATATGAAGTCAAAATTTAAACAATTAGTACATGATTAATATATTTTTACCAATAATTTTATTTTGATCACTTAAATTAAAAAATATATTCAAATAATATTTACTATAATTATTAGTTAATAGCAAGTATAGGGAGGTCTCACGCCATGATATTTGTACTCACCCCATCCAGAAGTGGGCAATAAGTACTTATACACATTGCTCATAAATATTTATTAAAAATATAGATTTAATACCCGTCACAGATTTTATCTGTAAATGTCTCTGAGTAATTTTTTTTTATCATCCTAAACTGTAAATATATAATTATATATATAATCAAGTGTGTGATTATGCTAGTTAAAGTAATTAATGCTAGTGTAACTCCCATGTATGACTAGAATGCATGTTCTTACAATTTTCTCTAGAAGAATATAATGTAAAAATAATTATTTATATTTATTATTTTGGAAAAAATATATTTTTATTAAAAACAATTGATAGATAAACTCAAAAGTCCATAAAAGTGTAGTTACTAATATTACTGACAAAAAAAATACATCATAATTATTATCACTTAAATAACTTATTTATTTAAAAACAATTTATCTATAAACTTTTCGCGGAAATTATTCATAGATTTATTAATAAATAATTTGCCTACGGAAAATTGTCGAGAAGCCTAGAAATTATATCTAACAAAAAAAGTATGTATAATTGGCTAATCATTAAAAAGTATATATCTGATAATTAGATTATTTTTTATTTGAAATATACTCCGAATAAAAATAAAAGTTAACTCAACAATTGAATATAATATTTAAATATATAACATTAAGGTAAAAAATCTCTATACTGAAGAAAAATAACTAAGGTTAATTTCAAACACCATCTATAACATAGAAGTAAATGATAACAACTTGGTTTGAATATCTTTTTAAGTTGAGTTAGATTGAAACCCAACAAAAACCAATCCAGTATAACGAAACCTAGCATTTTAAAATTTATATTTGATCATTTGATTCATTGACTGTGGATTAACTTGGACAAATTGTTTATATTTGATTTGTACTGAATCAAGCTTTTCTTAAAAAAAAAAACCTTTTTATTTGAATTTTAAATCAATAAAATAAATATAGTGAATTTTTAATAAAAAAATCACATGTAATTTTAATAATTATTTTTTTGTAATAAACTATACCTTTATATAGTTTATTACTAAATGTTAACAAAAACATACTAAAAATAAAATTTAAACTTTAAAACATAAATGTCAATTTATAAATAAACATTATTTTCCCTTTGTGTTGAATATTCAAAAAATTAAAATTTCCTTTTTTCATTGGATTTTATTTATTCTATCCAACTTTATTTATTCACCGAACTAAACTCACACAGTATCCAAATTTATTTTGAATTTCTTAAGGGTGTTGATTTCTTTAATTTGGGGCCAACAACAGCACATGTTGTGGTGGGTTTTTTCTTCTCCATCTTTTTGACTCCTTCTTCCTGCGCCTCATTTCTTATTCCTGCACCCCATAAAATTTTAAAATTCCCACTTTATCCTTAAAGTAAAAAACCGTAAAATGCAAAAAATCTTCATTGCGCCGCTGCACCTCCCTCTTACATTCTCCCATCTGCTAGTTTCTCATGGAGATAGTACTGAATACCAAAACCCAAAATCCAAAACTCAAAACTCAAATCCAAGTTACATCTCTCTATCACAACACACGATGCATATTGGAATCATCAACTCTCACACCAAAGACAGAAACAAAGCAGAGTAAAACAGAAAGTCGTGTGTAAACCAATAAGAAAAATGGGAGAAAAAGAGAGAATTGTATCGAATGAATGAAGAGTATACAACCAAAGTCCTGAGATCGGGATACAAGGTTTATAAAGAGAGAAAGGAAAAGAAAAAGCATCAAACATATGAAAAGGGCATAGCGGGAGGAAAACATGTTCAGTGCAACGAGGATTATAAGTTAGGTTTTACAAGGCCCCTCAAGCTAGGAATAGAAATTCTTCATTCCCAACTTGGAAAGAAGGTATTGGAAGGTGGTAGGACGTAGGGGCTTGGTGAAAATGTCTGCAGCTTGTTGGCAGGTGGAGATAGGAAGAAGTTTGATGAATCCTGAGTTGAGTTTCTTGTGAAACACATGACAATCGATTTCGATGTGTTTGGTTCGTTCATGAAAGACTTGGCTGGAAGCAATCTGAATGGCAGAGTAATTGTCACAATAGACGAGAGATGGTTGAAGGATGGGAAGGTTAAGTTCGTGAAGAACGTACATGACCCATTGGAGTTCACATGTGCTGGCAGCCAAGGCTTGATATTTTGCTTCATAGGAACTTCTAGAAACTATTGGTTGTTTCTTGGATCGCCAAGAGATAAGGGAGGCACCAAAATAGACAAAGAAACCGGTGATAGAACGTCGAGTGTCGAGGCATGTAGCCCAATCTGAGTTGAAATAAGCTTTTAACTAGAGAGTGGTGTTGTTGTGGAGAAAAATTCCAAGACCAGGGGTGCTTTTGAGGTAGCAAAGGATCTGGTTTGCAGCTTGATGATGTGTGGTGGTGGGGGAGGACACAAAATGACTAAAAGTGTTGACGAAATGAACAAGCTAAGAAGCCACCATGTTGTTGTAGCGACACCATGCAGAGAAACTAGCATCATTTGGTTTTGGTTGAAGGTTGTTCTTGACAACAAAATTGACTTTATTCTTGGCATTGAGCACTATTAACATCAAGCAACTCCAAGAATGGTAATTTGTAGCATCCAAGACTCGAGAAACAAGAGTTGTAGCGGGGTTTTCATTTGGGTGAAGGTAAAGAGAATCTTTGAAAGCATTATCGCCAGTCATGATGAACGAAAAATAAAGAAAAGGTAAAAGAAAAGAGTAGAAAAAAGGAAAGAAAAGACCAAGAATGTAGAAGACGAAAAAGGCGAAAAACGTTGCAGCAATGTGATTACACAAAGATCATTGATACCATATTGCAATCATCAACTCCCACACCAAGGAAAGACACAAAGCAAAGAGAAATAGAGAAAAAGGCATGTGTAAACCAGGAAGGAAAGAGGAGAAAAAGAGAGAATTGTATCAAATGAATGAAGAGTATACAACGACAGTCCCAAGAACGGGATACCAAGTTTATAAAGAGAGAAAGGAAATGGAAAAACATCAAACATATGAAAAGGGCATAGTGGGAGGAAAACATGCTCAACGCAACGAGGGTTATAAGTTAGGTTTTATAATGCAACAAAGATGAACCATTTTCTTCTTCGCAAGCTTTGAGCAATGGAAGTGCAAAACGTTGAAGATAATAATTTTTAAAAACATTATTTTGTTATCGGTAGTGTGTGTGTATATATATATATATATATGTATATATATATATATATATATATATATATATATATATATATATATATATATATATATATATATATATAAGTACATGGAAGAAGACTGACATGCATCATAAAACAACAATAAACCAAGAAAAACATTGAAACTCAATTTACTCGAACTGAGAAACTGATTGATCCAAATTGAAGAGCTCACCCCGAGAATCAATCCAAAATTGGTTATCAAATTGTTGTAATTAATTTTATTTAACTTTCACATTGTTCTCTAATTTTAACTTGTGTTCATCGCTTATATCATTAGATATTTCATCTCCATTATCTACCAAAAAGCTAAATCCTAATCTAGTTAATAGTTATGGAATTCAATGCATGCAAAATATCCAGTTCCTCGACAAAATATATGTAGAAACACTCTTGAAATTCATAAATCGAAAAGTACCAAAAAACAAAATTGGGTAAAAGAAACACATTTCTAATTATAATACAAATTCAACAAATAGAATAAAAACAGTAACAACACAAATTGAAAGAAAAACACATGAGGATAAAAAGACCGACACATATAGTCGGCATGAGATTTAAGGAATGAAATATGTCAAAACCCTCCAAAGAAGAGCTCTAGAATAAAAACAACCAAGGAGAGAGTAGAAAATAGAAATCAAAATTGATTACAAGAGATCAAAGATAACTAATCATTTTCTTTTCCCTAAACAAAATTATAATTTATTTATAAAAGATTTTAACTCATTAAATATCATTTTTAATAGCAAGAAAAATTAATAGACTGTGATAATAATTTAATTAAATTTTCTTTTCAAACATAAAGTTATAGTTAACTTAATAATAGTATATTAGTACTACAAAAATTTTTAAATTTTTTATTTTCTTAAATATAATTTTATAATTAATTGAATAAATTTACCAAAAAAAAATTGTAAAATCTTTTTTTTAAACATAATTTCATAGTTAATTTAATAGAAAAATATTAATACTAAAAAAAATTAAAAATTTCTTTTAGATCTAAAATAAATGTTTTACTTATTTTACCTTTAAATTACCAATGAGATTGTGAACTCTTTCTCGGCTCCTGCGTGCACATGAAAACATACAACCCCGATAATTCTCCTCCCTCAATCATGGTAATCCCACCGCTGAGTGTTGAGGACGGAGATGGAGAGGTGGGTGAGGGTATGGACGGTAAATCCACCGCCGGTGAAGACTGGGTGGTCAGCAAAAGATTGGATAACTGGCAAGAACTAAGTGGTCAAAGTTGAATTGAATGACGAGTCACATAATGTAATTTACAATTATTTAAATATAATTTGATTATAAGCTAAAATAATATCACATCCTTTAAAATTATTACATTAATATATTTTGATTATATCCATCTAGAAATACCAAAAACATTTCTTTTAAAGGGTCACGAAACGCCCCTTTCTCATCGACCGGTTCTTTATCCATGTCATATTGCAAACTCATCTGCAGGCCCACCCACAAACCCCAATAGTTTAGTTCAATGTCAATTTCAATAACAAATACAATTATTTATAATTAATAATGATAGAAATCAATTTTATAATCACGTATTAATCAGAATTCAGACTTGATATATTTCTTAAGATAATATGACAAAAGTCAACAAATTTATCATTCATGGATGATTTAGTGTGAAATAATACATATATATATTTTCTTTAAACATATCAACAAGAAATGAAAAAAAGAAAAAGGAACACTTGCAAGCTCGATTTCACATGGAGGTAGAACCAACCCAAGAAGCATTATTAGTATACAAACGACAACAAACCTCAATAATTGGCATCCCTAACACCTCATCCACCACTCCATCACGCCACGTGTCCCTCAATGCTTCATTCAACCGTTGGATGAAACCCTTCTTATACTTCTCACAATAATGCAGCACACGTGCCACATGAGTAGGGTCCTTACCCTCCCACCACCAGCCCCCACCACGAGCCTCCTCACATTCCGGTATGCTCCCGCCGTCCGCCACCCCCTCACGGCGAAAACCGGCCATCTCCGCCACATACTCGACCATGCCATCGACAAGCCCTTGTGGGGCCCCGTCCCACAGCCAAACCCTAGCCATGCCACGAAGAATTGCACCCACTATAGCCATTTTATCGTACCCTTTGTCTTCGAGTAACATGGGAGTGATCTCAATGACATAGCAGTTGGAACTTTTTCCAACACTGTAGACGGCGACGGTGGTATTGAGATTCCGGCGAGGTAGGCGAAGTGTGATGGTATCTATGTTTTTTTTTGGGTAAACATTATTATTAGGGTAAAGGAAGTGTTCCACGTAGGAGCTTGTGTTGAGGATAATGCGAGTGGCTTTGTCGTTGGAGACATAGGAGAGAGCGAAACGACGTCCTGCGATGGAATCTTTGGCGTCGTTTACTATTGAAATGTTGAAGGTTTTGGATGCTTCGTAGTTGGCCCATATTGAGATTATGGCTATTACGAGAATCGAGAGGATTCGGACGATGATGTTGTTGGTGGTGTCTGAGGATAAATGTTTGAGATTGTGATGATGGTGTTGATGGAGTGAAAGGGAAGGGGAGAGAGTGGAATAGTGGGGTATGAGTGGTTGGAGGAGAAAGGGTTCATCTTCCTCATCCATTAATCTGAGGAAGCAATTTGAAGCAAGAGATGATGCATTTGATTATTTGCATATATGGGTTGTAATATAAAGTTTCATGATTTAAGTTTTTGGATTAGCTTTTAAAAATTCTTATTTTTATGATGTCTTAAGGTTAACGTGGTAGTTGTGGTTTGAAAAGTTTGTGTAAGTCCATATATATTTTTTAACTTTGTCGTTATATGAAAAACAATATATTTTTATGTAATTCCTAAAATTTAATTGAAATGCGTATTATTGTGTTGCTATTTTTTTTTTATTGAGAATTAAATACTAATCCTTCAAGGTATGGAAATGTAGTTAAGAAACTAATATTTCTGGATAAATATTCTTTCGTACACACGAACATGGATACAAAAAGTATTTCTATATGTCAACTATATCATATCATACTTTGATTATTTAAATGGTTTTCATAATATGAATAAGGAAAATGTTTTTTTACACTAAATGCACCCCTTGACGACTCATATATTCTTTTTGTATTTGTAAAGAAAAAGAGAGATTGAATGGTAAATGGTGAACGTAAGTGTGTATAAAGTTTGTTAGGTGTTGTATTATACATGTCTGAGATCGTCTTGGATTGTGTATCCGAAATCATCTTAACCTGTGTATCAGAGATCATTAAACAAATTAACCTTTGTGGTCCAAGTTAAACCTGTGTGGTAAAGTTAAAACATAATAGTATACCATTAAACAAATTAATCAAGGTAAATTACCTACGTGGTCCAAACCCAATTAGGTAAAAACTTATAAACCTAATATACATAATATTGTTCACAAAATAATTAAATTACCTATTTATTATTATAATATTTATTATCATCTGACACACACTCAGAACTTGAGCTTCAGAATGTTTTTTTCAGGCGTATTCCTTCTTGGATTGGAACAATATTTACATTTGGGTACATCTCATATCAAAGATCAAGAGCGAAGATAGGATCTTATTGGGGAGTCTTTACAATGTATTTTTGGTCCCGTAAGAACCTTTTGGCACCCACTGTTGGGTCGAGATACGCTATGTGAAGAAAAAGCTTATGGTGTCTACAAGAGGTAAGATAACTAGTGAAAGAGAAGATGAAAATAGCTCAAATGAAATAGTCATGCTCTTAGAGATGCATAGAGATTTTACAGAGTTCAAGAAGAGAAGTGCTTAGGTGATGAATGCACTAAGGTAAGAAAATGCAAGATTGAATCGAGAGGTCGAGAAGGTGGAAATGAAAAAAGCCAACACAACACTAAGCCAACACATAACATGTTTTTTCTCTTTTAAATATATATTCCGAAAGTCAACTTCTGAAATATATATATATTTTGAAAATAAATTTCCGATAATATATATTCTGGAAATCGACTTCCAAAATATGTATATTTTAGAAATCGATTTTCTGTAACATATTTTGACATTGAGAAGTATTCTTCATCAAAAGTTGATATTCAGAAATAATTTTGGAGGGGTGATTTTCATAACTTTGCTCAAATGATTAAAGAATATTTTTAAAATTTAAAAAAAAGTTTGAAAGTACACAAGAAATTTTGGAGATACAGTAAGAAAGTTCCTTAAATTATGATGAGTGTGAGACTTATTTTAGTGTATATGACTTTTAGAATTATTTGCAAGTACGAAAGATGGTAGCGGGACCCGTGCTCTATTCGGATTGAACTCTACGTAGTCCATTTTTAAGACATAATTGCTAAGCCTTTAGTTTCAACTGCAGAGTAGAATCAAACATGGTGTGGTGTGCGGGACTCACGCTAAGCTAAGTTTTCAATATGCACTGCATCTTTACATACAGGATGCCAACGGAAGAAGTTAAGACAGAGACGAATTTTGTTATTTTATACATATAAAAAAATTATTTTTATTAACATTTTTAAATTTTCTCGTACTGAGGTATACACTTGTATTTATGTATGCACCCGTATCTATTCTTTTTACTATTTTAATATTAATTAATTATTTTTTATAAAAAAATAAAAAATTGTTAAGGTATTTAATATCAAAAAGAATGTATTATTATTTTTTTAATATTAAATATATAGAAAAAATATATTATGATTGTATATATTTTAAATTAAAATATCAAATAAAATTTTATAATACTAAAACATTTATTAGGTTTGAAAAGTTAACGAAACAAAGTTGATAAAATATAAATATATTTTTAAAAAATTATGAAAAGAAAACAAATAATCAAATTTAAAAATATTTTAAATGTATCTTTAGTGCATTCTTTAAATTCTAATGAAATATTTTTTTATGCACTAATTGAAATTATAATATACCACTTGAATAAAATTACACAAAAAAATAATACTAAACTAATAATAATTGAAATTTAGCATAAATCTTTCATTTTTTGAACTTCGATATATGTTAGATGATGATAAACAATATCTATGTCAATGACATTAAATAATTATATTATATTAAATAATTTTTTTTATACAATTTTAGTGCTAGAATTTGTATTTATGATAATGAGTTGAAAAATAAAAATAATTATATAAAAAATAATAAAACTGTATTTTACACGAAAAAATAAACAACAAAAAAAATATTAAAAAGAAGTCAAATATGTGTCTTAGAAAATATTTGATACACCATTGAATAAAATCGCGTAAAGAAAAATAAAAGTATATTTAAGGGTATGATAAAATGAAAAATACCTTAAAGAACTAAGAAAACTTTTTAAATATCAACTAGTCAAACTATTGAAAAATAATAAAAATTGTTTTAGAAAAACAAAAAGAGTTCCTGAAAAAAAAAAGAAAAATTAAAAATAAGAAAATAAAGAAGATAATTTTTTTTATATTACCTAGTAAATGAAGGGTTTGTGCTATTAAACAATTAAATCAAGAGTTAAACATTCTTATGTGAAAAATAAACAATAAATAAAAATATTCAAAACAAGTAGAAATATTCAAAGATAAGACATAAAAAATATTAAATTTACGTACATCATTTGATCATAACTGCACAAAGATTGTGATAAAGTGTAGCTAAAAGATTAAGAAAGGTTATAAAATTAAAGACTAAGAATTAAGAAAGTATCTGAGTATTCTAGTAATTTAAAAGGGGACAGGATGAGGTGGGGATAGGTATTAGGGTGGGTATGGGGATGGGGATGGGGATGTGGCAGATACTACATACTCATCCTCATTTCATACCCAATTAAAAAAATCAGGTATTATTCATACTCATACTCAGTTAATACAAGGATTATTCATCAAAACGAGGACGAGTTCAAACAATACCCACATGGAAGATTTTATTTGTCATCCATATTTACATATCATACTTATAAGATTTTTAATTGGGTTCGATGGAAAGAAAAATATATAATAAAATGTTTATTTATTAAAAATACTCAACTCATTTTCAATTTCAATTCTTAATTAGAAGTACGTAGTCCTGGTTTTCCATTTTAAATAGAAATATGTAAAAATGAGGTTAATCCTCATCAGTTCCAAAAAAAAAAAAAAGATTTTGGTTTCTTTTATGAAGTCTTTGATTTTTAATTTAGGAAAAACTATTTTTATAGTAATGGAAGCTTATTAATTTTTATAAGTTTCAAATATTCATATGTTTTATCATCCGGGGATTGGTTGAATTGAATTAGTTCTTAGTATTTTTTGTTTTGATGATGATAATGAATTGTTGTATATGTATTTGTGTGTGATCTTTGTGACTAAAATGTTAGTAATGATGAGAATGTGAAATATATAAATTAATTCGAGTTTTATTTATGTGATAAATGTTGTAATTTGCGGGGTTGGGAAAAAAAATATCAAACTGCATTGCATTACCAAAAATTGTACTAAACTAAAAAATAGTTCGTCTGAACCGTAAAACAGTTCAGACGAACTGAACTGAACTATTTTTTTTAATTAACTGAACTAAATTGCACTACACTAAACTGCACTATAATAAGAATTGAACTATTATAAACTAAATAGTTTTATAAACTACACTACGTTTGAACTGAACTGCACTATTTTTGAACTGAACTACACTACTTTTGAACCGAACTACACTACTTTTGAACTTAACTATACTGTTTTTGTATCACTTTTGAACCTAATTGCACTGATTTTGAATCGAATTGCAATATTTTTTAACTGAATTGCATTGTTTTTGAACCGACTTGCACTGATTTTGAATTAACTACACTATTTGTGAACCGAATTATACTATTTTTGAATTGAATTGCACTAAATTTGAACCAAACTGCATTATTTTTGAATTGAATTACACTATTTTGAACCAAATTGCACTAATTATATATGATTGTACTATGCAATAATAATCTAACTTTTATAATTTGAAAGTGCTTAGGAAATAATACTTGAAATATGCGTCATATTTCAATACACCAAAATCAAAATATTAATACATCTAATACATAGGTTCTCCCTTAAACGACATCAAAATATTAATACATCTTCAATCATCTAAATTAATTGCACTTAAAGGTTCCACTTCGTCTTGAGAAGTTATATCTACAAAAAAATATTTCATCATTTTTGAAAACTTAAAATAAATTTAAAAATATCAACTAAAAAGTATATAAAGTTTTCATATAAACTCACCTTGCTCAAATTCATCAAGCTCTTTAGGATCCTCATCAAAAAGTATAGAGAAAGGTGTTCCTCTTAACCAATCTTGTGTACAAACAAGTACTTCCACTATTTTAGGCGTTAGGCAACTACAATAAGGACTAACCACCCTTCCTCTTATATTGAATGCACACTCTAATGCTATAGTAGAGATGGGAATGGCTAACACCTCTCGAGCCATGTTTGCAAGGATAGGAAATCTAGTTGAGTTGATGTAACATCCCGAAGGAATATTACTGATATTAAATAAATAAAATTTGAAATAAAATAAATACCGTATTTAATATAAACTATTTCCCAAAAACACGGGAAATTTAAAACTTTAAAATGTATAGCCATCAAATCAGGAGTCTATAATTCATAAAACTGAAATAAAAGTCAATGGCTCCCAACGGGATTACATAATATTCTCAAAGCTAAAATAATAGACATATATATATATATATATATATATATATATATATATATATATATATATATATATATATATATATATATATATATATATATACAAAATATCCCCTGCTAGCCCTCGCTCCGAGTCTAAGCATCTCCTGGCCCACCTGTCACATCATCTGCTCCCAGATAACAAGCTATCTGATCATCGCCACACACACACAGAAAGGGTGAGCTATGCACAATATATATAAACAAAACATGAATCTAAATATGTTCCCCAACCCAAAATAACATAACTAAAATTCTCATACTTTTCAAATAACCCAACCATGACCTCATAGTTCTTCATGAGTCATATACTTGTACTAGGTCTTGGGACTTCCTTGTGCTCCCACGAAACTAACTCATTTGTGGTCCAACCCTATGAGCCTATCCTGCTCATAGTCCTGCCCTACAGACTCCTTGCCTGTAGTAAAAACATCCAAGTCTAATAACTTGGACCCTGACATGCACGCAATCACCATACTATGGACTCCTCGCCCAATAGTAGCCGACGGGAACATCACAGTTCCTTGCCCATCGTGCGCTCGACACATGCAATCACCATACTAAGGACTCCTCGCCCATTAGTAGCCAACGAGAACTCAACCAGTTCCATGCCCATCATGTGTCCAACCACCGAGCAAATCCTAGACCCCTATTGGACTTAGTCCTTTAAGCCCAAACACCACACCACATGCAAATACATCCTATCCTTAGGATAAAACAACCAAAACACACTCACAAGCACATAAAAACATAGTAAGTGGCATAAACTCGCTTAAGCCAGGGATGATCACCCAAGCTAAGCCTTCAGCCTCGCTTAGGCTAACTCACCTCGCCTGAGCGAGCTAAAAACAGTGACCACATCACGTTATCTCGCTTAGGCGAGATCATCTCTCGCCCAAACACCCATTTCAAACTCGCCTGGGCTAAAAATGCAAACAAAGCATCACACATGACTGCGACATCTCGCTTAGGCGAGGCCGTCTCACCTGAGCGAGACCCTAGTTCGCTCAAAACCCACAAAGCCCTCGCCTGGACGAGAAGTCACACTCAACATGCGCAACTTCATCACTATCTCGCTTAAGCGAACCTCACTCGCCTGAGCGAGTGTCTGTGTCGCTCAAACCCAAACCTCTTCGCCTGAGCGAGAACCTCGAGTTGGGTAAGAATATGAGTCCCTACATGTCTCGCCTAGGCAAGTCCCGCCCGCTTGAGCGAGAATTGCAAGTTCTAAAACTGTTTTACGCACACAAGCACTGCACCAGAGAACCCAAATACGCTCCCACAACACACCAATTCAATTTGTCAACCTTACACTCACAGAACAGCAAAGTACAAACACCATAGAGACTCCCACTCCCACTTTTCATACCATACGAGTATACACAACATATAATAGCCATCATAAGCATCAATTCACATGAAATTTGCAATAAAACAGTACCCAATTACCCCACCCCGAATTCACCCCACAATCAACTCGAATTCTCTGGCAATAGATCATCAATCTCATACAATCAGACCAAAAACTTAACAACAAGGTTTCAGCTCCCCTAACCTGAAAGTTTGATTGAAATTGGGAAGGAAAATTGGAACTCTTTGGTTTGCCAATGACGTGCCACAGACTCCCTCTCAGTTCAGCCCTTTACACACCCAAAACCTCACTTCACAGCCTCAATTTCGTGCTTCTCCCATAGCAGTTCACCATAAATGCCAAAAACCTTCCCTTAGTGGGTGATTTTTTAGTTAGCAAAAATAAAGCTTATTCTTTGCCCACCAAGGTTTGAATCTGTAACCTTCCACTCATAAGGCCAAAGCACAACCACTATGCCAAACCACATTTGGTGATACCCTCCAATCAGAAATAGTTTACATTATCAATCCCATACTCATACATATTATTAAAAATTAATAATAAAACAATAGCACATAAATTGGCATACATAGGACTCAAACCCAAGTCCTCTCACACAATCAAAGTACTCTCAACCACTTGAGCTAGTACTTTTCCACATCACACCAACCAATAATTAATGCCATAAAGGCTCTCCTACTTGCATTTATTAATTAATTATTTATTTAATTAATTAATTTCATGGGTCTTACAGTTGACCTTCCACCAATGTAAAACATCAAGCTCAACTGACTTTGTATAAGGTTCAAGATCCTCTCTCAAATATTTATCAAGCTTTGCTATATAATAAAATCTATATCTTGTAGCTCTTAGGTAGAAACTCATGCCATAAGGATCATCATCTTCATCATCTAGTTGGGATTCTTTTTGGCTCCTTTGAGAACCCTCCTCAACCCCTTGATATTGATCATAAAGTGTTTTTAAAGATGACAATAATTAATAAAATCCAACTTACTCCTAGGGTCAAGCACAACAATAATCAATTATAAGATATTAATTCCATTAGGATTTTCCCAATATTTGGCTCCTTTGAGAACCCTCCTCAACCCCTTGATATTGATCATAAGGTGTTTTTAAAGATGACAATAATTAATAAAATCCAACTTACTCCTAGGGTCAAGCACAACAATAATCAATTATAAGATATTAATTCCATTAGGATTTTCCCAATATTTGTCATACTTACCCTTCATCCTCATTGCCATCGATCTTATGCTCACATCACTACTCTTAGAATATTTAATCAAATCACCACAGTAATTACACTTAGCCTGCTTCTTAGAATAAGGTTTTTGTTTGGTAAAATGCCCTCACACATCTGACCGATCTTTACTATGCTCAGTTGACGATGTAGCCATACAAGTAAATGATCAATCCTAGAAATAGTTGGTGTGAGAGTTTCGATGGTTTCCGGCAATGTAAAATCCATCTTATTTGTGTGATAATTACTAAGGGTTTGGGAACTGCTAAAGCTAGAAGATGATTGTCTTACTCTGCTACAAATAAAAAACAATGCTTTCTTGCTTTTGAGAAGTCATGGCTTATACAAATAAACTTCAGGGTGCCTTACAACAAGATATGTGAGCTTTTGTAAAGTTGTGATTAGTACCTAAAAGCCTATTGTGAATTGAATTAGTTCAATCCATCATGTACTCTTTTGTTTGTTAATATACGAATGCCTTTCAGTACTTTTAATAGCACAAATCTGTGAAAATTGTAGAGTATTAAATATGTAAATTTAAAAAGCAGTAGGATTACAACCATTAACATTTGAACATATACTTCAACATATTTTGACGTATAAATTAAAAGAATTAATTTAAAGACTTTGATTCTAGTAGAAGTTTATGTTGTAAATTTTGGAGTTTAAAAGCTTGGGGAAGATGGATGTACCGCCTACAACATTCTTTCTCATACCAGGACCTTTTTGATTTATGGTCGAATGAAAAAAAAAGTATCACTACAAAAATACATGTAAATATCGAAAGTTATTTTTGTAATTTACATCATTTTTAATCATCGTTTTTTACTTTAGTGACAATTTCCAAAAATGTCATAATTCTTGTCGTCACAAAGTATAATATGGCGGTTTAAGATGAACCGCCGCAAGAACCGTCATTTTATACTATGTATAAAGTGACAGTTTAAAAAGACAAATAATGTCAATTAAAACAGACGTAATATTTTTACTAAAAAACAAATTCAGTAAAAAAACGACGCTTGGAACCAACATTATTATCATTGTATTATAACATTTTTAACTGTCACTATTATAATTAATTCTTAGATAAATTGTATCATTATCAATTGTCATAATATTAATATTTAATTATTTATTATTTTCTACCTGTATCTATACTTTTGTAATTCAATAAAATTTATTTTTAATATTAATTTAAAATATGCAAAATATTATGACACTGTACAAAAAGTTAATAAACATCTTTTTTTTTCTTTGATTGATCAACAAATTGCAAGGTACTCAAGAATTTAAAAATCCAAAACAAAAAAGATAATTTGAAAGTAATTGTTAAACAATACAATTCTACATTTGAAGTTGTTATCGTAATCCTAATCCTAGAACTTTCTAAAAGTTCCTAAATTTCCCCATCATATCACAATCACATATTTTCTAAGATTGTAATAATCTTTTCAAGGCATTGCTTCATCTCGTTGAGTCTCCTTTGTGTAGAACCACTTTCGTATGGTTCCTAAAATACATAAAAAAACACAATTTCATTATTCAATTTCGATGATAAATCAATTTGGTGGAGCTTGAACAATTCCTAGTCCCAATAATTAAAAGACTCGAGCACTCGTATTGGAAAGAAAATGATGTTTACACCTTAATATACTATACTAACTCATTGTAAAAATTATTTAATGAAAATACAGGAAGCACTAAGCATCAACACACCAAAACATTTTCAATTTTTGTGTTTAAGTTTAGATTTAAAATAATATTATAAAACCCCAAATCAATTTTTAAATATGATACAAATACATAATTTATAAAATATCCATACATCAGAAACTAATAATCTAGGAGTATAGGATATTACCACTTTGCACAGCTACATATTTTTACTAATAATCCCATAATAAAATGAAGGTTTAATCACACGCAAAGTCCTCGTTTTGGTTAAGAAATCTCAATTGGGTCCTCAACTTCAAAGTTGTCCCAATTGAGTCCTTTAGTTTGAAAATCTGTATTAAATAAGGGCAAATCGTTAACGATGTTAAAATGTTTAACAACGATGTACAATAGACAGTTTGCGTTGGACTTATTTACTGACGTGGAAAATAGTAATTGTAAAATGAGAAAAAAGAAAAAAATTGGAATGAAAGTGGTTGTGCTTTGAAATTATTACTCTCGCATAAGAAATCCCCAAATTTGAAATTAGGGATTTGTTACTTGATATCACATGAACTGAGCAGTGGAGTGCGAAGCAAAGGAGAAGCTGGGTAGGGTGGAAGATTAGGGCATTTGTTCTTGCATTCGTGGATTACGACAGTTGGTGGGTCGTTTTCGTTGACGTTCGTGGTTCATCGAAATAGAATTTGTAGGAGGTGCACTGTTGCGAAGGTAAGTTAGCTTTGGTTATTGGGTTTTGCTATTATATTTGATTTTATTCCTTAAAGTATGATTTGGTGCACTTTATTCTGTGATTGTTTTGTTTTCCGTATGATTTGGTTGGTGGGTAATGTTGTTTAAGGTTTGTTTACTTACTTTTCCATTTTCGGTGTGGTGGTGGGATTCTCCTTTATGGTTTTTGTCTCCCACGTGGGTGTCTAAATATTTTTACAAACTGTGGTCCCCCATTTCAGTGTGTGTTGTAGGGACTGTAATTTCTTAATTGATTTGTGGGTATATCTGTATATATAGGGTGATATGTGTGATGAGCGCTTTGAAGTTGTGGTCCACCATAGTGGAAGTTTTGTATGTCATGATAATGGAAAACTGGACTTTGAAGGGGAAACTACAAAGTGGTTCTGTGACCCAGACAAGTGGAGTTATTTTGAGATTGTAGGTGGATTGAAAGAGTTAGGACACATCAATATTAAGGAGTTATGGTATTCTGTAGGAGGTGGGTCAGTGGTGGAAGGTAGGTTGGAACTTCTGACAGATGATAAGGGTGTTATGCATATGGTTAACTTAGCCAGGCTAAATGGTGTAGTGCACTTATATGTGGTACATAAGATGACTGAACCAGAGATAATAAAGGCCATTGATGGGGTTCAACCTGGTTTAGAAGAGATAGAAGAGGGTACTAAGTTTGGGTGTGTTGGTGAAGGGGAGCAGTTACAAGTTGAAGTTGAAGCTGGGTTAGAAGATATACAAGAGGATGATCAATTTGAATGTGGTGGTGAAGTTGATAAAGAGGTGGGAGCTAGTAATGGTTTGGGTGAACATGAGGTGCAGAATGATGTTGGTGGAGGTGAACATGAGGTGCAGGATGGTGTGGGTGGAGGTGAACATGTCGTCGACGAAGAGATGGAAGATGGTGGTGAAGGTAGAAAAGAAAATGTAGATGTTTATGAAGAAGAGGAGGAAGATGATGTATATGTTGATGATGTACTTCTGGTGAAGGATACTGAATCTGAAACTTTTAGTGATGAGGGACTAATTGATGTTAGCATTGAATGTGAAGTTCACAATGATATGGAAGATGACTGGGTAGGTGATATTGAATGTGAAGTTCAAAAAGTTTCACAGCAGGATGGTGGGAGTGCAAAGGCAAAAGATAGAAGAAAACCACAACGGTCCTCTAGGAAAAATGTGAAACATCAACAGAGTGATTCAGATAGTGTTGAAGACAGTCCTGTTTCTGATAATGAGTGGCATTCTGATGAGTTGATTAGTGCATCAGATAGTGGGAGGATACCTTTAATAAAGAAAGTTATGATAGGTTTCCTACGTTTTCTATGCCAAAAAAAATGTATGATTTCAAATGGGAAGTAGGAACTTATTTTATTGAGAAGAAGGACTTCACAGATGCCATGCACACTTATTCATTTCAAAATGGGAAAAATTTGAACTTTGTTAAGAATGATAAGAAGAGAGTTTCAATGAAATGTGTGGGTGTAGGTGGAAAATGCACATGGTATGCTTATTGTGCATACATGTTTGCCATAAACACATGGCAACTAAGAACAATAATTGATATTCATACCTATAGCAAAGATTTCAACTTAAAATTGATGAATTCAAAATGGTTAAGTAAGCATATGGAGAAAACTGTTAGAGAAAATCCACATATGAACGTTATTGATATGCGTGAGAAAGTTAGCAGAAAATGGAATATAGGAACATCTAGGAATATGGCGGATAGGGCTAAAGTAATGACAGCACAAAATGTGGAGAGTTCATGTAAAGAGCAATTCAAGAGAATCTATGACTATGCACACGAGCTCTTGAGAACCAATCCAGGGTCAACAGTGAAGATCAAAGTTGAGGAAGTACATGGTGAATTAATTTTCAGGAGATTCTATACATGTTTGAAGGCATGCAAGGATAGTTTCACAAGCTGTAGGCCTTTCATTGGGTTAGATGGGTGCTTCCTGAAAAGTAAATATGGAGGTGAGTTATTAAAAGCAATTGGAAGAGACGACAATGAACAAATATTACCTATTGCATATGCTGTTTGTAAGACCCGAGAAAATTAAATAGTTAATTAAAGAATTATTTAATTAATACGGGTAATAGGAGCCTTTAATTGATCTGTGTGCGTGAACAGGCAGAGAGTCTGATGATCTGTGTGCGTGAACAGGCAGAGAGGCTGATGATCTGTGTGCGTGAATAGGCAGATAGCAGAGACTCGAATCTGTTTCTGTTTGAGCATCTCTCTTAAGTGGGAAGTCTAGGTTTTGGGCAATAGAGCATCTCGCTCAGGCGAGAGAGGCTCACTTAAGTGAGAAATCATGAGGGGTTGCTGGTGGTTGCAGAACTCGCCGCCTAGGCGAGAGATTTGGGTTTAAGTGAAGGGAGCCCTCGCCTAAGCGAATAGGGCCTCGCCTAAGCGAGTTTTCGTACCTTGTCACTGTTACAGGCTCGCTCAGGCGAGGGAGCCCAGCTTAAGCGAGTCAGGCCTGATCGCTTGAGCTAAAGCTCCTAGCCTAAGCGAGATTTTTAGGTTGTGCGTGTTGTTTGGTTGCATTTGATGCGAACTTGGATCAGGGGATGTTGTGCCATGAGCGGGTAGGTTCATGGATGGTGAGAAACACGTGATGATATGAGCGGAAATGTTCATATCCAGTTACTCACAAGCGATGGAGTGAGGGCTAGTTGGGACTAGAGCTAGGGATATTACTATTATGCTTTCATTAAGTTTTGAAATTTTGGAATTGTAACAACATTATGATTTAATCTCATATAAAATTTGGCGCGTGCTGACACATTTTAAATTTTCCACTTTGGAAATAATAAAATTACGACTTTTGAATTTCACTATATATATTTGTTTATTTTAATTAAGTAATATTCATTAAGGATGTTACACTGTTGTAGAGGTCGAGAATAAGGACTCTTGGTCATGATTTTTGGAGCTACTCATTGAAGACATAGGTGTGTAAATAGTGGTTGCAGCATGCACCTTTATTTCAGACCAACAAAAAGTGAATTTTTTATCTCATATTTTAGTCAATTTTTTTCATGATCTGATTTTTAATGCTTTTAATTTTGACATGTAAGGGTCTGTTACCTGCAATACAAGAGCTTTTACCAGGAGTGGACCAGTGCTTTTGTGTCAGGCACTTATACTCCAACTTCAGAAAGAAATCCCAGGAAAAAAACTGCATCAACTCATGTGGAAGGCTGCAAGAGCTACATATCCACAAGCTTGGGAGGCCTACATGAGGAACATTAAGGAGGTCAATCTCGATGCTTTCAAACATTTGATTGCAATTCCACCAAGGCACGTCATCCTCCATATACTTTGTATTTTTAGTTTCCTAAATTGATTTTGAAATTTTAGTGTAATCATATATCACTATATCAGGTTTTGGTCAAGGTCAAGGTTCACTTCAAGATCTCATTGTGACACATTAGTGAACAATATGTGTGAGGGATTCAATAGTGCAATAGTTCATACCAGAAGTAATCCCATCATTAGCATGTTGGAGGATATTAGAGTTTACATAATGAAAAGATGGGCATACAAAAGAACAAAGCTCAAATCACGTCAAGGCTCAATCTGCCTAAAAGTTCAAAACAGGCAAGATAAAGAATCATGGTAACAAGATATTGGATACCAAGGTCAGTTTTAATATCTGGTCCATATTGTGCTTTAACTTAACATTACCTGTACTCAACATTTTCTTATTCCAAATCAGATGGTCAGCGAAAAAGTTATTCGAAGTTAGGCATGTTTCTCAAATTGGGGAGCAGTTTGTTGTGAACATTAACAAAAGGAACTGCACATGCAGAAAGTGGGCCATTAGTGGCATGCCCTGTTGTCACGCCCTTACTGCAATGAAATTTCTCAACTTAAATGGAGAGGACTTCATGTCTGACTGGTTTAGAAAGACCACATATGAAGAAACTTACAATTCTATCATCTACCCAATCAACGATCAACAAGCATGGGAAAGAACTCCATATCCAGATGTATTTCCCCCACAAAAAAGAGTGATGCCAAGAAGGCCTAAAAAGAATAAGAGACTAGAGGCTTGGGAAATTAAGGATGACACTCAGTTAATAAAGGGAGGTTACAAGAAAATATGTATTGTGTGCAAGGGTGTTAGACACAACAAAACATTCTGCCCCCATAACACTCAGTCAAAGGAGCCTCAATCAACAAAATCTACAACAGGACCATCCAAGCAGACAGGACAACCCACGCAGCCAGGACCATCCACCCAGACTGGCTCAATCAACTGTAAAGCTACATTATCTGGACCACAACCAACTGCATCAACACCCTCAACCCAGGCAACACCATACACCAAAGTAGGAGCATCCATCCAGCCATGACCATCACCTTATCCAACATCATCAAGACAGCCTACACCCACACCACAAATGAGGGAAAAACTAAAGCCCAAGAGGGGTCTTGTTTGAATCACACCAATTGTAGTTGTGTACTGGAAGTGCCTTTTTTGTGCATGGGTCTCTTTAGACCTTTATTTTGTGAGCATTTCTTTTGTTTGGATGCCTTTATTTTGTGCGTCTGTTATGACGTCTCTTTTGTGGGCTTTGATTAATGTATTGTATTTGGTGCACTTTCATGTTTAAGTACAATTGCTGGATTCAAACCATTAACAGGATGAATGATTATGTATTTTAGTGCACTTTCAGTTTAGCAGGATGAAAGAAAACTGTTATATGTAATTTTATGAGTTAAGCAAACTTTAGTTTTCCTATTACACAAAAAACATGACTCATAACGCATAATTCAGAACCAAATCTGTTTAATTCATTTGGAAACATTAAAAAACACAAAAGTTCAACCATCTCATTACAACACATGAGGCCTTTACAACAACAGTGATATAACTATTGCATAAAACAACCATCATCCCTAACATCAACTTCATCCACTTTTGCAAACTAACTATAGCCTTATCTAGTTTCTCAGTTACGATCCATCCACCATCTTTTTCTCTCATATTCACAACATCTTTTTTCTTCAATCTTCTCTAATTTCAGCACTTCAATCCCTCCAGAATCTCTTTCTTCCATCTTCACCACATCTCGATTAATTAGATTTTTCTTCACACACACACACTTCTTCTTCGATTTCCTATTGAATAAACCATTGGAAAAAATTGCAGCCACCCAAATCTTGAGACCCACTATGTTCCACAAAAAACCACAATCACATTATCATATTTTCTTGCCAGAAAAGTTAAATTGAACAAAAAAAGAATTTTTCCCACATCTTACCTTAAACTTAAGGCATCCTCAAAATTGTTTGCCCCTATGCTTAGGGGTTTTTGTCATTCTCAATACAACTGACTGACCACAGTAGCACATGGGCTTAATACCAAAAATCCTCGCGCCACAACCATGGGAAGATCCACCACCGTCAGATGAACCACGAGCAACAGACCCACCACTAGGAAGCTTCGCCCCACATGTGTAAGATCCAAACAAATTTGAAAATGACATAGCTACTTTACTTCTTCTTTCTTTAAATGTTAGGGCAAAGTCATGAGCATTGTCTCTTCCTATATACACGTCAACAACAGTTAAATTTATAAACCAATTACACATGCACTATTCAATATTACAACACATCAACATCAAATGTCATTTCATAGTACCTGACGGAAATGGTTTATTTAATACACATTTTCAAATTAAAGGACTCAATTGGGACAAATTCGAAGTTGAGCACCCAATTGAGATTTCTTAACCAAAACGAGGACTTTGCGTATGATTAAACCTAAAATGAAATATAAAACCACGAGTCTAAACTATCTAAAAATAAGACTTGTAGGCAAAGTCTAATAGCCTTCCTTAGTAAACAAACAAATTAAAAGCAGCAAACAAATGCAACGTAAAGAAAAACAAGCTAAAAGGATCTAAGAGGCATCCTCTTCACATTTATATTCTTACCTTAGTTTTCGGATACCACTAGATAATGAATGCAAGCTTCAACGTCTTTAGTATGAAGGGTGGTGAGGGTTAAGCAAAAATTGAATGCTTTGAAGAAAAAATGTTGATTATATATGGCACCCTTCCTTGCTAGCATAGATACCATGACTAAAGAAACGTCCTTGAAGCCCGTAGTAATTGCTTAAGAAACACTACACCTTTAGAAGGATTAAAACTAATTAAAGGATAGATGAAAGAAGGTATCTAAAAAGAACACATAAAGACAAAACAAAAGTAAGTGGTAAAAAGAGTAGATTGGTATTTCATAAAAAATAGAACATCAATCCAGTCTCAAAAGACCCCTTCTTTTTCTAGGTTCACACTAATGGATAAATTAGTATTTTATTGCAATATAATATCTTATTGAATAGTTATATATAAGATGATTTTAGTAAACAATGATGAATCTAATAAGGAGTGGAACCCACATAATTACATAAGGACTGCAGCCCACATAATTTTGTGAATCTCACAAATTTTAGTCAATATTCTAATGCGGTAGAAAGAAGGTGATGTCATTTCTCAAATAATAATACCAATAAGAATAATAATAAACAATAATAGTAACCAACAAAATAGGTGGATTACCTGAAACTCCCAAATAAGAATTGGTTAATTCTTCAAGATCCTCGAGCTTTTCTATTGCTTTAGTGTAATCTCCTCTAATGTCAATAGAAAATATATCTTTAATGAGTTCAAACAATCACTCGGGATAACAATTAAAACACCAACCATACCTTGCATATAAGATGCTTCATATTCTATCTGCAAAAGAAGAGGATAATGATGAATGATGGTATAAGTCAAGAGATTTCCAAGGAGAAATGAATACATTGTGTCTTCTATGGTAGTAGAAATGGGTACAACTTGAAATGACTAAGTAGATAGCATTCAACAATAGCTAATATCAACCATAAAATGACTAAGGATAATTCTATATATTTTTGGGGCATATCATTTACCCAGGGGGTCTAATTGGCTACCACATATGATTCCAATGGAGGAGAATCACCTCACCTGCAACACGAAAATAATTGGCAAAACTATACCAACAAAAATGGAATATTTATTCTATCCCATCAGACGGTGGACATAAACTCAACTGGAAAATTGAAACTAGATCCAAAACAAAGGAGAATTAAGCAAAAACAAAACCACACAATAAAGCAAATCACCCTTAAAGATTAACATTTATGTATACTTAGATTTATTTCTTTTCTTAACATTCTAGTGATGCCACTGATGTTTTACCCACACAGACCTTGAATTGAACCTTATTTATTAGTTCAATTAGAAAAAAAAAAACAAGAAACAAACTAATGTGACCATACCAAAGGCAAATCGACATGGTTTTAAGAGTCCAATACAAAAATGGGATTTAATTAGTATGTAATGCATGATTTGAACCAAGCACAAAACTGAATAAACTCCAAAGAAAGAAGGAAAAGGGTTAGTTAGGTAGTACCTTGGAGCTGGAACAAGTAGCAATTCAGTTATGCTTCATATATTTCCACTATATCAACCTACACCTATCATTCAATAAACCAAAAAGAAATCGATAATTAACCCAACAATGAACACAATTCAACAAACACGAGGACCCACGACAAGAGGAAAACATCAATTAGGAAAAGATAGTGAAGAATCGTGGAGGTAGTGTCAGAGAACCCTTCTTCTCCATGCATTATTTTGTACGACTTCATAGGAAAGAGGAGTTTAATTTCAGATTAAAGATTAGAAAAAAGAGAATTTTGCTAGCGATATTGTAATTGATTATGTAAAGGTGAAGGAGACTCACCTGGCGACCGACAACCACAACACAGAGTGGAAGTCCTTCCTCTACTACGAATGCAGGGTGGGAGTCCTCTATTGCAAATGTGCGTGAGGGATATGAAGTGGCTCTGATAGCGGCATTGTTCTTTTTGGCCAAATGGCGAATGAGAGGAGTAAAAAGGGGAAAACCTAAGGGGAAAGTGGAAAACATATGAATGTAATGGGAAGCAAGGTGAATAAAAAACCTAATTATCATGCTAGTCATGGGGCTGCAGGTGGGTTGTGGGGCTGCTGGTCAAGGAAGGTGATGAACGGGATGTCGACGATGAATGTCCTCTGGATGAACTCCCACTTAGACTAGGGTTCCACAGTGTATAATATCTCAAAGGGTGTGGGAAAATATGAAGGATAAAATATCAAAGGCGGGAGAATAAAATTCAGAGGGAAGTGGTTTAGACTAAGTTGGAAAATGATTGAGAGGAAAAAACAATATTAAGATTTATTAAAATAATTAAAATAATGATAGTTACAATTGCAATATTTTACATGTAATATAGGGCGGTTTAAAGACTGATAGTTAAAATCGTCATATTTTACATGTAAAATGTGACAATTCTTAAATTGTCGTATTATGTTGTAAAAAGCGACGGTTTTAAACAACTGTCATATTAAAATCGTCACAATTTACATGATTGTTTGTAGTGTATTGGTTTGCATTAAGCAAGAGCAAAAGTATGGAATCCTTCTTAACAAAAGAATAAAACAAAGAACAAGGGAGAGAGAATCAACGGAACAAGCTACATGATCCAACATATCTACTAGGGAAACCCACAACAACAACCTTGTCACACCATGTGGGTCAGCTACATAGATTGAGTTAAAAACTAAATTACCAAGTATATCTCACCATGAGATCTGATAATGCCCATTTTTACTTCTTTTTGTGTGTTTATTGTCATGAATAAATAAACTCTTTCCTAGCTTTTATCTTGTTATATCCTCAAGTTAGTGTATTTTGTTTTGTTTTGTGTTTTAGTTGTTTTATGTTTGTTTTGCCTCTAGTATCTCTTTTAAGTGTGTTAAATAAGTTAATAGGAAACATTTGTGGTGGAGGAAAACAAGTAAGAACTCAAGGGAGTATTGATTTTAAAGCAAATACTCGCGTCGGGCACCACTGGAATCACGCCCAGTGCTTCAAATACATAATGTTGTCAAACTACCCAAGGCCGAGTGATGAAAACTGAGGTTCAGCGCTACAAGGCTGAGTGCTGGAAAGTGGGGCTGAACGCCATTCAATTCGTAAAACTTGGCCCTAAGCGTTGCTGAGACAAGATTGAGCATCGGCATCGTTGACATGTCAAAAAAATGGGTTTTTAATCTTGGAGAAACACTTTTGAGTGCTTGGAGAGCCTCTTGAAGGTTGCTAGGAGTGTTGGGAATCTCTCCCACTCCTCCTTGGGTCTTCTTCTCCATTCATGGCGGTTTTCCCCCTTTTTGGGGTTGGAGAGGAAGATGGGTTGCGAATTGAAGATCGAGACGCGAATGGGAGGCGCAATTGGAGCATGGAGCAGTTGCCAAGAACCTTGGGAGAGGGCTTGCATCTTCTCTTTGGTTTCCATTTCTTCCCTATCTCTTCAATTTGTAAAACCTAGGTTCTCCACCATGGAGAGCTATACCTATTTGTTGAGATTAGATGTAATGAACTGATTTTTTGTGTATTGTGTGATGTTAATCCATATGATTTTCCATTTTTATGTTAGTATTTGATTTTCATGCTTAATGTTTGCTTTGGTTTGGCCACCCATGCATGATTTGTGGTTTTTAAGGTGTTGAAAATGTCTTTTGAATCTAGAACAAAAATTGAATGCCTAATGGAGCTTGTATCTAGGGATAATATATGATTCATTAGTAAGCTTAAGACTCTTGATCTTAATGCATGATTTCACTTGTTGAGGATTCAAGGAATTGGAACTTGATGAGTTATTATACACTCAAAGTCACTTGGAATAGGATTTGAGTATTCTTGTAAGTTTATTTTGACATGAAATTGGAATTGAGATGTTTGTGAATGAATGAGAATAAAGTGAATGAAATCTAGTCTTGACAATTGTATATAATATGTTAAATTTCTGTTGCACACCAACTGTTTGATAAAATACCAAAAGGAGTTTCTTTGTGTTTTTTTGAGCTTTGTTGTCTATTTGAGTTGTGAATTGTAAAATTTGTCATGTGTTGCACAAGTCCTTGTAGAGAGAATGGTATATTTATTACTTGCTACGTGCGACCGGTGCACTTGTCATTTTTCACCTAACAAGATCCCTTTTAATAATTTTCTCAAAGGCCTTTTGTGTTTTCCATTTATTCTTTTTCAACAGTGAAAAAAAACCAATCATAAAGCAAGGAATCTGGTTCACCCGAATTCTCCTTTTTCACTTTTTTCTCTACAGTTTTTGTTGCCTCCAATACTACACTTAAGACAGTAGCAGTTCCATCATCATGTTGAGTTCTTATATTATCAATCAATGCCTACAATATGCATAGGATATTTAAATGTAAGCTTCTGATAACAATATGCAGACAAAATATTAAAAAAATCATCTTAATCAATTCAACACAATAGTTTATAAATATGATATGCATGAAAGCTTTACAATTGTCTCTTTAAGTTCACATATTCAAGCAGTTAGATTCTACATACAAGAGCAAAAGTAAAAAATTTTAAGGTTTTGAATGATTTTTAGATGTGGTGTTAGAAATTTAATGTGAGTTAAAAGCTTTATATTGAATAAAAATGAATATGATTAATATGTAAGTGAAAAGAATTGTTTTAAGGTTTTAGATAGAAATGTTTTTAAGGTTTTACTAAAAAGTGATCTTATGATTTATTATATTATATGAATTTGTTTACCGTTAGAATTTCATATCCAAATGAAGGACTAATATATAACTAGAAAATTTATAAACCTATTACAAACCGAATTAAAGAATTTCTCATATGTATATGTATTTATATCTCACAAGTACACTTCATCTGCTAAGCAATGCAATGATTGCTTCCACAATCTTTCAACTCTTTAACCACCTTCAGTTTCACCTCCTTAAATCTTTTACATGGTTATTTAGATAAACTTAAAAGGGGTCAATTTTTTATAAGTTAAAATGAATTTATGTAAATATGTTTTTACAAATTAATTTTAGATGTGATGGGTACTTAGATTTTTCCATAATAACATCATGTCATCATAGCATTTTAGATTGCACCAATTTTATTGAATATCTTTTTACAAACATTATGTGTGCACAAGTTTTTATGTTAATTTAAAATCATTGCTCTAAAACCACAAGAAAGAAAAACCATGATACTATTGAGGGAAAGTATGCAAGTCCAAAATTTTGGACTTGGGTACAAGACTACTCAATAGAATGTCAACTAAGCTCACAACATAAATTATTTTTCAGAAATGAAATTGAATTTGATAAGCAACAACATCAAACAACAAAGGTTCATAAATGAAATTGAATTAACAATAGGCAGAACTCACATTAATTTTTCCAAGAAAAAGTTCCTTCTCCTCAGCAACAAGTTATAGATCATAAATTCCCATCCCTGCATGAAACGATAAACAACATAATGTTTTTGGTTTTTACACTTGACCAACAATCATGTTTCTTTTTCTCCAAATAAGTATGTTACTTGTCCTTTCTCTAGCTTAAGATAAAGTCTCAGATTCTATTTTATGAAATGCCACAGAATTTTGTAATCTAAGAAAGGATGTTTAAGAATAAATTATGCCCCGAAGAGGAATCAGAATAATAATGAACAGACATGTACTTGTAGCTAAAGTTGTTTAAGGTATTCAATAGCTTCATAAGCATCGGAGTCTTGTTAGTCTGCCACACAATAATCCTTCATAGTCAAAGAACAATGAATCGTGCAGCTCGCTAATCAAACATTGTAGAAGAAAAATTGAAAAAATTATAGATGGACTTCAATTCAATTTAGTGTCTAATTAACCAATAATAGTACAGTTTTTAAAACTGAACTGAATTACAATTCAGGTCAGTTAATATTATAAGTAGTTCAATTATTTCTAATTTTTATAGTATAGTTAACTGTAATTCAGTATGGTTACACTAACTTTGCCCATCCTAGTGATTTGCATAAGTTATGGCGAGGAATTTTTATGAATGCCTTTTATGACTTGATCAGAATGGATGAGCTGATGACACTGTGTTGTCTGTATATTATGCTAAATAGAATATGGGCTTGAATGTTGAAAATCTATCAATTTTTTGTGATATGAATGTTTTACGATTTTTTGCATTGTATGATATTAATAATTCACTTAGAGTTTATTATCAATATAATCGATTATTTGAATGAATTTAGGTATTACTTTCTCTTAATGAAATCTTTACTGCACTTTAACATTCATCACGTGCATATTCTTATAACAATTCAGCGATACACTTATTTACCACACACAAGTTCTAGAAGCACTAGATGAATTCACAAACAACAATATTAAGCTTGAAACTAATAAGCTTGAAACTAATACATAGTTCTATAATCTCATATATACTATAGAATTTTATATTTTCTATAAAAATTTAAAATTTAAACAATAATATTATTACAGAAACATGTTCGTTCACACTAAAAAAATTACATTAGTTTCTCTTGCCCAAACTTTAAATTTTTACTAATATATATATATATATATATAATTCAAAAATTATATATAATTATGACTCGTGACTTAAATAAAGTTCTAATAAAAAGTCAATGGTTATAATTTGTTTATAATTGTTCTAGCTAACTGGATCACGATTAATCAGTGAGAAGCATTTAGTAAATTAGTTTTATTACTTATCTCATCTCGTGTTCTCCTTTTAACCACCTATTTTCTTGTCTTTTCCTCTCCTCCTGAAACTGTCTCATTATGGCCTTTTACTCTCCTCCTTTTTTATTACCCAATGTTGCTTATCTTTACTAGTCATAAACACCCTTCCTTAAACAAACGGCACAATCCTTATCCTATTAGCGATCTAGTCAATCATTGGGCCTATTAGTGATCAGATCGGTCATTGGGTCTATCACTATACAACTCCCAAGCCTTAGCTTTAAGAAGCGTAAGGCTTGATAGTTTAGCCTATGTTCCACTACTGATCGGATCGATTATTGGGCTTATCACCACAAAGTCCCTCAAGTCTTAGCTTCAAGAAGCATGACTTGATAGTTCAGCCCTTGTTCCATTGGTGATCATATCGGCCATTGGGCCTATCACCAAACAAATCCCTAAGTCTTAACTTTAAGAAGCGTGAGGCTTGAATTATGAGCCTGGTTGGATGAGAAAAGCTCAAATAGTACGAGAAAAAGATGAAGCCTTGGTCACCTTAGACAAAATCAAGGATGAAATAACAAGGTTTTACTAATGGCTTTCAAGGAGTGATTGACCAAGCTATGGTCCTTCATCCCCCCTTGACTTTTCCTCCTTGGATCCTGCAAACATAGTCGTTGATGGCTAGATAGTGGACGAGTAGCTGCTTTATGCCCCTTATTATCTATGCTTAAACAACCCCTTTGGACTTGAATTAAAACTTTCCCTTTACTTCGATGTGCTTCACTCATACAGACTAAAATCTTTCTTTTGAATATTAATAACAATTAGACTACTTACTCGAAAGCTTACTCGTCGATGAACCAAGTTTCGAAAGAACATTTAGGAAAAATATTTCCCATTATCTTTAACGATTAGTTTCTCAAAAGCATACTTTTATGAACGAACAAAATATAACTTCACAAACGAAAAAGGGGCACGATTCGTGCGTGACAATGCATAGCCTTCCGCTATCAAGTTCCCTATGGAAAAATTTATTCGTACACCAATTTTGTAGAAATTAGCAAGCAGCCTTCTTGTAGCAATGACCTTAGGGAAATCCTAGGCAATTAGTACCCCCTTTGAGAAGATCCTAAAGTTTACCTTCACTTGAACAAAAAGCTTTATGGAAGCACAAATTCTACGTATAAGAATTTGGAAAAAACATAAACTTCATTTTAATTAACAAGAAGCACAAGGAGACACACACTCACCCTAGTAAACAGTCTTCGAGGGGGCATATAAACTCGACCCTCGTAAACAGTCGTTGTGGGGAGATGTATGCTCACCCTAGTTAACAGTCTTTGTGGTGAGATAAAAACTCGACCCTAATTAACAATCTTCATGGGGAGATAATAACTTGATCCTTGTTAACAATCTTCATGAGGAGATAATAACTCGATCCTTGTTAACAATCTTCATGGGAAGATAATAACTTAACCCTAGTTAACAAGTTAATAACTCACCCTAGTTAATAGTCTTCATGGGGAGATAAAAACTCGACCATAATTAACAATCTTCATGGGGAGATAATAACTCAACCCTTGTTAAAAATCTTCATGAGGAGATAATAACTCGACCCTAGTTAACAATCGTCATGGGGATGTAATAACTCACCCTAGTTAACAGTCTTCAAGGGGAGATAAAAACTTGACCCTAGTTAATAATCTTCATGGGAAGATAATAACTTGACCTTTGTTAACAATCTTCATGGGGAAATAATAACTCGACCATAATTAACAATCTTCATGGAGAGATAATAACTCGACGCTTGTTACCAATCTTCATGGGGAAATAACTCGATCTTTGTTAACAATCTTTATGGGAAGATAATAACTTGACCCTAATTAACAATCTTCATGGGGAGATAATAACTTGATCCTTGTTAACAATCTTCATGAGGAGATAATAACTCGATCCTTGTTAACAATCTTCATGGGAAGATAATAACTTAACCCTAGTTAACAAGTTAATAACTCACCCTAGTTAATAGTCTTCATGGGGAGATAAAAACTCGACCATAATTAACAATCTTCATGGGGGATAATAACTCGACCCTAGTTAACAATCGTCATGGAGAGATAATAACTCGACCCTAGTTAATAATCGTTATGGGGAGATAATAACTCACCCTAGTTAATAGTCTTCATGAGGAGATAAAAACTCGACCCTAATTAACAATCTTCATGGGAGATAATAACTCGACCCTTGTTAACAATCTTCATGGGGAAATAATAACTCAACCCTTGTTAAAAATCTTCATTGGAAGATATTAACTCGATCCTAATTACCAATCTTCATGGAGAGATAATAACTCGACTCTTGTTAACAATCTTCATATAAGATAATAACTCGATCCTAATTAACAATCGTCATGGGGAGATAATAACTCACCCTAGTTAACATTCTTCATGGGGAGATAAAAACTTGGCCCTAATTAATAACAATGAGAAGACATGATCTTTAAAAAAGAACTCATCAAATTTTATTCATGGGTGCCTCGTTAAAAACCCCACATTACATAAGGAAAATAGTACACTTGACAATTGATTAACTATAATAAAAACGTTACCAACATTCCACGTTTGAGGTACTTTACCTCCATCAAATGTCTCTAATTCGTAAGCTCCTTTGTCACTACACAACATACCCTGCAACACCTGACGCATTTTGGAGATAGTTTATCCTAAGTATGAGAATAAGTTACCTTTTTTAGTACCAAATCTCCTTCCATGTTAAGTCCTCTGCATCCTCCATTGTGTTGTATTGTCCTTACGAATTTCTCCAACAGTTGCCTGGATTGCTCATTCTCTCTCCTGAGTTTCTCTTGCTTCTCTCAAACTCTCATGCCCTTCTCTTGGTCTCCTTATTTTGCCGCATCAAATCCCGATCATTTCCATTAACCTCAACAATTGTAGTGTTTGATTCTTCTCATTTTGTTGCTTCTCCACCTAGTGGTTGCACTTTCTTTTTGTTTGTGGCATAGGAATAATTTTACCTTCCCCATGGTCAGCGTCAGAATGTTCTAACCAACTGTGTTAGAACTGGTCAGCCAGAAACATTTAGTGAATCTATCCTACTGCTCATCCCACGTCCCTTTTAACCACCTCTTTTTCTGTCTTTTCCTTTCTCTTCCTGAAACTGTCTCATTATAACATTTTACTCTTTGTCCTTTTGGTTATCTAACGTTGCTTATCTTTACTAGCCATAAGCAACCTTAAATCCTCCTTCCTTAAAGGAACAGTGCAACCTTATCTTATTAAGGATCCAGTCAATCATTAGATCTATTAATGATCGGATTGACCATTAGACCTATCATCACAGAGTCTCAAAACTTAACTTTAAGAAATGTGAAGCTTAATAGTTCAGTCCATAATTAAAATTGTGTTAAACTTTCTAGAATCATGTAAAAGAATAGCTTGACTTGGCGAGAGACCTTGTTATGCGAAAATTGAGTAAAGGCCTCATCCTGTAATTGAAAGTGGATTTTTGATAAATTTTATTCAGTGTCGTTGTCGTATCAAGGAGTAATCATTGCAGAATCACTTATTAAGCCGACATGGTGTCTTTCGGAAAGTGCTTTTTGGAAGGTTACCAAATAAATAAAAGACCAAACATGGCTGTGAGACCTATGATAATCAGTTTTTTCTTTTTAATAACTCAAGAGACATAAGCATTTAAGGGTAGATCGAATAATAAAATGTGATTGCTTGGTGCTCAATTTGTTTGAAAAAGGCTTTTAACACAGACTTTTACAAAGGATAAGGAAAATTCAAAATATGTTTTTATAAACTAAAATTCATGTATATATAATTTAAAATTACAAATTAAAAATATATAAAAAGTAAGTTTTACAATTTAATTTATACATAAAATATTTTTAAAATTTCTATTTTTCTCTTCTAAAAATGTTTATTAATAAATTATTCTGTCCTTTGTGTATTTGAGTTGAGGCATTTATTTCCTTAGAAAAATAAGTGAATAAAATAAGAAGATAAAGACGTTTTCTTTTTTTAATTTAAAGTTTTAACTTTGTAAGATATTTTAATTTAAATTAAGCACCAGTTTCCTTACTTTTTTCATTGTGTACCTTTGTTCATTAATTATATTCATGTGTTTGAAATTTTCTTTTACTTACATTTTTTTACGAGACTCCTTTGCTGAACGTTGGTCAATTACTTTTCATTGCAAAATGAATATATATATATATATATATATATATATATATATATATATATATATATATATATATATATTAAGTATGTTTTTAATCCTTGAACTTTGATCCAAAATTGGAATTCGTCTCTGTCTAAAACTTCGATACATTTTGGTCCCTAAACTTTAGAAATGAATGAATATAATCTTTTTAACTCAATTATGTTAACTTTTTTTAACATGTAGAACGTTTTTTATATTAGTATTGAAATTTTTTACATTGTTTGACACATTTCTAGTTCAATATCTACTGAGAAATATGTTCAACACTTAAAAAAAAAAGTTAATGTAATTGAGTTAAAAGGACTATATTCATTAATTTTTAAAGTTTAGGGACGAAAATATATTAAAGTTTCATACAAAAACGAATTTTATTTTAAATCAAAGTTTATGAACTAAAAACATACTTAACTCTATATATATTATAAAAAAAAAAATATCAGGTCATTAGGTTAATCCTGATTAAAATATCTCAAAAGTAAGTAATGTACCAATTCACAGTGTAAATGACCCCATCGTTCAATTAGTTTGAAAAAAATTATATTAGTCCAAAAGCTAAAAATCCAAATATTATATAGATATTAAAGATTTATTAAATTTGTATGGTTTAGTAATATGTTGAGTCATATGCTCAACATATTATATTATCAACTTTATTATAAGGAGAAATTATTTAAAATTTGATAATGTGACAAGATACGAATAGTGAAAATGAAAGCTTTTGGTATTAACTGTTTACACCGTGATTTTAGGGAGGGAAAAGCTAAAAAAATGAATCAAAATTCTCACATTATGTATGTAATCTTCATCACAGGATTGGAAAAGAGAACACTTTAAGGACTTTTCTTCTTCTTTTCTTTATCCCTTTCATTTTATATAATTAAGACTCTTTGGAATTGAACAAAAGAAACCATTATATTAATTCCCTACAACTTTATGGATAAAACTTATATATTCTTTTGGAAATAAAAAATAGTTAGAAAGTAAAAAGCAATAAAACAGTTTTTTATCCATATCAAAGTAGAATGAAAAATAATAAGCAAATATAAGGGTCTTAGTGATGCCTACAAAATTTAACATTAATCTTTACACAAGTATTTTTGAAAAAATATGATTAGAATATGTAATGTCTGATGTAATAAAGGATTTAAAGAAAAAAAAATAAGTAAAATTTTCTTAGATTTTAATTTTTTTTTAAATTTGTAATTTTAGTTTTATGGAATCTCTAAAATATAGAATCGTAATGTTTGAAAGAAATTGATAGATTTACAAAAGTTTTAAAAAATTAATATATTTTTAAAAAACCTAAAGTATTTTTATTTTTACTTTTACTTTTGCATGTTTACCCGTTATTATATTCTGCAAAATTAAGTAGATCAAAGTTATTTTATTGATACCAGCGTGGTAAATCATCTAATATACAAATAAAATTTGATTTTAATAGGATGAGATTTAGACACTTGAAATTTTATAATTTTTTAATAAATAAATTGAATATAATATATGTATAATTTAATATGATGTGTGTGATATGTTGGTGTACGCGAGTAGGGATGGCAATGGGGCGGGATGGGGATGAGTTTCACTATCTCATACTCATCCTCGAAAACAAAATTCATATCATCCCCATACCCAAACCCAACGGGTATCAAAGTTTTATCCCATCCTCATCCCTACCCAATAACGGATATAATCTCGTACTCATACACGTACCCGTTTCCTTACTACTTCAATATAAATTTTAATTAATTTTTATAAAATAATAAAAAATTACGGTAAAGGAAACATAATATTATCAAATATTAATATTAGGAGGATGATTGTTTCTTCGATATCAAGTACCTTGAAATAAATTATAATTGTTTACATTTTATATTGGAATACCAAATAAAATTTCATGACAAGTAAAACATTTTTTTAAAGGAAAACAACTATTCAAATTAAAATATATTTTAAATGTTTGTTTACTTCAATTTTTTAAATTATAATAAATCTCTTTTTTTATACTAAAAATGATAATACATTACTTAATCAAAATGACGCAAATAACAAATAATAAACATAATAAAAAAAATTTAGCATGGATATTGTATCTTTTGAACTCCAATATATGTTGGATGGTGATAAAAAATATTCATGGCAATTACATTAAATTTTGATATTGTAGTAAATAAAAGTTATTTATACAATTATAGTGAAAAATTACAGTATGATTGATATAATGAGTTAGAAAATAAAAAATAATTAGATAAAATATACTGAAATAGTATTCTACATTATGAAAATAAACAACGAATAAAAATATTAAAAAATTAACAAATGTATGTCTTAGAAATAATTTGAGAAACTATTGAAAGAAATCGCACAAAGGAAAACAAATGTATATTTAAGGATACGAGAAGATGAAAAATACCTTAGACATCTAATAACACTTTTCAAATATCAACATATATACTCAATGGTTGAGAAATAATTGTTTTAGCGAAACAAAATAATTCTTCAAATGAAACAAAAATTAATAAAAATAAGTAAAAAATTTGTTTATATTACCTAATAAATGAAAAGTTTATGTTATTAAACACTTAAATTGAGAGTATTAAACATACTCATGTGAAAGGAAAATATACAATAAATAAAAATATTAAAAAATAATAGAAATATTCAAATATGAGACATAAAAAATTTCAATTGACATACATCATTTTAACATAATTACATAAATGTTATGATAAGATGAAAAATATATTGGAGATGCAAATGAGTTTCATGACAAACCAAATAATTAGAAAAAAATAAAAAGTTGAATATATATATATATATATATATATATATATGGTTACTTAATTAATTGTGAATATTTTAATAATTTAAATGATGACGGAGATATGACGGGGACGGGTATTATTTATGACGAGAATATGTACATCCCTATAACCATGCCCATATCCAATTGAAAAAGTTGCATACCCATACTCAATCAATGCGGGGATTTCCTGTCAAAACGGAAACGAGTTTGGATAATACCCACGAAAATAAATTTATTTGCCATCTCTGTACACGAGGCATGATCATGTATTTAAATTCAAATTTATTTGTAATAGAGGAATTAAAGATAGATAAACAAACGAGTGCACTACATAAAAATAAATATTTTTGTGAATATTTTTTCTTCTATACTTTCATACACGTTGTTTATTAAATGTAGGAAAATGAGTTTTTGAAAAAAAAAAATTGACAAACTTTTTGTAAATAGGATTAAAGTAGATACTTTTTTTTATTTTTTAATAAAAATGAAATAATAAAAATGGTACTTTTTTTACTTTATTTAGTAATTTGTCAAATTTTGTTAAAAAAACCTTGTTAACTATCGTTTTCCTTAAATGTAAGATCAAACTTATGAACTAATAGAAAAAAAAAAATAACGTTTTTCAATATTTTCTATTTGTGTGAACTCTGCTTCGCGATTCCATTTCTTTTCAGCTATTTCCTTTTTTTCTTATTCTTCACCTATATTTTCTTTTTCTCTTTACGGTAAAAGCAGTGCATAAACTTAAAAGGGAAAAAGAAAAGCACTGTTGTAAGGTATAAATATGTACTGAAAGGCTTCATATAATTGCTACTTTTTTTTACAAAGTGTTTTCTATCATAGCATGTATGTCACATTAATGGTTTTGTACCTATCTCCTTTTCTAGTACACAAACCTCAAATAAAATAAACACCAAATCCATGCAAAATCTAAACATTAATCTTAAACATAATTTTTTTCCAAAATTGCTAATAATGGCCACAGAATGAAGAAAAACTGTAGAAATGTAGCTGATGTTGCAGGTGCAGCAGCAGAGGCAGAAGGGTCCTTAGGCACAGGTACTGAACCAAAAACATTTGCACCACTTGTGTTTGTTGTGTTCAACACTGATGAACTGATACTGCAATTTCAATTCAAGCATCATCATATATATGTTTTCAGATTTCTCACAATTTTTTGTTGCAGAAAGAGAGAAACAAAGATAACATGGTTAAAGATTGTCACCTGGTGGATGCATACTGACATGTTCCACTACCTGCAATGCAACGCATTAATTGATCACTAAGAGTTTATAATCAACCAAGTTTTATATAATATAGATATTAAAACCGATTGATTTATCAAATTAAAAAAAAAATTAAATATGTTTGTGTCCTGAGTATTAGATGTCCTTTTAACGGTTCTTACAAAAGTAGAGACACATTTGTTACTATACACACAATGTTTTCTCGGAAAACAAATTGTGATAAAAAGGATTGATTACCTTAGATACTGAGAATAAATAGGAGGCTTTTTGAGATACTTTTTGTAATAAAGTAAGAAAAAGAAAAAAGCTTGGGATACTTTTTTAGTTCCTATGTATTCCCCCAATGCAGTTTGAAAGTGTATTCAAAGATGCAGTAAAACATTTCCATAAAAGATGATGCAGTAAAAGCTTATTTTATTTTTCTGCTGTCTGTGCAGAGTGGAACCCTAGAATCCACCAGAGATACTTCTGATCACACCAATCAGAGGCAATGTCCCTGTAACAGTGCCACTGTTCTTGACTTGCACATTTTCATTTCTCTATTATTCTTAAAATTCTTAAAATTAAGAGTCACCTACCATAAACCTTTATCAAAATATTAAACTTTGTGAAAAAAGATAGTAAAAACAAAATTTATATCCTCAAACCAAACCAAACATGTCTGATATGTTTATAAAAATAGTATTAACTCTTAAGCATCACACTGAGAATAAGAACAAGACTTAGAATCATAAGTAGAAGGCTTACTTGGATTAGTGTTAGTGATGACAGCAACTCCACCAAAATTGCAGCTATTAGGAACAGGGTTCTTCTGATAGTACTTATTGAAGGCATAAGAGGCATGGTCTCTAACAGAATTTGGGAAGTAACAGGTTCCACCAGGTTGAATAGCAGAACAATCAGTGGCACCATATCCACAAGCATAGTCCAATGCAACTTGCAATGCTCTCTGTGATGCAGTAGGACTTGCAGTGCACCAGCTTGCACCTGAGGAGGAATAAATTGAGGAATTATTTGGTGTGGTGATTGGGAGTGTTGAAGCTGGAGACACTGAATCAGGGTTGGAATTGGGATTCAGAATTGGAGATGATGAAGTGATTGGAACTAAGTTTGGAATTGTAGTGATTGGTGTTGTGATGTCCCTTTGAGTGGTGAATTCTGCTTCTTTTTCTGCATTCACATGTCTTACTGCTTCCTTCTGTGGCCTACTTGAACCTGTATTTCAGATAGCAGTGACAAGGTTATCTATGTTTTTTATTATTATTATTATTATTATTATACTATTTTATCACTGTGAGCATGTGATTCTGCATCTGTAATGGTGAACCCTTTTTGTTCTTTAAACTTAAAACTTCAGCAATTTTTTACTTAAAATGAAATCACTTAAAATTTTATGTAAATCTCACATCTTGCAGCATATTTTTACACTATATATCTGCATAAAGAATAGTGTTCTGAAGTGAAGAATAGTTTTTCTACAACTACTAGAATAAACAGATAAAATTTTAGGGGGTAAAACTTATAAGTGCTGAGTGAATTCAAATTGTTCCTACAGCATTCAACTTAGCATGAATGAAGCCAAAACTGTACTTATATTCAAAAATTTTTGCATAATTGCATAGAAAATAGTAATTATTAGACCCTTATCCTGTTATTAGAGTGGATCTAGAAAGGGCACTAGAGACAAGTAGGGTATCTTTTGCATAGAGACATGAGCCAAAAAAGTTGGACCCTTTGCATCTTTTCAGGAAACGGTAGAACTGGAGAAAGATTGAACACAATACAACAACTCTATTCCATGTGAAAAACTGCAATATCAACCAAAATGCAGAAAAGGTAACACTTTTAATTCAACGAGTATTATTATTGTTATTTAAAAAATCATGGATAAAAGAAGAAAACTGCTCAACTGGTAAACTATAGTGCAACATAAACAGCAAGATAGAGGGGAAAATGAATTTAGAAAAGAAAACTGCACCCAACTGATCCAACATGTTTATCTGATAAACTTGAACAACAACAACAACAAAAGTTGAAACAAAAAGGACTGAAGCTGTTGAAATCCTAAACTCTGGTGCAGAAAATGCATTTTTGGGGTTACAGAATTCAAAAACACTATCCAAGTGGTCCAAAGAATCTAGGACTAAAAGGGAAAAGCAGAAAACAATACACCAAAAAGATAAAGAACAGAAAAGGAAGCAGTTCAAAGCAGAAGAAAATGAGCAGAGAGGAACATTGTCTTAAAGCAGAAGCAACATAGCTTTATACTGTATATCCATAGAATAGAAGAATAGAGAGAAAGGAGGCACATGAACAAAAGGGGAGAAGCAGAAAGAGAGCAAAGAAAGAAAAATGGAAAAAACTATATTACCTGAACAAAGGAAATAAGCAAGTAGAAGAAGTAGCACATAGTAAATCACACTTCTTTCCATTTGCACTCTTTGGTATACTTTTTCTTGTTCCTTCTTCTTCAATGTGGCTCCCAAATAACACTTGTTCTTCCCTTGAAACAGCTACAGAGAAATGAAGATATCATAAACTAGAGATGGTGTGTGTGTGTGGCTTCAGTGAAAGGTTTTTTTAGGGCTATTCATGTGAATGAAAACACACACATGAATTTATAGAGTATGTGAAGTGTGAGAGAAGGAGGGAAAATATGTGTCAAAAGGGTTGAAAAGAAAGTGAAGAAAAAATGAAAGTGTTTGGAGTTTAGAGTGAGTGAGTGTTAGTGATCAGTGTAATGATGGTGCTGATGTGAGTTGCTGCTACCTTTATCTGTTCTATGCTTTTCTTTTTACTGTGTTTTATAGGACTTATTATTGATGGTATTTATTATTCTTCTTCATCACTTTCTTTTTCTTTTTCTTTTCCATTCCCTTTATCCTTTGCTCAATATAAAACTTGCTCCAATTGTGTCAAAAACTTGGCTCTCTGATTGATCATTAACCAATAATAAGATGCATAAATTGAATATATAATTCTGTGTGCTTTGGTTATGCAAGGATTTAAATTGCAAGTGGTGGTTTTTGTAATTGGGGCATGTATTGTGTAAACATATGTTATTTCAATAATTATCATTCTATTATTGTTTTTGTCTCGCTCACTTGAAAAATTCAAAAACTTAAATCAAATCAATTAAATTTGATGATAATTAATTTAAGTATTAGATTTATAATTTATCAATCCAATAACTCCAAATTAAATAAATGAAGAAAATTTTTTAATTGTTAATTATTATGTAATTAATTTTACAATAAGACCGTGTACTTATTTTATAGTTTTGTTTTTCAATTATATTAGTTTATAGAAGTCAATTATATCAAAATATAACTTTTAAATGGCAGGATTATATATAATTTTTTTTAAAGTAATATTTTTTAAATAAAACTTTGCACGTCTTTACAACAATTACTTTTACTAATTCAAACTAAATCAATCTGCTTTATTAAATTAGTTTGATTTTAAAAGTACATAAAATTCGAAAATTTTAAACAAATTAAAACTAACAAAATTTTATTAGCTAACATTTTATTTTTTTCTAAATTTGATATAATGTAAGTCCCATTTTTCAGCTCTAAAAGGAGACTTTGGACCTGGCCTAACTAGAGGGCCCAAAATCAACCTATTAGGGATCCCAAGACTCCCTTCCAGCTTCTTGGTGTTCCATTCTGCCTTTATTCTGCAAGAAAGTTTCCTTCATCACTTCTCTCTTCTCTCCTTTCAGAAGTTCTGTTAGGACTTGGACCCGTTCTTATCCGAGCTAGCTAAGCTCCATTTAGTCCATGTAAGTTGATCATCAACTCATTCTTTCTCTTCTCTAGCTTTGTTGTCGTAGTTTCGATTAGGATTCATCTTAGTAACCTCATTTTCATTCTGGTGTCAGTATTTTCAGCTCACAAATTTGTTCCTGGATTTGTGGTGCTCATTTGTTTGGTGCCCTTGCTAGCATTTGTCCAGGTAAGAAAAGTTAGGGTTTCACGTTTTTAATTTATCTTGCTTGTTTTTAGTTTTGTTTCGTGCTCTTGATGATTGTATGATGCTTATGATGGTATGAAAATACACTATATGTTGTTCTGAGTGAGTTTCTGATTTTGCATGCGTGGAACAATGGGGGAGAACTGGTATTTTCGCCTAAGCGAGCTTATCTCGCCTAGGCAAGAATAGTAGAAGCTCGCCCTGGTTTCTGCTCGAGCTCTCGCTTAGAGCCTTCGCTTTAAGCGATGAATCATCTTGCTCAAGCAAGAGGGTCTCACCTAAGCGAGAATTCGTGGAACTTGGTGGGTTCTCTGCTTGAGTTGTTGCTCAGGCAGGAGACCTTAGCTTTGAGCGACGAGCAATCTCGCTTAGGCGAGAAGGTCCCGCCCAAGCGAGAACCCACAAAGCTTTCCAGTGCTCTATGTTTGCAGTCTTGCCTAAGCAAGAGCTTGTAGCTTGAGTGAGAAGACTTATCTCGCCTGAGTGAGGGCTCCTAGCTTGAACGAGATTGGTGCAGGGACGTGTTCCAGCGCTGTTCTCTTCTGTGTTTTGGGTGTTTGGTTACATGATTGAATGATTTACTATAAAAGCTTGAAGTATGATGTTGCATATGTTTAATAGGATGAAATGGAGTTGTTATATGTTGTGTTTGGCATGAAGTGAAATATGGATTAGTTGGTTAGTTGAGCATTGGCATGAAATTATAATGCTTGAGATAAAAGTTATGGTTATGGTGTGAGGAACATGAATCTAGTGTGAGATAGACGTAATTCCATGAGTCTCGTGGGGAGATCTCATGGTGGTGTGTAGTGTATATAATTATATAAGGATTCAAGTAAGGATTGCATTCCAAAGCTCTAAAGAATCTGTTAGTCTCACATAGAGCAGACTAATTCAAGTGGTGAGAGTAGCGGAATGCCCTAGTCTTTGGCAAGATAATGGCCTTAGATGTTTGAAGGTTAACCTTGTGTGTGGTCGGGTTAAACCCATTGGCAATGACTCTGTGGAGCAGTAGAGGCCACCACAAGTGCAAGCATCCAGTGAATCTGATCTTATTATATGTATTCGGATAATTGAGTCATAGTATCTTGTTTGTTTGCTATCACATGCTTGTATGCCTACTGTTTTGCATGTTTATGATTTGTTTTAAGTATCTGCTTGCTATAACATGTTCAAATTATTATTTTTTACTCTAACTTACCCTTGTTGCTTGTGTTTGTCTTGTGTGTGGTTTTTTTCCTTTTGCGATGATCATCAATTTATTGGTGTAAACAGATGTGAAAACCCCACGTGGTCGTCAGGATGATGGGACCGATATAGTGTAGCATGCATGGTTTGGATCACACTCTATAAAGTATCTTATGAGGCTTTGTTGTTTTGTAAATCTTGCTTTATGAGCAAACATTAACTGCCAAACTCTTAAATTCTGATTTTGGGTTCATGGCATCATGGTGTGCCTTAGTTTTTCTTTCTAAGTATATGTATGGATAACTGTAATGGTTGATACATATATACTCTTGTCTTAGGCTCTATTTCGTATTATATTTATGTGATGTTTTATTTAGTAAATTTATTATATTTAAATGCGATGTCACATAAAATAATTTTTTTTTTTAAATATCTCTTCAATGAAAATTTGTCGTGACTTCTATTGCAACTTTAATGTACTATTCAATAAAAGAAATATATTGTGTTTTTATTTAGTGCTTTAAAGGAACTGATTATTAGATAATAGCATCTATAAATAAGGTGTGTTTGATACTTGTAATTGTAGCTGAGATGTTTCAAAATTTAATCAAAATCATTGCTTTTATTTTATTTTTGTTTGTGCTACCATCTTTTCAAAAAAAAAAATCCCTTTTAAGTGATTCCATGTTTTGTTCCAACCATAAGAATGCAGCCTTTTTCATGTAACATGTCACAATTTTTTCCTCGGATAAGTCAAAATCTCTTTGAACCTTTTTCGTTGAATGAATCAAATCTTTGAACTGACCCAAGTATGAAAATGTGTAGTACTCACCAAGAGATCTATTTTTGGATTATAGTAATAAAATATTATAAAAATATGAATCTTGTAAATTTTTTGTATTTTTTTAAAAAAAGTTAAAATTTAAATGACTTAATGGAGCAAAAAATAAGTAAAATAAGAACATATTTAACTTGGTTGAGTATAGTTCAGAATCAATCCTCACCACACAAAACTTTCATACATGATCATGACATACCTAGAATAACGTGCCAAGAGTGTTTACAATTATTTTTGCTGAAAAAAAAAGTCCTCTTGAATTCAAATGAAGGTTCATTAACTAAATAAGCACAAGGCTCAAAAATACCTCAAAATATATTTTATCTATAACATAAATTAAAATTAGTACAAAAATATTGCACAACATGGCTTATTTTATCACTTTATATTTGTCGATTACATTATTTAATAATTTTACCAAATATGATATAATACTTTAGTTTAACATAATTACCAATTAGCTTTTCAACTTTGAACTAATATTTTAATTAGTTTTCGTTAAACATGTGTTTGTCTCCTAATAGAACATTATCTCATGCATTTGGATAGAAATTGAATTGATTTGAGGTGAAAGTTCACCCTAAAAGTGACCCTCCAAAGATCTTTTCCTAATATGCACTTTAGACCAATTGAAGAAGAAAGACATGCCTAAGGGGATAATATAATCATGGTCTTCTCCAACTTCTTAATAAAGGCACTTCTTGAACTTTCTTCCATATATATATATAAAAATTGTGTTATAATGTTTTTAAAGATGAGAGAAAAGTGTAATTATTAGAGGACTATGATCCGTTCTTAAAGATGAGAGAAAAGTGTAATTATTTGATTTTGATTCAAAAATCTGTATTAATTACATTCATATAAGCGTTTTCAATATTTCTTAGTATCACTTTAACAACAACTTTCAGCAGAATCCATTAGTAGATAATAGAAGTTTGATTTTCTTATTACATTTGAAAAATAGTTTATTGAAAAAAAGAAGCACATTTAGTGGATGAAGATACTGAAAAATAAGGCTTATAATTAAAATCAGCACAAGGTTGTTTATTGAGTGAGATTATTGACATTCTTATATATTTATTTACATTCTTTCATTTTAAAATTTAAGTAGTTAAACTTTTTTTCCCATTAAATTGTGCTTTTCTTTAGATATAGGTCACCAATGATATGCTCCTTCACTCTCTTTTTTCATCATTTAAACTTCTTTCATATATGGTATGAAATGTGAACAAAATATTAAAAATTAATCCATAAATACATTTTGCTTTTATTTTCACAAAATAAAAAATAAAATGTGATAGAACAATTTAAAAAAATGAACAAAAGATAAAAGTTAAAACATATTGAAATAATTCTTTTTTTGTTAAACGAATTAAAGTTTAAAACCTGTAGACTATTAAAGGCAAGGAAGCCGTAATGATTAGTTTTTTTTTCTTATTTATTTGTACAAAATAATAAATATAAGAACAATTTATGTTTTGTAAGGATGACTTTTAAAAGAATAAATATAAAAATTAGGTTTAATACATAAATTAGAATTTATGGGTTTTCTTATTTTTTTAATTATGTGATTTTTCTGTCCTTTCTTTATCAAATGACCCAGTTTAGAAGATAATCTGATCTAATTAGGTTTTGTTTTGAGTTAGTTTTTTTTCGATGAATCTTAAGTTTTTCACTTTTATTGTTGTTTGCATGTACAAAGAGCTTTTATTAGGGGCGTTAAAACGGTTTAGTCTGCCCTGTCTCTGACCTGACTAAAATGGGTCGATCGGACTGGTCCGTCACAACGAAACAGGTTGGATACTGTATCTCGTCCCGTCTTAGGACGAGCTGACCTACCACTTTTTTAAAAAAAAAATAATTAAATTTTTTTTAATCTTTTAATTTTTAAAAAAAAATTTGTTTATAAAATTTTGTTTATATATAAATTTGTTTATGTAATATAGAAAATTTATTTATTTTAAATATTTTTTATTTTTAAACAAAAAAAAGGGGTTGGCGGTGTGACACCCTGACTATTATACTAAATAATTATTATTTGATAAAAAGATATGGAATCAATTTTTTTTTTAGAGATTATCCTTGAGAGAACATTAATAATAACATAACTTCATATTCATATATGTAGT
>Ga0214542_1001194_pt1 | contig 52578 bp, 18 predicted proteins | sample CNSS1metaG_FD_160096 | JGI IMG/M metagenome (GOLD analysis project Ga0214542, IMG submission 160096) | Root nodule microbial communities from cowpea collected in UCLA plant growth center, Los Angeles, California, USA - CNSS1 | ecosystem: Host-associated > Plants > Roots > Nodule | place: USA... | reverse complement strand
GAAAACAAACCCCAACTGTTTGAACAGACAGCCCTAACCATCTATTAACAGAAAACAAAACAGAAAACAGAAAACCCTAGATCTAACAGAAAACCCTAGATCTAAGGGGTTTTCAATAAGTCGTTTAGCTGCAGAATTATAGCTGATGTATGCAGTGGCTGTTTTCCCATTTTGCCAATCCCACCGTGTAGTTACCTTGGACGTAATGGAGTTGACATCGATTCCAATGTGTTTATTTGCTGGATCACCAATATCGGGATTAGGGTAGGTGTCAAATTCAACAGCAACAACATTGTTACCAACATTGTTAACAACATTGTTTGATACATCTTTGAAACCAACAGTGGTTTGGTTTCTAGAGGTGGAGGAGTTTCTGAGAGCGTTGTTTATGTTGCTAGAAAAGAGTCCAAGGTGACTCCCACCAGAATTTGAAGGAATGACACTGTCATATGCTGCAACAAAGAAGGCCAAGCCATCAGCTGGAGGAGAAGTGTAAGGTGTTGACATTTGAAAGGTGAAACAAGATTCAAAGCTTGACACTGCCGTAGAGTTCTCCCAAAGACGCATTGGTGAAGAGTGTAACACTCTTCCCACACTACCACGTAGAGGGTTTCCTGCACTGTCTAACTTAGTGAGTTGTATGACATTGTTTGTAGAAATGGCATCACCTTGGAAGATAAGATCCTTTTGGTCAGGACCAAACTTGCTGAAGCTAAAAGCTAATGACTGTGATGACTTTACCTTACCAGGGAACATTAAAAACATGGTCACAGAGACAAACAGAGGAATTAGGAACGAATAACTTTTGTTAGAGATAGCCATGGTGGTGTTCAATTGATTTGGATGGTGCTATGCAAAACCTTCCCTATTTATAGTGAATAAATTAATTGGGATCCATGCTAAGTTGGCATTTAATATAAACTGTAATTAATTGTGTGATGGCAATATGGGCATTCTATCAAATAGTCATATAAGTAATTTCATTACTATCTAACCGTATTTATAAATTATATTCCAACTAATAATTATTTTATTCTAAGTTGACGGATTACTATATATAATATATTACTAGTTTAATAACCAATTTTGTAGTGATTTAAATGATTATTATATGTCAAATATGAAAACTAATTTAAAAAATTTAGTAATATAAATTTCAAATGTATAGCATAATACACATGGTCTTAGAAAACAATTAACAATTATTTCATACATTTGTACAGTTTTTCTGCTAGATTTAATATTTTTCAAATATTTACAAAAATATAATTTTTTATGTTCATAGTGAAAATATATTTTACTATTTTAAAAAAAATGTAATTCTTAAAGAAAAAAAAATTAATGACCGAAATTATATTAACAAAAAGTTCTAGTTGTAATAATAATAATAATAATAATAATAATAATAATAATAATAATAATAATAATAATAATAATAATAATCTATAACAATGTATAAAGAGGATTCCCTCTTTTTGTGTCCACATTTGATAATATCAATTATACCCTTTAGAATATAATTATTTATTAAATTTTTTTAAATTAATGATTATTTTTACCAATTTTTGTTAAAACATATTATCTTTTTTTTTATTCATCAACAAATTATTTTTCTATTCATTTTACTTTATTTTTAATAAATATAAATTTATTTTATACATTAACTTAATAACATTACACTATTATCACCTACAAACATATTATAATTCATATTTAAAAAATGTGTACACATATTATAAATAGAGGATTCCATCTTTTGTGTTCATATTTCAAAATACCAATTTTACCCTTTAAAATATAATTATTTATTAAATTTTTAAAAATTGACCATTATTTTTACAAACTTTTTTATAAAATCGTTTATCTTTGCTCTTCTCTTTTTCTCTATTTATCAACAGTTATTCTCTCATCTTTTGTCATATATTTCACTTTATTATTAATAAATATAATTTTATTTTATATATTAACTTAATAACATCACATTATTATCACCTATTAATATAATATTACATATATTTTAAAAATACGTACACACAGGCGTGACAACGCCTATGTGTACGCTAATAATAATAATAGTAATAGTACAAGCATTTTTTAACTATCGTAAATAAAAAAAAATTATTAAATTAGATGCGTATGGTATTGATGTATATGTTCATATTGTCCACTTAGGAAGGGAAGAGAAAGATGTGTCATTTGTATTCTTTTTTCTATATTATTTTTTTTTTTACATGTGTAGTGTAAGGAATGACACCAAATTTAACCAAAACCTTAAAGTCAATGGATTTATGGATTTTTTAAATTTTATATGTTGCTTAACTTTCTCATTTCTACTCAATGTGAGGCATAAATTCACACTTAGATTCTCAATAATCTTACCCAGGGTGAGTCCATTCCACAATGGTACTCTCCTCCCTGACCAGAACCATTCTCAACCACTAGTACTCATTGCGTACTACTGCGTGTTCAACTTAGAGGATACACTTACCTATAACCATTGTCAGGAAGACTTTGACACAGGAACCATATTGTACTTGTATGAGCCTGTCAATAAGACTAACCATAAACTCTAATACTATTGATAGGACTATCAAGGAGAGAACTTACCAAGAAAATACAACAATCATGAAACCTGAATTCAATCCACATAAGATATTGACACCACATCAAACTTAAAACTTAAAGATAATAAGTTTATGAGTCTTCTACCAAACCCTCTCATTTATTGCAAACGTGCATAGACTCACTTAAATTTCCATATATATATATATATATATATATATATATATATATATATATATATATATATATATATATATAAAGAAGAATTTATTAATACATTCTTAAAAAAATTAAACAGTATACATATATAAACTAATAATTTCTTTTATCCTTTATTTTTATCTAATATTAATGAATTCAAATAATATTTTTATTTTTAAAAAAGCCAAAACTTTATATATTTCAAATCATTATTGCTTAATGTATATTTTTTGAATATTTTAAATATGTTTTAAAATGCATATACAATTGATAAAATGATGATTCATTATAGTAAAATAATAAATTGAAATAAGAGTGTATTTGGGTAAAATTATCAAATGATAAGTGTTGATTTAACAATATTTTTATCATCGCGATTATAATATTCGGACTAATTTTCCTGCAAAATTTCATTTTGAAATATCTAGAAACTTTTATTTTTCTTTTTGCAGATTTTGATTATTATATCCGTCCGGAATAGAGATTTTGAATCATTTTCTTCTGCGGTAAATATAAAGCTCTGCCTCGCAAAATTCTTTCTTTTTAGAAAGTTGATATATTATATATCTTAAATTAACTAAAAATAAGATAGATTTATAATAAATAAGTGGATATAAATTTTATTTTAATTACAAATTCAATTTATATATTTGAGTTAGATTAAAAGTTTATTTTTTAAGATGAGAGTTATTTTAATACAGTGTTTTGATAAGGAATTTTAACAATTCAAAGAAATTAAAATATATGGTATTTTCAATTAAATTTTTTTTGTTTGGGTGAAACAATTGAAGCATATTGAATTGTAATTTTCTTGTACGGAGAAAGCAAGTTAGATTTTCTTTTACGGCAAAATTATATTTTAAAAAGTTTGAGAATAAGTTCACACTTCTTAAAATTAATTTCTCTTGTTTGGTCAAACTACAAGACGAGTCGGAACAAACTGAAATTTGAGTTAGTAGACCTACACTGATGGTCAGTTGAGTAGGCCTAGGTCGAAGGTCATGCTAGGTCACTCAAACTCGAAGGTTGAACCATGTTGGTCTGGACCAAACGTCAAACTAAGTCAGCCAGAGTTGAAGGGTCAAACCAAGCCGACTTCGACGAAAGGTTGAGTCGAGTCAACTTAATTGAATGTCGACACTAGTTGGCTCAGGCCAGAGGTTGAGATAGGTTAGCCTTAGCCAAAAGTCAAGCTAAGTTAAAACGAGTCAATATTGGTTGAAGTTTGAGACTATTTGGCACTAGCCGAAGGTCGAATTGAGTAAGCCTAGGTCGAAGGTCAAATTGAGTAGGTTTGAGGGTCGAAAGCAAATCTAAGTCACCCAAGACGAATGTCCAACTCACTAGCCTAAATTGAATGATCAAGCTTAGTAGACTCAGACTAAAGGTTGAGCTGGGTCGACAGACAAAAGGTCAAGACGAGTCGCTTCCGGTCATAATAGAGACGAGTCAGCTTTGGCTGAAGGTCGAGTTAAGTCAGCTTGAGCTCATATTTGAGTTAAGTCAGCTCATGCTAGATGTCGAGACGGCTCTGCTCGAGCTGAATGTCAATATGAGTCAACTTTTTGAACCTATGTACTTTTTTCTTCTTGATCAATGAGGAATTCCACAACTTGTGAAATTTTAATTTCATTCTTTTTTTAATGAATTTCAAATTCTATTATTTTAGCTATTTGAAATACCTTATTAAAATTGCTCTCCTTTTTTTTTTGTTAAATATACTTTTAGTCCCTGAATTTGGATCTAAAATTGAAATTCGTTATTGTTTTAAAAATTTTACATTTTAGTCCCAAACTTTAAGAATGAATGAATATAGTTTTTTTAACCCAATTACGTCATTTTTTATGTGTCAAACGCGTTTCATATTAACATTTGAGTTGTTTATACCCTTTAACATGTTCTCGTTTTAACGTCACTTGATAAACGTGTTGACACGTCAAAAAATTTAATGTAATTTAGTTAAAAGTACTATATTTATTATTTTTTTAATGTTTGAAAACTAAAATATATTAAAGTTTCAAACATTAATGAGTTTCAATTTTACATCAAAGTTGAGAAAATAAAGACATATTTAACATTTTTTTTCTCATCAAAACAATTCATTATACTTCAAAAAAATTTCAAATTTTCTAAATTAATGAATTTTATTATTAAATTATCTGATCCAAACAAAATATAATTGTATTCTAAGAATAATAGTTATTTATTGGAATTATTATATCACCTACTATCAATTACTCATTAATATTTAGTTTGCTTAAGAAATGCGTTAGAGTTTTTACATCAATTAAAAATAAATTTGTGAATGTAAATCTTATCATGGTAAATACGCTTAAATTCTCCGTACGTTCATGCTAAAATAATCTTCACGTAATTATTTTGTAAAACTTTGACTGGAATTCGACGTGTAAACGTTTCTATAGATTTTACGTGCATAGGGAATTTAATTATGAATTGAAAATTTACAGAAAACTTGACACTATGAAACCCTCTTTATTTTAAATTTTTCAGAAAATCTAACAGGTAACATGTCTGTAGTGGGTGATTTTTGTCTGGATTCTGAAATATGCAAAAATTATAAGAATTCCGAAGAAAAATTTTACAAATAAATTTGCATATGTGTGATAAATAATTTAAAACTTATGTAATTAACATCATTTAAAGGATATTGGTACTTATATTGGTAAATGTTGGATTGTCATAACTCACTTTTTAAATTCATGGTTATGGTATATATGTGAAAGAAACAAGCATTCAAACAGTAATATAAAATAAAATAAAAATAATTATAAGTATAAATAAAAATATAACTTTTAAAATTAAAATGAATTATATTACACAACCAATATATTTACTTTGTTTTATTGTCAAATCAATGTAAACTTTTGACTTCAATTCATTTAATAGTATTTTAGAAAATAGTTGTAATATTGTAATAATTAAATAAAAACGTGGCAGATAGCATATAGCTTGGGCCTATTCTTAATTGCAATTAACTACAATCTGTACAACGTTAGGTTTTGGTGCAGACTCTAAGTTCACATACACCGTTAACTCTCTACTGTCACATTTTTATCTCATACTTTTTTTGGGTTGATTTTTCGTCCTATACTCTTTTAATGTTTATAATTTATTTAATAACTGTGTTTGAATAATAATTTGTATTCAATATATAATATTTTTTTAACATGTTATTATTATTTTTTAAGTATTTTTAATTGTACATTATGTTCAGATTGATATATCTATTAGGGTTTATTTCAGTCTTGTTTCACATGTTGTAAAATACAATCCTAACAGCCCCATACAAAATTACTAGTCTTGGCTCTAACAAAACTCCTTTTAGGATAAAAAGTTAAAAAATAAAAACTCCAAATTTCTCACATCACATGAAACAGTACCACCACATTGTATGCATTAATGGGTTATAGAAATAATAAGATGATAAATAAACTCTCTTTTGCTAATGTTATAATGGGTTATGATTTTGATAAAAATTTCTATTATAAATATAGATAATATTTTATTTTCAAATCAAGTATAAATATACAACTTTAAATTACTTAAATACTTATAATTTGTTAGATAAAACTAATGAATTAATTTATTATTTTCTTTAATTTTTAGTTTCATCTCATTTAAACAAAAAATCTTTTTTATTTCTTCTTCCTCTCTTTTGTTGTACAACGACTTATCTTGTTTTTTATATTTTTTAGCTTCATTTCATTTAAAAACCTTTTGTTTCGTTATAAGATTTTTCATTATCTTGGTTCAACTTATTTAATATTCATCAAATTCACTAAGCATTTATAAGATTAATACCTGTTCTTATTATCATGAAATTTCACTCATATTAATTATTTATTATTTCTATAGATATTTAACATTTATTTAATTGTTATTTAGTAATCTATTGTAAGATTATATTTTGAGCATATCGTTAATAATATTATACTTTACTTACTATAAAAAATTTTTATAAGAAAAATATTTAATTAATATTACAAATTGAAAGAAAACTATAATGCAAAGTCTCCTAAACATTTAGGGTTGTAGGAGCTGTACGGAGGGAGTTATTTAAACAAATATTGTTTCTTCTCAACCATACAAGGTCACAGAAGCATAGCCACAACCTTCGTTAGTCCAACAAGCATGCACATTTAGCATAAATGTATACTCTTGATTTCAACTTGATTGAGTCTATAAGGCAAATATATGTTCAGAATATTTAAAATCTATAATCTAGCTTAATTAAACTCCAATTTTAAGGACAACCACTTGATTAAAATAATAATCAAAAGATCTATTGAATAAATTTAAAATTTGGTCTATTAAAATGAGAGATAATGAATTATGAAATATTTTATATTGTCACTTTTAATTGAGGTAAGACATTATTAGAGGAAATTAATATAGTTAGAATTGATTGGATTATATGGAAAAAAAATAACAAATGCGTCCAGAAGATTAATCACAAAAAAATAATTTATCAACTAATAAAATTTATTGATAATCACTAAAATTCGTCGATGAATCAAAATTATTGATAATTTATTGATGACCAAAATGTTGTTAATAAAAGATTCGCCAATAAGATAAATATGAAAATTTGTTGGTATAACACTCCTTTATATATTTTAGGAAAAAAATATGTTTTTAATTTCTAAAGTTCGGCCTAAATTTGAAAATAGTCCCTTGTCAAAACTTGATCACTGTTTGGTCATTGCTTTTTCAAAATTTTTTTTAGTCTCTATTTTTTAATGACGTTAAAAGTAACAAAAGGCGTGTCACATGTTATTTTATTTTTTATAAAATAAAAAATTAGCGTCGACTAGGCCTTAATTTAGAAATGGTCTCTAACCGACGCTAATTTTTTATTTTATAAAAAAAAATTAATAACATGTGACATGTCGTTTATTATTTTTAACGTCATCAAAAAATAGGGACCAAAAACAATAATTTTGAAAGTACAGAAACCAAACAGTGACCAAGTTTCGGCCAGCAACCATTTTCAAATTTAAGTCAAACTTCAGAGACCAAAATATTTTACTAACAAATAAGTACATTCGTCAATCATCGCTTACAACCAAGATTTGTTAGTCGTTATTTGTTGTTTTCGGTAATTATCTATTACTAAATATTATGATTTGGTCTTCTTCATCCTCCTCCTCTTCTTTTTTTCTCTTTTTTTTTTTTTTTTTTTTTTTTTTTTTTTTTTTTTTTTTTTTTTTTTTTTTTTTTTTTTTTTTTTTCTTTTCTTTTTCTTCCTCTTCATCTTTTCCTCTCCTTCCTTTGTTGTGTTACTCTCACAGTCATGTTTGATGTCTGAGACTTCTTGCTCTCCTCCTTCCTCACTCCTTGTTTTGTTGTTGTCACCGCTATTGTTATTGTTGTTGCCGTCATGATTATTGTCATTATCTTTTTTTCCCTCTTCTCTTCCTTCTTTTATTATTCTCCTATTATTTTTTTCAATTTTCTTCGATCAATTTATAACGAATATTTTATTAGATTTAACCAAAAATATTAACACGAATTATATTAATAAAATTACCAACAAGTTTTAAAAAGTACAACTACATATGAATTTATCGATAAAATAAAAAAAAAATAATGATAGATCTATCGACACTTTAAAAAAGCATTATTAATAAATATTTTTTGTTAATAATTAAAATTTTAAAATTTACCTCAGTTGCATATATCATGTTTCATTAATATATCTTTTTTCATCCATAAATTTTGTCTAGTTTAGAGATGTGTCACGTGAAATATACTGTGTTCTTGTCGTTGAGATGTAAGGTTTATTTATTTTTTGGTTAGATCAAAGGATTATTTTGAAAAGTAATATAAAAACTACCGAGTAGCTTATATCAAAGAGTTAGGTGTTTATGTAGAATACATTGGCTAAAATCAATTATAAAAGAATCAAGACATTCTATCTTTAGAGTAGTCTTAAAAAAAAAAAGTTTTTCCTATCACAGTGAATTAAAAACAAATATTGAAAAATAGAATAGATTATAGTGTATTTCTTCTTTTTCATCTCTTCTTCTCCTCCTCTTTTTATGGATTTATCATGATTTTGAAAGAATTCAACTACAGATGGGTTTTTAAAAAAATCTTATATTTAAAATCGTCTTCTTTAATAAACTCATTTTTTCTACTATAAGTGAATGAAAATGATATACTGAAAAGTAGAATAAAAATATTATATTTTCTCTCATTCTTATATTATGCACATACTTAAAAACATCACAAATACACTTAAAAATGAGGTAATTTTAATAGTGAAAATAAATTATAAATATAAATATAATTTCAGAAAATTTTAAAATTCTTAATATAATTAATTCAAAGTTTGGAAGTCTTAATGTAATTTACTTTAAAATTTTGGATTTTCAAAGAGTAGGTTTTAGAGGAGAATGATTATGAAATATGAATTATATATATATATATATGTATATATATATATATATATATATATATATATATATATATATATATATATATATATATATATATATATATATAAACAAAGTTTTAAACTTTATTAAAAAAAATTACAACCACGGATATTAACATTATTTACTTTTTTTTATTTTATAATTGCTTAGAAAATATTTAACCTCTTCATATCATATTAAAATGTTGAAAAATATTTAAGTCTCTATATCATGTTAAAATGTTGGAAAATATAGAATCACAATATAAATATGAGAAGAGAATAATTCATAATTACAAAACTTGAACCATATCAAATGAATCCCAAAATTGCTTTCGTAAATTCTTATAATTATGTCTCTCCGGAAGTAAATAATAATTAGAGGTGCTCTCATTTACATATTGGAGAGTTGTGACTTTGAAATCCTTGAATTTGTTTGATAACACAATAAATCCATTCCAAAGTAGATAGATCTGAGTTTTTTATTTTATTTTATTTTCTCTTTTTTTTTTCTCTGCAGTAGTTTCTTTTGTCTGCAGCAGCACAGTAACAACTATGGTAGCAACGACAATAATGCAATAATGAAGGATGCTTAAGTATGATCTTATTATTGTAGAGATACAGTTAGTAATTGTGAGGTGCATGAAGCAATAGTCTCACACAATTCTCACAATTCATTGTCTCGACCCAATTCCATTTTGGGAAATTTTTCATGCTGGGTTTTTCTTCCTACACACCCAATTTTTCTTCCTACACCTTCATGTTTGACTGTGAAGACCTTCAAAAAAATATATAAATTATAAACTAAATATATTCGTAGCCAACACCTACAAGAATGAAGGTCGATAATATTGGTTTTTGAAATTTGGTAACATTGGATCCTTTAGTTTAATAAAATAAACTTCATGACATAACAACCATGACAAAATACTATAATCTAAAAAGATCAATATTAGAGATGGATATAGGATAACGAAACCCGTCTCGTCCCATCCTGTTGCCAACCCTAATAAAGATCAATATCGACCACAAATGTTTGGATCTCCTCAACTATTCTTCGCATGTTCTTCACAACCATCATCTGTACAATACTCGTAACACATCTTAGTGCATCTTGCAAGGGTAACAAGTAAAAATATAAGAATGTTATCAAATGAAAGTGTTATAATGATTATGTAAATAAAGTTACTCACTCATAAGCTGCCTAATGATTATGTTCTTCTGGTACTAAGTAAGGAGATATTATATGGATCTCGAGGATATTCAAGTCCTTCTTGGTACTCTTATTTCACTTCTCCAACAACTTGTGACTTGTCAACAAAGGCTTGAGGGTCACCAACCAAAAAAAATAAAAAAATTCAAGTCAAAACAGAATTTCGTACACCTGCATCTTGAAAGTCGATGATATCGATTTCTGAAAACTGATAACTATAAACCAAAAGAGTAGCGGTGGAATTATAAAAAGTCGGACGTGTAGGAAAAAAAAATTGGGGGTGCAGGGAAGAAAAACCCTTTCATGCTTCATTACATTGAATTTGGAATCAAATGGCTTGGTCTTTGGGAAAGCCCTGGGCAACCCTTCAACTTGGAGAGCTTTCTTATTGATGATAATTCCTTAACAAGAGTTGTCTTTGAAACAAATTTATTGCCTTTTTCAAAGTTAAAACTCATTGTTGTGGCTAAAGTTAATGCATTTCAGCTTATAACCAAAAGTTAAACTTTAGAACAATTCTGCTATTTTATATAGCGCCCAACATGACACTATATTTAAGCTTAGATACTTAAATCAGTCACTTACTTCCTAAGAATTTTCAAGTGAGTTTCCAAATTATATATACAAAAGTTAGGTCGAATTAAATTTGTACATACTTATTATTTAACCTAATATAAAATACTCGGGTTGAATTAAATTTTTGCATTGCATTCAATCTAACCCTATTTACTCATTATTGATCGGATAAAGTTAGTTCAGTGGGTCACAAATTTTAAACTATTTGTTTCTATTGTTAAAATTTATAATTTTCAATTTTTTGTAGAAGTTATTCAGCATTAGGTTGAGATAGATTTGAAAGAACATCCCTGATTGAGTTCAATGGAATTATAAAGCTTAATCTAAAACTATCACAAAATTTCTGGACTAATCAGAAGATTATTCTACTAGTGTACCATTTTTCATCACACGACTCCACACTGTTACTCTTACCATTATTGCTACGTAAATCTTATCTACAACCCCATCCACATAAAGAAAGTAAGAGTGTCTCCAATCCCTCTTCAAAAACAGAGTTCCGAAGAATACCCAGAACCCTGTTATGAAGCCAAGTGCAATAACTAAGTAAAACAACACCTTTTCTTTCTTATCACCGTTATCATTGTTTTCTTCATGGCTCACGCTGGTAGGTACCCCATCACTGATGGAACATTTATTCGCCAGGGGTCCTCCGCAGAGATTTGGATTGCCGGCAAAAGATCGATCATCAAAGGTCAGAAAATGATCATTTGTTGGAATAGAACCTGATAAATTATTGTAAGACAAGTTTAAGAAACCTAGATTATGCATGATGGACATGTCGGTCGGGATGGGACCAGAAAGGTTATTGTTGGAGAAATCCAGAGACTCCAGCGACTGCATTTTGTTTATATTGTTTGGGATTTTTCCTGACAAGTGATTATGTGATAAGTTGAAGCCAATCAATCCTGAAAGAGAGGTTACATCGTCAGGGATTGACCCCATGAGATTGTTACTCGACAAGTCTATGTTTACCAATTACGGATATGCGTATTTTTTTGTGTAATCATATTCATTTCCTTTCAAGAATTGCTTGAAATGCCTTTTTGCCCATTCATCTGCATCATAAGTGAATGCTGGTGGTGCTTCGACTCCTTTTATCATCATACCCCGGAAATCACCAATGCAAGGAGGGATTGAACCTGACAAATTATTATCAGCAAGGTCCAAGATTTTTACATTATAGAACTGGCAGAGAGATGTCGGAATATCACCACTGAACAAGTTCCCCCGCAGTCTCAGAATTTCAAGAACAGCTATTGCTGCCCACCATGAAGGTATTTTTCCGGTAAATTGATTCTCACCGAGATCCAAAATCTGCAACCATTTGTTGCTTTGCAAGGGTTGAAAAGGCTCTCCATGGAGGCTATTGTTGCTCAAATTCAACCATCCCACCGTAAGATTCCCGAATGAGTTTGGAATGGTGCCGGATAACCGATTAGATGCCACACTTAAGACTCAGAAAAACTGCCTTCCCCAACAATCAGGAATTGTGCCGGAAAATCTGTTTTCTGAGAGATCGAGAATGAACAAGTTTTCCATCTTGCACAATGAGTCTGGTATTGAACCTTCTATAAGGTTAGTACGGAGATTTAGCCTATACAAGTTTGGAAGATGATGACCAAAATGTTTTGGAATATTTCCACTAATCTGATTGTTGGAGATGTCTAATGTAGAAAGTTGCTCTAGTGTTTGAACCCACTGAGGAAAATGTGTCAGATTATTGTAGGCCATTCCAAGGACTTGTAAATACTTGAAAGGTGGTTCCCAATTGGAGTCTGTCTTCAAATCCAGATTGTTGTATCCTATTTGAAATTCTATCAAATTTGAGAGGTTACGAAGGTGAATCTCTGATATGATACCTGTGAATGAGTTATTAACCATCCTTAAGGTCACTAGATTCCTCAGTTGTCCCAGGCTTTCAGGAATGCTTCCATTCAAGTGATTATTAGAAAGATCCAATAAACTTAAAGATGACAATCGTCCAAAAGTAGCTGGAATTGACCCATGTAGTTGATTATCCGAAAGATCTAATGTTGTCAAGGCCATCAAATTTCCAAAGGATGATGGAATTGGACCATAGAATAAATTCATTGCAAGATCAAGGATATTCAAATTTGACAGTAGTCCAAACCAACTAGGCAAACTGTCCTTAATTCCACTTCCTCTCAACACTAAAACTTCCAAATCGTATTTTCCACATCCCGAATAGTTTCCTGACCTAGCCCCGACCCTTCAAAAATAGGTATGCTAGATGACAAGTCTAATGATCGGAGAGAGCACATGTTTGTCAAGATAGATATCACGGAGGCTTCAATTTTATCAAAGGGATTATTGGAAAGATTAAGATTCACAAGGGCATCAAGATTAAGCAACCAATTTGGAAATGAAGTGAGATTGTTGTAGCCAAGGTTGAGGTCTACAATTGATCTCATGTTCAGAAAAGCATCAGGAACAGGGTCAGAAAGTAAATTTTGAGCAAGATTCAGAACTTGAACATTGGCAAGAAATGTAATTAACATGGCCAGCAGGAAAGTTCAAGTTGGTAAGATCACATCCACAGAACTCTACTTGCAACAAGAAAGGAAGGGTATCAAGAACCTGCAATAGATCATATGCCCCTCCAAGGCCTACTCCCTTCATTGCTAGGTGTTTCAGTGATGAAAGTTTCGAAAGCCAAGCCAGATCATCAACATCTAAAGGATTTCCACTGAAATCAAGAACCTGCAAGTTTGAAAGATTACCAAGTTGGTTAGGAACCTTTCCCATGAAATCACAGTCAGAGAGGTTAAGATGTGTCAGCTGATTCATGGAAGCAAGGAATGCTGGTATAGGACCATTGCCAAAAGAGATTCCTGTGAGTTCGAGATAGTTCAAGTGTCTCAACTCCAATATAGAAGGGTGAACGCCATTAGAATTTTGTGTTGAGCACGTGCGTACAAAACCGATTCGACGATAACTGCAAGTCTTTTGCCAATGGAGAACAAGCTTGACAACGTGTCCGGTGATAGCATCACATTGCACTCCTTTCCACTGGCAGTGATCATTTCCTTCCCAAGAAACAAACATGGAGCTGTTGGAGAAACTTCCTTTGAGACTTTCAAGTGCTTTTCGCTCTTCCATTGGGTGGTCTGAGGTTGAATTTGCACACAAGCACATCTGTGGACTTGCAATAAGGAACGACAAAATCAAAGGCACAAGGAACAAAACGTTTGAGTCCGCTCTCATGTTTGCCAGTAAGCGCAGTTTTCTTGCATAGAAGAACTGGAATTCGAAAATCATGTTATATTACTTTGTGGTTGTTTTCGTAAGAAACAAAGTTTTTGTGGGGGAAGTACACGAGTCAACGCGCTTAGTATTTTGTGGGGACTTTGTCCAGATGACAGTTCAAGGTCGTAAAGTAAAATAGTTTTCGTGAATTTTGGATCACGGAATCGATCATTATCTTCAGGGTAGCTGAAGAAAATTGAATTGTTGAATCAATTCACATTTACGAAGCCGGCAACGAAACTTACTTAACATTAATTATAAAACAGATGTTGACTGAAATTATTAAAGAAAATAAACATATGAAATAACATCGTAACAGAGCTCCTGTCATACAGTTTTCTAATCGGCCTTTTGTATTTAGATTGCCTGACAATAAGCTCAATTTCTATCTTCAGTTAACATAAGTTTCTCATCATATGCTTATACCAATTATTCATAAAATTACACAGTCGTCAAAAGGTTTTTTTTCTAGTGTCTCACAACAGTTAATCTCTGCAAATTTAGAAGGGGAAAAAGTGTGGAGAAGAAACACAAGATCAGAATAGAATTGCGGTGGAATGCAGTTGTACCTTCAAAGAATGTAGTGTATACAATAATAAGGTTGTTGGATAAAGCCTGTAATCCATGGCAGTGCTTTTCTAGGTATCATATTAAACTACCGGTTTACAATATAGGCCAGTTGAAAAAAATAACAAAAAAAAAAACACAGCAGAAGTCAAACAAATAAAGAAATGAATACTGTAGGGGAAAGGGTGAAATCTTAATAATTGGATGACATAATTATATTGCCCTTGCTTTTATGATATCAAAGCTCATCTCACTGGGATCTGTTGCTTGCAACTCAACCTGAATGCCATCAAGTTCCCTCTTGAATCTGTCCTTGGAGCTCGCATACACCATCTTCTCTCTCACCTTTGATGTATCAGGAGCCCTGAACATCAGAAACAACAAAGTAAAGATAAAAATACATCATAGCAAACTCATTTATAGACTAAGAATCCTATACTGCAATATGTCAATAGCTTTTCTGTCATTCTTCGTATTTCCAAAGATTAAATAAGCTTGTGTTAGAGAACAGGAACTGAGTGATATCATATTACCATGCAATGAAGAAAATCTTGCTTTTCTGGCAGTTTTCATTTGTTGTGAAATCAAAATCAAAGACAGCGTATCGGCACTCATTGGCAGGCAGAGATGAAGTGAAGTTCTCGTAGGTTTCTTCTGGGCTTCCAAGTTTCTCCACCATCACTTCGTAGTTCTCAATCTTAAACACAATGAAACGGTAGTTCCTCTTTGCCTTTAGCTCCTGGAACTTTAATTTACACTCGTCAAGAACAGCCATTCCAGATGCTGAGTTGGCCTGCAATACGTTTTTCGAAACAGAAAGGAATACATTAGTATGAGTTCATATACAAATTTGATGATAATAAGAACCAGACTTAAGTTTTTTTAGTAACCATGTTATTGGCACGGAGTATCTACTTGCTTTGTCAATGACTAATTCCCATCAAAGAATCTGGCTCAACATGTTAATAGAATCTTCCCTTTCAATCTAATTCTTTTCCAATCCTAGGATCTTCCTTTAGGGGCCAAATCACGACTACTTCATATACTATTAAAATGTTGTCTTTTCTTTTTTGTTAGGTTCCCCCAGAAGATTAAAAGTTCTTAAGTGTAACGTGAAAAATTATAGGCTTTCCAAAATCGTAAAATTGGCTAAAAAATAAGCATGGAAACAACATCATGTGTGGCAATGTAATAACACATAAACGAGGGTTAGCGACAGAGAGAGAACGTACCATGTTGTCGTAGTTGATAGAGAAAGAGTATGGAGAAGTGAGATAGAAAGGGTTAGAGAAAGAAACAGAGAAATGAGAGAGAGAGGAGAAGATCCTTATTTTTGGGGGAGGCAAATGGTAATGAGAACAAGTTTGAGAGAAAAAGGTAGAGAAAGAGAATTTTGAGGAAGGAAACAGAGGTTGAAATCCCTCAAAACTTTTATGGGCGATAATATCCACGAAGGAAGAAAGTTATTCTGTGAAACCCATGCATTCTTTGCATGTGTACGTGCACTTCACTTTTTAATTCTAGCCATCAATTGCTCTATGTTCTGCGCTTTAATATTTTAATCATAAGAAACAAGTTTATTATATACACATTTTCTTTCATTTTATACTACCTTCTCATCAAAAAATTAATTTACGTCTTTTTTTAAACTGCTATTTGTAATTTGCGTAAGAGTGTGGAAGCAATTCTTTTTTCTCATCTTGGAAATATATCTAATTATTACAAAATATTTATATATCATTAATTAAAACAAAAACAAAAACAAACTATGGTTGGAATTTGGGATGTCAAAAAAATTTCATACCCGTGGGTATCTACGGATAAAATCCGCAACGGGTAGGAAATGAATATTAAAAATGGATACCCGCTACCCGCGGGTACGAGTATTTTTGATACCCGCATGTTAACGGGGCGGATACGGATATCATAGTATCCGTACCCGTGAATACCCGTACCCGCTAAACTTTAATTCAGAAAAATACCTTTATATATAATATATATATATATATATATTAGTAAAAATATTATGAGTCTTCATTCAATAATGGTGGTCGGATTCTTACCCCATAACGGAGTAGATTACATCCAGATACTGTGGAGTCATTGATGTGTCTCCAAGACTTGTTATAACCAACATGGAAGGTAATGAAATTAACATTTTTACTTAGATATCTTAATTAAGTGATTGTTAGAAATTTTTAATTTATGTTTTCAAACTCTTCTAGATTAAAATTGGAATACATGAAACTTTATACAATGTTGCAAGAGTTGGACATTGATGAAGTTAGTAATTTCTTTAATATTTCCATCAAAAATAAACTACATAGTGATTTTTTTATTTGTTTGTTTTTCAAGAATCAATCGAAGAAAGGAAACTTATTGATCCAAACACTAATTATGGTTAATATTTGTTTTTTAAAATATTTTTGTAAATATCCTTGGGTACCCGCGGATACCCACAGATATGAAAAAAATAGGTGGGTACTCGCATAACGGATACCGGACGGATATGGGTACGGAACGAATATTTATCCAGCAGATAGGATACGGGAGAACTGCTACCCATACCCTATTTGCCCCGTTGACATCCCCAGTTGGAATCAATATTTTATCTTATCAAGTTTTTTTTTTCAAGTTATCAAAGCTTTATATATAAAACTGTAAACTCTTCAAATATGAATGACAATGTAGGAAGAGCGATAATTGACCCATAAATACCAACAACTCAAAAATATTCACAAAAGAAATCCTTTTGGACTTCTTTTTTTCGCCTACTTTCATGGTTTGTTCATAATTTTTATGAGATAATGCAGAAGTCTAAATAATATATGATTCATATGTTAGATTGTACAACTTTAAAACAAAATTTAAATCGTATAATTTAAAATATATTTTTTAATTTTAAAATACTTTTGAATTTGAAAATACATTATGAATTGTGTAATTGATAAATGTAATTTGAATTGCATAATTTATAATACATTCTTGAGAATGCATTTCTAGATTATCCAATCATCATGAATGTATTTATAGATTGTGCAATATTTTTGAACAAATTGATCCTAAAGATAACTCCAACTTTCTCTAACTATATTTCACTCAATAAAATTATTTCATTCAACGAATTTTTGGTAAATGTATTTTTGTTCCATTACTTCATATTCATTAAGCGAATAATATTCGATTAACGAATTGTTCTTTAAGAGATTGTTCACTTAATTGTTTTTATGAAAATCTCAATCCTCTAGATCTTCACATTAATCTTTTCAAGAATTTTTCTGTGTCACTAAAACTTATAATTAATGATAAGTGTATTAAAGATCATAAATCTAATAAAATTAAGATCAATTTAGAATATGTAAACGGATATAAATCACACCTTACATAAAATCTCCTCCTTCTAAGCTTACCTTAGTCTTTTGAAGTGATGATGTTGTAAAGACCTTTAGATCATCGAAGAGATTTTCATGGTCACTTGATCTACATCCATCTCACATGCCCCTCATTTATTGCCATGCAACAATTCATGTGACCACCACAAGGTGAGCCTTCCCAACTACCTAACGAAGTTGTTTTAAAAAAATTTGATCAAGTTGGGTTTTTATGAAAAACTTAGCATCTGCCTCCCTTTTCTTTCTCCTACCTTAAGAACAAAGTTCCGTTTGACAGACCAGGCAATAATACCAATAGATCCATAAACAAACCCCTATGGAATATTTTTACCGGAACAAATACATGGTAGATGAACTTATTTTTATTTACCCAGTTTCCTTTGTAATTTTTAGTAGCAGAACAGTATCAATAGGCACCCCATTAACAAACGCAGTTCATAAAAATATAATATCAGAGTCTTGTACCTCACGTAAGTTCTTCATTCATAAAGTTTTAAAATTGTAGCTCGACCGCAACATTCATGCACATTTTCATTGTGTATGGTCATCACTTGCCAACTGGGTAACTCCAAATTTTGACCATCAAAGCAATTATAAAATGTTTCATAAATAAAGTTCACAAGACTCTTCTTCTAATTTAAAAGGATCAAAATATTTTTTTCAAAAAGAGGCAATCCATTCTATATCTGCAACCAAAATGTCTCAACAAATGTCACCAACAGAATTCAAAAATATTGGAGCCATTTCTCATGTCGTATTTATTACTTAACATCTTAAGCAACCCTTTGTGGCATTTACCTTGTTACTGCCACAACTAATTCCAACGTAGAGAAGTAAACAAAAAATAGCTACGGAAAAACCAATAGAGAATTTAAAACTACCAAAATTGGGAAATCATGTCTGTTAGACATGATATAATCATCAAATCTTAAGGCAGAGGAACTGGGATCCACGAGTGCGGGAGTACTGGTGTAAATTGACTCGTGCTCATCAGAAAGACCGTACTGCTCACATGAAACTTCGGGAAGAGGTTGTCCTTTAGTTTCCATTGCTGCTACAAATAATGGAATGCAAGTTGTCAGACATAATTACGATTACCCTTTCTTGCTTAGCAATATATATATCAGAAGAAACTCATGGCTGAAGACACATGAATAGAAGAACTATATGACATATTATTCAGGGTCGAAGGAAAGTAATCCCCTGAATCATTTGTACCAAACTACATCCAAAAAAGTAAAGATGAACGTGGAATTTATTTTTCACTTGTGCACTACAGAGAGCAGTTTCTGAGATAGAACTTCTACTCCATATTTGAACATTTGTCTGAGTCCAAAATATTAACAATCATGACAGTCTCCTTCATACTTTGTCAATTGGACCAAACCTTGGACTACAATCTAAAACAGCAACTAAGAATACTTGCACTAATGAGGATCACATGTTGTAAGAGACACGAGCAAGGCAGTTGGGGGATGTATTATCCATTTCCACCCTAAAAAAGCCTACGTTTAATCCTTTCCCATATATTCTATGAATAAAGAATAGGTTCCTTTTGTTAACATGCGACTAGAGGCCTATTTTACAAAAAATGACGCAATGTACATCCCATTTGGAAAGGCTCAGTCACAAACCAAAAATACGAGCACCTACCTTGACCAAATTAATTGTCCATATCAAGATGTTTCATGACCTGAAAAATAGATACAAACACATATATATCAATATTAAAAAACAAGGTTACGAAATTCCAATGAATTTTGAGCACATCATACATATACATGATATACAACTAATATCGTGAAAAAAATGAAAAAGGATACTAAATCCAGTTTCTCGTTGAAAGACTTACATTTGCTGATGGCCCCCATTGTCTGCGAGCACCTAAGGAATACAAATTGTATGAAAAGAACAGACTTAGAATGACAGGAAAATTTATGAAGACTAATCAACAATATCCAACATGACAGTTTACAAAGATCGCAGTTAAAAAGGAAAAAAATAAAAAAGCAAACGACACAACTGCGTAAAATCCAAATAATAGAGAATAACACCTTTGGATCATGACCATTTTGGGGGCAGTTACGGCTGTGGTGCCCACGTTTATGACAAAGTGAGCATTTATCAAACCTTATTTCACCTGTGCAACAGCAAAGAAACAATTTTTAATCACAAGATAGTGGATTAAGAAAGTAGAGGGAAACCTGTGACACTTCAGATTTGTGAAGATTGTATTGTAACAGAGATAGAACGTATATTATGCATGTTTCAGGTAAGTAGATTGTGAGCCCAAAATATAGAATGAAAATCCAAAATGGAAAAGTAAATTAAATCCAGTCTCCTGTTGAAACACTTACTTCCACTGAAAGCCCCATTTGCTACAAGCTCCTAAGAAATATAAATTGTGAGAAAAGATTAGACTTTGCATGACGGGAAAAGTTAGGATAACAAATCAAAAGTATCCATACATCTATATAGATTCCAGGAAAAGAGAAAAACTTATATGACAATTGTGTAAAACTAAAATAATAGAGAATCACACCTCATGCTTTTTTTCATTTTCACTTTGAGGGCAGTTATAGCCGAAGTGTCCATGTTGATGACAGAGTAAGCACTTCGCAAACCTTCCCCCTGCATCAGCAATGAAATAATTTTGAATCATTAGATAGCAGATTAAAGAAAGTAAAGTGAAACGGATTACATTTCAGATATGTGAAGATTGTATTTAATAGAGATTAAACGCATATAATGCAAGTGTCAGGCCATTAGAGAACGAATCCAACTACAGAATGAAAATCCCTAGTTGTGTGTTATGCAAAATTCGTAACATATTCAATAAGACAAGGTGTCTAATTATCAAATAGAAGTGAATGGCTAAAAATCTGAGCTAATGAAAGAAAATACAAAAACTTATCATTCAAATAAGATCTCACCGATGGCCTGTAATAATAATATGTATCAAATTTATTCAGGCAAGCTCATACATTTACAACTAAGATCTGAAAAATCATGTATTGCTGTTATGTAAATTTCAATAAAAAATTGCAAAATTACCAATTTGCATGAAACACGATTTTGACGCATGAAAATCAACAATTCTCGTACTCAACTAAAAAGCATCCCATGAAAAGCATTCAAATTTTAGCATACCCGCTTGAGAGACACCACATTGTCCAAGTGAATGGCCAATTTCCCCACAAAAGAAGCAGACTTCTTCATCCTTGGAAAGCGTTCTCAACCTCTTGCATTGTTCTAATCTGTGACCAATCTGTTGGCATGCCTCGCAACTCTGAACAAATTGCTACAATTTATACACGACAATGGTTTAACCGCATTAATCACAACAGAAGAAACAATCGTTAGGAATTGTTCATAACTTTTCCAGGCTAGAGCAAACATAGAATTCAATCACAACAGAAACTAAATTTGCAGAAGCCACTACATACCAAGGAACGTCCACCATGATGTTTAGAGGGAGATTCAGTGACTTTGAGACGCTCAGTTCTATAAACCGGGTTTTTAGCAGCTCGCTCTGGATTGCGTTTGACCTGGAAATACCAAAGTTCTGTTTACTAAGGACAAAATCTAATGATATCAATCTCAAGAAACAGAAGAACATTGTTCCTTAGAATCTGTTAACGATTTAGGAGATTTCAGCTACATATAATACAACCAATGACGAAACTATATGTATCCTTCTACATACCATAGATTTTTTAGCTGTGGGTCCTTCTATCTTCTGAACTGAGGTTACTGCAGTTAGATCAGCATTGCGTTTCACAGATTCTAACCCATCGTTTTTTAGTGCACTATTACTTTCCTTACCCTTCTTCTTCATCTGTTCTGGGTCTACAGGGGTTGCAGGGTCTATGGGGGAATCTTGGCCTGTTTGAATTGTTGGCTCTATTGACGGGGCAGCTACAGGATTACTTTTTCTCAGATCAGCATTGCGTTTCTCATATTTTAACCCGTCGTTTTTTAGTGCACTGTTACTTTCCTTACTCTTCTTCGTCGTCATCTGTTCTGGGTCTACTGGGGTTGCAGGGTCTACTGGGGGATCTTGGCCTGTTTGAATTGTTGGCTCTGTTGAGGGAGCAGATACAGGATTACTCTTCCTCTTTTTCTCACTCACCTTCTGATCTTGGTCTATTGGGGTTGCTGTGTCGTTTGGGGAAGCTTGGTCTGGTATTTTAGGGTCTATTGAGAGTGCTACTGCCGTTTCAGGTGGCTTGCCACTGGATTCTGCCCCTTCAGGTCCAGGGCATTCTTCAATTATTCCTCGAACTGCAGGTGCATGATTAGAACAAGGTTCAGGCTGAGGATGTTGTGCATGCGATTCACTCGGTTTTGTCTCTTTTTTCTTTTCTTTCTTCATTCTTTTTTTCTTTCGGGCCTCCATTTGACTTGGTATGTCTATTGAGGGCTCTAATTCAGGTTTAGAACCCGCTTCAGAATGCTCTATGTTAACTTCAATTAGCTCTGCCTTTTCTTTAACTTCTAAGGCCGTAGTGGCTGCTATGTATAATTGGGGTGCCACTTCAGGTTTAGAACACACTCCAGAGTTCTCAGCGTTGGCTCCTGGCCCTTTCTTCACCTTACTTTTCGGTTTCAGGTCCAGGGTGCACTGTTGAGGGTTCTCTGTGCTATTGGACTCCTTTGGTTCTGGTTCTGATTCTGCTTCAGCCCCTTGAGACTTAAGGGCTTTCTTTTTTTTCCTCACAGAATCCTTTTTACGGTGCGTGTCTTCTGGGGCTGTGGAATCAGGTAAAGGGCTTTCTTCACTTATTCCTGATACCCCAACTTCATTAGCATCAACTTGTTTTGCTCCTTCCTTCATAACATCAGATTCCACACCTATCGAGATTGAAGGGTCGCAAATCTGAAGCTGTTGCTGTTGACCTTGCACATTCTTCCTCTTCTTTCTCTTGGGAGTTGGGTTGGGGTTCTGTGTACTTCTTTCAGCTCTATCAGAACATTGATGTCCTCCTTCTTCATTTGGCTCATCAGATTCCAAACCTATCCGGATGGAAGGATCACATATTTGTTGTGCACCATGCAAATTCCCCTTCTTGGGATTTGGACTAAAGTCACATATTTGATCTGCACCTTGCAAACCCTTTTTCTTCCTCTTCTTCTTGAGGGTTGGGCTAGGGCTCTGTGCAGTTCCTTCGGCCTTTTCCTCATGGGAAATAATTGGGATTGGTGTATCCAGTAAGGGTTTAGGGCACAACCCCTCATTCTCATTAACATCACCTTCCAGTGATCCTTCATCCTTTTTAACATCAGGTTCCACACCTATCCGGATTGAAGCCTCACATTTTTCGCCGGCACCTTGCAAAATCTTCTTCTTCCTCTTCCTCTTGGGGGTTGGGCTAGGGTTCCGTGCAGTTCCCTCAGCATTCTCATCATGGGAAATAATTGGGATTTTTGTATCCAGTAAGGGTTCAGGGCACAAACCCCCATTCTCATTAACATCACCTTCTTGTGATCCTTCATCCTTTGCAACATCAGGTTGCAAACCTATCTGGATTGAAGGGTCACATATTTGATCTGCACCTTGCAAAATCTTCTTTTTCTTCTTCTTCTTGAGGGTTGGGCTACGGCTCTGTGCAGTTCCTTCGGCGTTTTCCTCATGGGAAACAATTGGGATTGGTGTATCTAGTAAGGGTGTAGGGCAGAAACCCTCATTCTCGTTACCATCACCTTCCCGTGATCCTTCATCCTTCTTAACATCAGGTTCCACACCTATTTGGATTGAAGCCTCACATTTTTCCACGGGCCCTTGCAAAATCTTCTTCTTCCTCTTCCTTTTGGAGGTTGCGCTAGGGTTCCGTGCAGTTCCCTCAGCATTCTTCTCATGGGAAACAATTGGGGATTTTGTATCCAGCAAGGGATCAGGACACAAACCCCCATTCTCATTAACACCAGCTTCTCGTGATCCTTCATCCTTCGCAACATCAGGCTCCAAACCTATCTGGATTGAAGGTTCACATACTTGATCTGCACCTTGCAAAATATTTTTCTTCCCCTTCTTCTTGGAGGTTGGGATAGGGCTCTGTGGAGTTTTTTCGGCCTTTTCCTCATGGAAAACAATTGGGATTGGTGTATCCAGTAAGGGTGTAGGGCACAAACCCTCATTCTCATTAACATCACCTTCCCGTGATCCTTCATCCTTCTTAACATCAGCTTCCACACCTATCAGGATTGAAGGCTCACATTTTTCCTCGGCACCTTGTAAAATCTTCTTCTTCCTCTTCTTCTTGGGGGTTGGGCTAGGCTTCCGTGCAGTTCCCTCAGCATTCTCCTCCTTGGAAACAAGTGGGATTTTTGAATCCAGTAAGGGTTCAGGGAAAAAACCCGCATTCTCATTAACATCACCTTCTCGTGATCCTTCATCCTTCGCAACATCCGGTTCCAAACCTATCTGGATTGAAGGGTCACATATTTGATCACCACCTTGCAAAATCTTTTTCTTCCTCTTCTTCTTCTGGGGGGCTGGGCTAGGGCTCTGTGCAGTTCCTTCGGCCTTTCCCTCATGGGAAACAATCGGGATTTGTGTATCCAATAAGGGTTTAGGGCACAAACCCTCATTCTTGTTAACATCACCTTCTTGTGATCTTTCATCTTTCTTAACATCAGGTTCCACTCCTATCCGGATTGAAGCCTCGCATTTTTCGTCTGCACCTTGCAAAATCTTCTTCTTCCTCTTCTTCCTCTTGGGGGTTGGGCTAGGGTTTCGTGCAGTTCCCTCCGCATTCTCCTCATGGGAAACAACTGGGATTTTTGTATCCAGTAAGGGTTCGGGGCTCAAACCCTCATTCCCATTAACATCACCTTCTCGTGATCCTTCATCCTTCGTAACATCAGGTTCTACACCTTTCCGGATTGAATGGTCACATATTTCCCCTGCACCTTGCAAAATCTTCTCCTTCCTCTTCTTCTTTAGGGTTTCGCCAGGGTTCAGTACAGTTGCTTCAGAATTTTCCTCATGGGAAACAATTGGGACTGGTGTATCTACCAAGGGTTTAGGGTACAAACCCCCATTATCATCAACATCACCTTCTCGTGATCCTTCATCCTTCGTAACATCAGGTTTCACACCTATCCGGATTGAAGGGTCACATGTGTCCTCTGCAACTTGCAAAATTTTCTTCTTCCTCTTCTTTTTTAGGGTTTCGCCAGGGTTCAGTACAGTTGCTTCAGAATTTTCCTCATGGGAAACAATTGGGACTGGTGTATCTACCAAGGGTTTAGGGTAGAAACCCCCATTATCATTAGCATCACCTTCTCGTGATCCTTCATCCTTCGTCACATCAGGTTTCACACCTATCCGGATTGAAGGGTCACATGTGTCCTCTGCAACTTGCAAAACTTTCTTCTTCCTCTTCTTTTTTAGGGTTTCGCCAGGGTTCAGTACAGTTGCTTCAGAATTTTCCTCATGGGAAACAATTGGGACAGGTGTATCTACCAAGGGTTTAGGGTACAAACCCCCATTATCATTAACATCACCTTCTCGTGATCCTTCATCCTTCGTCACATCAGGTTTCACACCTATCCGGATTGAAGGGTCACATGTGTCCTCTGCAACTTGCAAAATTTTCTTCTTCCTCTTCTTCTTTAAGGTTTCGCCAGGGTTCAGTACAGTTGCTTCAGAATTTTCCTCATGGGAAACAATTGGGACTGCTGTATCTATCAAGGGTTTAGGGTACAAAGCCCCACTATCATTAACATAACCTTCTCGTGATCCTTCATCCTTCGTAACATCAGATTTCACACCTATCCGGATTGAAGGGTCACGTGTGTCCTCTGCATCTTGCAAAATTTTCTTCTTTCTCTTCTTCTTTTTGGTTGCGTTAGGGTTCAATGCAGTTCCTTCAGACTTTTCCTCACGGGAAACAATTGGGACCGGTGTATCTAATAAGGGTTTAGGGTGCAAATCTCCATTCCCATTAGGATCACCTTGTCGAGCTCCTTCTCCCTTTGTATCATCGGATTCCACACAACCCGCAATTGGAGGGTCAGATGCCTGAAGCTGTTCTTCACCATGCACATTCTTAATCTTCTTCTTCTTCTTCTTGGGGTTTGGGCAAGCATTATCTGCAGCGGCTTCAGCATTTCCCTCTTGAGAAAATGGTGAGTCTACTAAGGGTTTAGGGCATACCTCAGCCTGGAACTGTTCGTTTGATCCCTCGTTTCTCTTCTTTCTCTTTCTCTTCACCTTCGCAGTGGCACCAGGTTCCGGAGAAGATAGTGTTTGAGGATTCTCCTCAGCTTTAACGGATGACTCGCTCGGCGGGTTGCCATGGCTATCGATCACAGCCATAACAAGAGATTGATGGATTGAAACACTACATAGGAGATATAAGGCGAAGGTGCTACTTAGCTAAAGCAACCGGCGCAGATTAGGGTTTAATTGGGGTTTCTCTTTTTCAGAGTTATCAATTTTTTCTCCTTTTTTTTTTCTAGAGTGAAACCGCAATTTGTAAGGGCTTTTTAGGGATCTCATTAATTCACTGCTTTTATCTTTACGACTTTGCCACCAGTAAAAAATAATCGACACAGTTAAGAATGGATCACCAGATTTACAGTTCAAACAAAAAATCTTGAATGTTTATTATATTATTGTAGAACTTTATTAAAAAGGTTTTAAAAATTAAAATGGCATAATTTAAAGGTTAATATAACATAGAATATTAATATTAAAATTAAAAGTCATTTTTACCTTTAGTATTATTTAGGTTAAATTATACTTTTAATCCCCATTTTCGTAACAAAATTTGAATTTGGTTCCTCAATTATTTTTTATCTCAATCTGATCCTTATTTTGGGAAATTTGACTCAGTCCTTTCCATTAGGGGTGAAGTAACGGTGTTAAATGGGGTGTCACGTGTCAACTTCTAGATTTTTTGAATTTTTTTATTTTTTTATTTTTTTGATTTTCTTTTTATTTTTATTAATTTTTTTACAATTTTTAAAAAAATTAAAATTTTGCCACGTGTCAAGCTGACATCGTGCCATGTGACAGTGACAGTGCCACGTGTCACTATTTGGGAGGTGTCATTTTCTCATTCTCAATTTGGTCCCTCTATTTTATTTTTTGTCTCAATTTAGTCCCAACTTTTGTAAAAATTATGCAATTTCGTTCCCCTCCAAATTGAAACAAAAATTATAAAATGTTATACAAATATTTTTATTAAATTTGATTTTTTTATTCAAATTGATATTTTTATTATATATTTTCAATAAAACCAAGTTTCTTTAAATTTGTTTCACATTAAATTTTACTTACAATTGTTTTCAACTTTTAAATTTATTTGTTTTTTATTGTTACATAAACTAGTTAATTTTTCTTAAATTATATAATTGTTATTTTTATACTAACTAAAATATTTGTATAAAAATTATTGAATTTTACACATTTTAAAAATATGTAATTATTTAAAATATAAATTCAAATAAAAAACAATATTAAAGTACAATGTAATAAAATATCAATATAATTTATGATTTTTTTTATTAACATTATTTTCTATTAACAACTTTAAAACAATTTTAAATAAAGTTTAACGTAAAATATAAATTAAAATAAACTTAATCTTGTTAAAAATATTTACTTGAAATATCAATTTTGATAGAAATATTTGTGCCTATTTATATAGAAATTAAAATTAGTTTCAATTTGAAGGGGGACGAAATTGCATCATTTTTACAAAAATTGGGACTAAATTGAGACAAAAAAAAAATAGAGGGACCAAATTGAGAATGAGAAAATGACAACTCCCAAATAGTGACACGTGGCACTGTCACTGCCACGTGGCACTATCACTGTCACGTGGCACTATGTCCACTTGACACGTGGCAAAATTTTAATTTTTAAAAAAATTTTAAAAAAATTAATAAAAAATAAAAAAAAAAATTTAAAAAATAAAAAATTCAAAAAATTCAAAAAATTCAAAAAATCCAGAAGCTGACAAGTGGCACCCCATTTAACACCGTTACTTCACCCCTAACGGAAAGGACTTAATTGGGTCAAATTTTCCAAAATAGAGACCAGATTGAGATAAAAAAGAATTGAGAGACCAAATTCAAATTTTACTACGAAAATAGGGACTAAAAGTATAATTTAACCTATTATTTATTATATAAGAAAAATTATATTTATTACATAAAAAATATATATAATAACTTGTATCATAAGTGACAGTAAGAATTTATTTCAATATATATTATAATCTATTATTTAAAACATTTATGAAATTATCAGTCACTTTTTTTTCACTTTCAGCAAAAATTGGAAAAATCGTTATTTCAAAAGTAAATTTAAAAACCAAAAATAACCCTTCACAGATGACAAATTTATAATGCACCGGATCTTATGTGCTAAATGCGGGTATTCCTTTGCTTGTTTTGTCCTTCAAATCTTTTTTTTTTAATTTTTCTACTATATAATGAAAAATTCCCAAACAAAGTGTTTATATCATAAAATTATAAACTTAAGATGTTTTATACTAATAATAATAATTTTTCTAAAATTAATAATTTAAATATAACACTACTTGTATTATTACTGATCTATAGTATTCAAAATAATATTTTTTTAAATAGTATTTCCGAAAAAATGAAAAAAAAAATAATCATATCAAAATTATATTTCGAGTCGAATTTTTAACTGTTTTATGGCCACTACCCTATCACACGAGTTATTTGATTTCCCGATAGCTTAATTTTTACCTTCAAAAAAATCAGATCTATTCTAATAAATATTTTGTCATCATATTGATATTGATTTGGAAATTTTCGTTTTTTATTAGGTCTTTTTAGGGAAAAAATCCTAAATAATTAATAGTCCTGCACCTAATTCGTCCAAAATTAAAGCCTGTTTGATTCTGTTTTCGTGGGACAAATATGCACCTAAAGTACGTCGAAATTTGATACATTTCACATAGATTCTCCTTTTTATGTGAGTATATAAGAGGATGATTTATTCCAACTCATGGGGATACCAATCAAATTCTAAAATTTCAGAGAAAAACACATTATTACACACTTTCACAAAAACAATTTAAGCATGTTTAGTTTTCAATTGTAAAAATAACGTGAACACACTTCAGGATGGCAAGCTATAATTCAAAATAATATTAACTTGTTTAAAAACTAATATCATAATTTAAATTACAAATACTTATAAATTAAGTTCAATACTCCATTACTGTTAAACAATTTAACAAACCATAATGATAAGTCACTTAATTTATTAAATTAGAGAGGTTAATTAATTTGTTAAAAACTTGGAAAATATTATATAATTAATTATAAGCTTAATATGTATTTGTATGTGATGGTAATCAAGATGCCAAGGCCCTTAACCAGTTCTGGTCCACCCGTTTTGCCACCAATATATACACATGATAAGTGATTAATCAAACTATTTTGCTTGAATGCACTAAAAGTCCTTTTAAAAACGTGTAGGTGAGATTTTGTATATTAAAATGTTCATATAGTTACATAAAATCATGATCCCACAGAAAATATCTCTAAATTTAATGAGAGAAAGTTACTGTTGCATACTAACATTAACCCATATAAAATGTAAAGTAGTGAAAAACAATGCTGCGAAAGTCAATCAACAAGTAAAGACTAGCAATTGTACCAAAAAACATTGTTACATTTTGAGCTACATCTCATAAATCACTGTAAAATCTATGGTCCGCGATGAGACCCGATCCTCGTTTACATGTCAATTCTTCAAACTCTAGGGGAGACTTTGCAGAAGCCATTACATTCATTCTGGAAGAAATTCTGCACATTGCAGAATAGGAAACAAAAATGGAGAGTGGAAACCAGTGTCCACACAATACATTGAGATAAGTATCCTTAGTTAAAGAACACAACTTTAGGATCTTTCTTCGTTGTTTTTACATTGCCATTGTTTGAATTTGCTGACTTGTTATTATCGCCACTGCGTATGTCATCCATCATGAAGTCATCCTCAATATCATCACCGCTAATAAATTTGGTAACCTTGCCCCTTGGACCCTCTTCAATTCTCATTGCTGAAAGAAGGAACAGTCATCAGCAAATTTTAGAGCACCTTTCTTCCATGTAAATGTGTAGCAATCAAATACAACACAATAAATTATAACTGAATGCTATAAAATTCTGAGGTATACAAAACGAGTTCACGTTCAGCATGATCACTCCAAAAATGAGAGCTCATTTATATTTCCATGGTGGAAATCTTTTTTCTTAAAAGTATACTTCGACCCACCGCCAGGCATTAAGTAAATGTTAGTCCATTTTTTATGACAATGTATATTTCATGGGTGAAGCTCAAACAGGGATTGCAAAAAAAGGTAGTGTGCTCACTTCTAATAAGACCACTGCACAGTTGAATTAGATAAAATAATTGAAGATCAGCATCCAACAAAATGAAAAAAGGTAGAACTGTCCAGTGTCCTCATGGCAATAAAAATTCAAGCCTATCACAACTGACATTATTTCCCTTACCAGCAACAAATTTATATAACCACAAAGTCAGGTATGAAGAACAGAATTTCAAAATCTATTTTAGGACAAGAATAATTTATTAAAGCGCCAAAATATCACTATTGTTGGAGAAGCAGTTGTGCATTGAAACTGTTCTACTTTATCCTAAGGTGCCAAAGGAACAAATGCACTTTCACTACTGGTAATTAGTTAACATTACAGTAAAAAACTACTACAGTCATCGAATTTAACTGCATAATAGCAGCAAAACAGGACTAGTGTTAGCCTTGTTTAGATAAGTAAATAAATGAAAATGGATTCCGAGCAGATTACACAAAAATAAAGCACTTGATATGAAAAGCACAAATATAGTAGTAGAAAATCCATTCAAGCTTCTTCCCAAAAAACTTACATCTACCAGCAGGGCCATTACCAGCAACAGATCCTCGCAGTCCTTTGTCCGGACAATCTTTTGCCAAATGTGTAACACCACCACAAATTTTACAGCAACCACCCTAGTATAAATAAATAATTGCAACAGATTAGAAAAACCGTACAGGAGACAAGTTTTGTTGATTCAACTAATATTGCTATTTATCTCTTAAAGGTGTAGTGTTAAATGAAATAGCAATACCTTTGGATAAATGCCATGAGTATTTTGAGGACAGTTTTTACTCAAGTGTCCCCGCTGATTACAGACAAAGCACTCGGCAAACTTTGTCCCTCCTGCATCACCAATGCAACGATGTACATTATATCATGAGAAAAGAAATTAAAGAACCCATAAATAAGCACACCATCAGAATGAAAATTGAGAAGATAAGGCTTTATCAAAGGCAACAATAAACTCCACAACAATTAGGGCACAAATTTACAAGCCAAAATATAGTAGAGAAGCCAGTCATCACCCAATAGTAAAAGAACACGTAATAACATATCATAAAAACTAATCGAACAACACCAAAAAAAAAATATAGAACATGAGAAAATAATGATGTGAGCCTGTTTGCTTTTCCTCTGTCTTAGGAGAAAACAAACAAGAATATTACTGGAGTTTTGGAACTAACATTGACTAAGGAGCAATGAAGCACTCTAATCTTTTATGTTTAACTAAAGCAAAATCCCACAATTTGCCACAAAACTTCATGTGATTCATTCTCAACAAAGGAGCTAATTAACCAGCTGCAAAAATATACAGTTACATGCTAAGCAAAAAAACCACATATAAGTTATGGCCATAAAACCAGCTTTTAATATGAAGAGTTTATTTTAATGGCTTGCTTAGTTTGAGAAGACATTTTCTGTTGAGGTCTCCTGCTTTGACAAATAATTACAAAAAGTAACAAATTATTCCTTTTCTTGCTTTTACATCAAAGTCTTGTTTTTACTATTTCCTAGTATTTGATAAAAGAAAAGAAAATTAAAATAAAGCGAAATTCCGTAATTATTTGTGAAAATAAGAAATTCAAACAGAAGACATTTTTTTTTTAAACCAAATAGGTACTAAATGAAATCCTATTATCAAGAAAGGAGAGCAAACATTGAAAGAAATATATGTTTTCTATTTTAAATATACAAATCTTTTTTGAAAATTAAACTGAGCATTTGCAGAAATTTTTCAGTAGATGCATAAACACATTCCCGACTTAATTCTTTACAAAAAAACATGTGACTACCGAAACCATACTTTAAAATCCCATATCAAACTTAACCTTTTGAGACCATTAAATAAGTCGTAATCCTGAAAGCTCGGGCAAAGTACATACATGAATGATCACATCCACATCACACTTGCCTGGAAGAAATTGCTAAAAGTTACTAGACACACAGCTTTCGTTGAAAATACTTTATATTTTAAAACCAATCAAGCTTTCAGACAAAGTTAACTGTTTCATTGCATTATCAGTGTGCCCTAGATTAAATAGTAAGCAAGTGTTAATGCATATGTATGCCATACAATCTATGAAACAGATCTACAGATTAAATTGGAAGCCTGTACGGTTCTAAGGTTATTTGTGAAACAACTTATCCCTTCTTGACAAGTCTCGCACTTGTATAATCAAAGGCAAAGGTAAAATGAAAGTTTATAACTTGTAGTATACACCATTATCTATCCATCTACTTCCCATTTGGAAGAGTTTATTCATAGTCTATTTGAACGCAGACATAAGCACTACATGTCGATAAGTTGTTTTCAGCTTACTTTAACAAGTTCTCTAAGATAGTTTATGAAAACAGCTTACCACTTGTATAAAATACTATTTTGTGATATTTCTCCTCTGACCAACAATGTAACTTACATGAACGCACTTAAATAACATGTACTTACTTTACAAGATCTTAAGGTGTAACCTAAAAGGCCCTAGAGAACAATTAGAAATCTGTACACAACTATAATTACAAAACTCTTATGTTTCGTGGTTCGAATCTTACAATTCAATACAATTTGGCTATCTATTGATTCATAGCATAAGATGAATTTTAAATGACTTGGTATCCTACAAAACATGAGTGAATGTTTAATTCCATATTATCATTGGTACGATTCAAAGATTTATGTCTTTCTAATACTTTTTCACCAGTTCTCATGAAAAGGGTTAAAAGGTGACGAGACTTTAAATTTTTTTAAACAAAAAAAAAGGAATTAAAAGAAAACTTGTGAACCTATCCTATTTAGTTATTCCTTTGTTATTTGGCACTCACTCGTTCAATGCATTAACTAATAGTTTTGTTTTATCTGACTTCTGCTTAACTTGTTTGATCTATTTCAAGTTTAAATTCTTTGCATTGAACACTATATATCAACTATACTATGTATATGAAGCAATATTTCCTATTTCGTTGTATACAAATCATACAATTCTATACAAATGATAGATTATTCATTATCTGAGTCTCTATTTGATAACCTTGTGCAGAACTGTTTCGTATAGATTTCAATAAAAAGCCCCAAAATTTACAATGTACATGCTATATATCAGTGCAGACCTACGTGTACATCACACTCATATGATGAAGAAACACAAAAAAGTGGATACACATTAACAAACCTTCCTCAAGAGGATACGGACAGAGCGAGAGAGAGTGGCCAGTTTCCCCACAGTTATAGCAATATTTGACATCATTGGCGCCATCTTGCACCTCGGGGCAGTTCTTAGCTCTATGACCGCGTCGACGACACCGTAAACATATCTGCAACACCCTAACATAAACCACGTTAATTGACGATCACAAAAAGCGTGAAAATAGGGTTAATAACATGTATAGCGCGAAGGAAGAGAATATAAGACCTTATTTTTCTCCCATTCGGTCTTTTCGGGGCATAGCTTGGCGATGTGGTCCGGGGCCTTGCAGATGAAGCAGCTCTCGCCGGGCTTCATGCCGGGTACTCTAAGAGGGTGTCTTCTCCCGGAGCCGGGTTTTGACTCGGCCCGTTTGGGCTTGAACGCGCTACTCTTCTTCTTCTTCTTCTTCTTCTTGCTAGGGTCTTTGGGGGGTGTGGGCTCGGCCTTCGGAAACAGTTCAGGGTGCTCTGCTTTGAATCGCTTGCGAGCCAATCGCTGCCTCTGGCTAACCATTTCTAACCTTTCTCCGCCGCCGCCGCCGCTGCTACGTTCCCACTCTGCAACTCTTTGTTCAGGGGAAGGGGGTTTTATTTTTCCCGATTTATTTATTTATTTGCTTAGATTTTAGTTTTATAATCAATTGTCCTTTTTTTCTTTATTTATAAAGATATATCAAGTCATTCTTTTTTTTCATTTTCTTTTACTTTACTTAACATAAATATTCGTTGATATTTATGATGAATGTTATTTTAATTTACGGCTGATTTTATTTTATTTTTTTACTTCTTATTTCTTTGAGTATGAATTTTTAGATTATTATTTTAAGTTTACATACCTTTATGCCTATAATTTATTTAAATAACAAAAGAATATTAATATGCATGTGTAAAAATTCGGCTTAACTATCTTAGTTCTAAAAATGCAAGATTATTTTCTCTTTCTTAACTCAAGTTTCTTTTTCTCTTCAACTCGATCTTGTTTTTCTTTTTTCTCATTTGATTCTCATCTTCTTTTGAATCAGATGTTACCTTTGGATTCACGACGGAATCCTCTTCGAATTTAGTTGAACGAATTCTTCATCCGAAATCCTATCTTACTCTCATTTATCTGTTTTAGGGTGTTGATTATTGCTTTGATCATGATCAAAACCTCATTCTTCTATGTGTTCTTGTGTTTTTGACTCCTCTAGATTGATTTAGTGTTTTGTAGCTCAAAAATCATCTTAAAAGTTTTTCATTGTTCCAATCTTGGTTTGAGGTAAGGGAAGCTAGGTTTTTTGTAGCTTATCTTTTTCATTAATTGTGTCATGATGAGTTAAATCGATGAGTGGGTTGAATTGGAGTGACTTGTGTGTTTGTTTTTTTTTTTCATTTTTTGTTTTGCATATTGATAATAGGTGAGAATCTATTATTATAGCTTAAGCGATAATTTGTAGCTTAAGCGTAGTTCAAGTAAGAAAAATCTATCTAAAGCGAAAATAGTCAAACTTTTATTTTGCTCTATGTTTGAGTTTTAGCTTAAGCGATAACCTCTAATTTAAGAGAGAGTCTATGTTGCTCAAGCGAGAAAGTCAAACTCTTTTTGCCTCTATTTAATTTTTTAACTAAAACGATAATTTATAACTTAAGCGAGAGTCCTTGTTGTTCAAGCGATAATTTATATATATATATATATATATATATATATATATATATATATATATATAATGTATGAAGTTGTGCAAGAATGATGTGGTGTTTTTTATACTTTACCTGGTATGTTGTTGCAAAATTTGTAATTGTTTAATATTTGGAATTTGAGATTAAATTATTGATATGTGTATGTGTGTATGTATATATATACACACACACACGAGCATTATTTGTGTTTAACGTAATTCCATGCATCTTATGGGGAGAGTTTATGGTGGTGTTAATTTAGTATATGTATTGGACTGTAGATTGACATCCTGAAACTTTAATGATCATTCACACTCAAATAGAGTACAATGGTTCATGTGACGAGAGTAACATAAGGTTTTAGTCTAAAGCAGGATAATGACCTTAGATGATTATAGATGATTAACCTTGTGTGTGATAGGGTGAAACTCATTGATAATAATTTTGAAGAGCAATATAAAGGTAACACAGCAAGTACATATCTCCAATAATTTCTATTTTAGATACATGTATTTGGGTAATCAAGTATAGTATCAACTATTTGTATGCAATTATGTGAATTAATTGTAGTTGCTCATGTATAAATAGTATATTTTTATAATTTGAACTATTAAAGAATTAAAGAATTGTATTAATATATTATTGTGAAATTTACAAAATATATTTATATTAATGGTAAACATTTTCCACGCTATTGATATTACTATATTTTGAAAGGTTAGTATATTTTAAAGTTTGTTTTAATTAATGTTTTTAAGTTAAAGTTTTGAATAAAAATACTAAATTAGTGAAATTAAACTAAAGATTAAAATATAAATCATGTTTTAAATATAATTTTAATATTTAAAGTCATGTTCCACAAATATTAGTTTTACTAAAAGTGAAACAATAAATCTACGAATCGAAGATAACTGGTTAGTGTAGATATAAGTAGAGTCTATTTCCTATCTATTCTGTATTAAAAAATTTGCATCTCCTTATTTGATAGATATTCGTGAATAAATATTTACAATTTGTTTATACCCACAAATTTATGAATGGTCACAAATATTTGTTATATTTTATTTTACTGTTTAAATAAAATTAATCAAAAGTAAGTCTTTAAAATATAAATTTAGATAAAAATATAATTTTAATAAAATTACGTATAAATAAATTTTGTATTAAATGAACTATACAAAAATATAAATTTTAAATAGTTAATTTAAAAAAAAATTCAATTTTGTAAGTTTCAATAAATAAAATATATAAAATCAAAATTTAATGATTAATATATTTGTTAAAAGGTATTAAAATAAAATTCACTAATAATTATTAACTAATAACTGATATTTATGTATATGTATTTATTCTATTAATAAAATCAGATATATGTATTCATTATATTAATAAAAACGGATTATAAAATACATTACTTTTGTGAATATTCATTTAATATGTGATTTTATCCTCAACTATTCATGTATGTGTTTTTTTCATCCTTTAAAAAGCCAGGTAATGTTTTAAAACTGTGTAGTACATTTTAATGTTTTCTAAAAAAAAAACATGAGAAATTGCAACATGACGCTTAAACAGAACACATGTGATTGTATAACGAAAGTCCAAATAGATAAATAAAAATAAATTGTAAGTCAACAAACACATAGATATATACAAATTACATGGTTAGAAGATATGTCCAATTAGGTCCGTCTTTTACTTAGATCCATAAAATATGAGTTAGGTTGACATGCTTCACTTTTAAAAAGTGTAGTGAATGTTACGGTTCGAATTGCATAGTGATCAACATTTTTGTTTCACTATCTTTTCTTTTTTTTGAATGCGACTTCAAGGTGGATATGTTTGTATTATTTAGAGTGCACTCCTAATAAATAAAAGTAAAAATATTTGACGTTTGAGATTTCATAAATAAAAAATAATAATCTTTGAATTTATGCATCTTAAGGGGTTTTAAATTTATCGGATTTGACCTTAACATGATAAGTATTGATGGCATTTTGCATGTTCTCCAACAATTTATGATTTATGTATTTTTCTCGTATCATCACAACACTTTCTTAATCAAATATTAAGTTTTGTTGTTTCAATCGACAAAGATAGAGATGCCTCCACGCGATAGGTGGTTAAAAAGTGAGAACTGAGAATCTTACAAAATGTTGGCATGTTCCACTTTGTTCTGAGCTTGTGTGGACTGCACGTTATACAGGTCAAACTTAAGTGGACCAATAAATATAAAATGTCAACATGTCATGCTTTTTTTCTAGTGGACCAACCCATTTAATATGTCTCGTTTTGTCATCTCTATTAAGATATAACATGATTATATCAACGGTGAAGCCTCAAAATCATGTTTTAGGTTTAAAAATTAAAAACTACTCAAAATAGCTTTTTTCTTAAGATGAAATCATATACTCGCATTTACCTAGGATTCAAGTTTAAAAGTTAAAGTGATATTTTAGAAATAAAAGGTAAATGAAACTATTTAGAGTGATTTCAACTTAATTATACTAATTACATATTCACATTTAACTTACAAAGGTTTCATGTTTAAAACCTCAAAACCACGTTTTAGATACTAAAAATTGAAAGGAGCCCGAAAGTTTATCTTTAAATGATACTGTTAGGAATCCAAGTGTGATTGTAAGTCCCACATTGGCTAAAAATGAGAAAGTGGAGCACTATATAAGAATAAAGACCCATAAACCCATTGACTTAAGGTCTTGGGTTGAGAGTGATGTCAATACCTTATGTAACTTAGGTATATGCAAATATCTGTGATTCTTTCCATATCTACAACCTTGTTAAGTGCTAAGTTGTTTTCTTTTTCATTTGACCACACACCTATTTGGTGAATGCAAGTTAGATGGTGGTTAGTACATTTTGCCACTACATCGGAATCAAAGAACCTAACCAGAGAGAGTGATTTTAAAATTAATAATTTGAAAATTTACTGTATATGTCATGATTTTTGGATATGGTGGATAGCTAGAAAAATAATATTTTTTCATCATAGACTAATAATAAATGGCTTTATAGACTAATAAAGAATGGGAAACTGTTCAACAAAATTCTCGAGCAATTTTTGAGAATTAAATGACAAACAAAATTTAGGGATCTGTTAAGTATATGTGAAGAATGCCGTTTGTTTAGACAAAAAGGGTTATATTAAAGATATGTTTGAAAACAATTACATCCAATCATATACCCTTCATCAAGATATTAATGATAAATATATTTTCTCAGGTTAATATGTCCATTTCATGGACCTTTTACTATTAAAAATACTAATATTTTCTTCAATGTAAAAGTCACATAGACGACATAGTCGAGACCCTTGCTATTTGTGTGTTGGACATTTTAAGAAACATCTTTAAATCAAACATAGAAAGTAGGTGAAAATTGAGGTTTTTTGTTGAACAGGTTTAGACATTTTCTGTTTTACATTAAAAAGATCTTCTATTTTAGATCATTCGAGAGAAATTAACAACAAATAAGTTGAAAAAATATTTAAAAAAAAATCGACTAAACACTTAACATGATATCAATTAGTGTTTTAACAAATATTTCCATGATATATAATTCTGATATCATCTTATATATGCAAAATAGTTTAAAATGGCATGTAAATTTTGTGAGCTTGCAAAATGTCTGAGTTTTGGTAATATATAACAACGTGATATTGATTAATCCATTATTTTCTTATCAAGGATTGAAAATTATGTTCCATTATACCAAATTCAGATGTAAATCACATATTGATGTGAAAAAATGAGTGATCACGAGAGACACATGACATAATAATATAGACATGAGCTAATTTAAATTACATCTTCACCTAAATAATTAGATGTTCACAAACAACACATGACATAAACAGTCAAAATCATATATAAAACTTGATACTATTTTCAACTAAAAATCTAAAGATAATTGTCACATTGACATTTTTCTCTAAAGGAGAAGTCTTTCAATTCATTACTATTCCTTACTTGTATCATTATTCACATAACATGATATGTATAACCCTTGATAATGAGAACAACCCAAACATATATAAGTAGTACTAGATTTTGACCAAAAAATTTGAAGATGCCAAAATAATATACTCAAAATTTATATACATAATTACTATCACTACAATATAAAAAAAGTACATATAATTCAGAAAAAATGATAGTTTTGAAGTTGTATTTGATATGAACTCATTTAAATAAGTTTTTTTTTTTAATTTTATATTTTTTCTATAATAAGTTTTAAAGATTTAATATGAAACTTTTTTGCCTGTAATTCTTCGAATTTTAAGATATGATTCATCTGATTCACGAGTATATTTTCTTTTATCACTTCAAACAAAATTAATCTATTATTTTATTATGCATCAATATACTTTTTTTTCAGTTTAATAATAAAAAAATAATTTATCAAAATCTAATCGATAATTGAGAGATGTAATGTTAGAAGAAAAATATATGATAATCAATTCACAATTAAAAATAGTTATAAAAAAATATACGGTACATAATTTTTTCTTTTATATTTATAAAAAAATATATGTATAAAAAACTCATGAGATGAAAAAAAATACTAAGTATTAAAGTAACATTTTACTATCAAAAGAAAAGAGATTCTTTCTTTTTTATCTTAAAAAATGTAAGAGAACAAATAAAAAATGAGAGCAGAATGAATTTTTGTCTAACTTTTAATTTTTTGTTTTTCATAAACAAAAGAAGATTCGTAAGAGTGAAGGTTAAATATAATACGTGATAAACTTAAAAAAAAATAACATAAAAAATATCTCAATAATTTTTTAATACTTTTATTATATTTAGTTTTATGTTTATTATTTATTAACATTAAATATTATACTTTATGATAGAAATAAAAATTTATCTAATTTAATTTTTAGCGATATAATATATACTACACATATTTAAAAAAATAAAGTAAAATAAAAATTTTGGGGAATCATGAATCCCTTGAAAGATAACTAATAAGATATATCCCTACATACAAAATTGACTTAAAAGTTAAAGAGAATGAGTTTATGATTTTTTTTATCTTTATACGATATTCAATTATCTCACATTTACTTACCCACACTTGCATTCCCATGACCCTGAATCTTTCAAACTTCTTGGAACTTTTTGTGTTTGGGTTGGAGTTGCTTGTATTTTTGTGTGAGAAGATAAAAGTTGTTCACTTTACAAAGCCTTTCTTAAGCTTACTGGACCTTATATTTTCTTTCGCCTTATTTGTTTTGATGCCAGAACTAGTTCACAATTCTCATAATCTTCAGTGAAGTGGATACCATCATAACTTCTTAGTGGGTGGTGTTTTGTTGATCTCTCGGTGTTATTCCATGGAGGTAAGATGAAGTTTATTTGTTCTACACTTGACGCTATAATGTTTTAGTTATAAGTACTTCAGAAACTCTAAGAATATTCAAAATTTCCTCTCCAAATACAACCGCTCCTGATTTTGTATTGAAAATATCACAATGTAATGCTAAAAGTCGTAAAGTTGTTACACTTATTCCCTATTTAAGATCCCATTACTCAAATACCAACAAGTAAGTTTAAGAACTACGTCTCCTTTTATTATCTAAAACGTGTTCTCTTAGTATTCTACTCAAGTAAAAATTAATCTCGTATTTTATGAAGACATAGCATAAAATTCTCTTAATACAAGTCTATAAATGTAAAAAGATAATTTTTTCTATCTTAAAAACCAAAACACCATCAAACAAAGTGTGGTAAATCAAACAGATTAAGAATTATTCGAGAACACACAAACCTTAATCCCAACTTCAAATATTTTGATCAAATGAATTAATTTATTATTTTTGAAAAGTATATTTACATTTAATGGTGTAGGCAAACAGCAAATACATTAAGTCCTGATAACATTATATTTAATATAAATTCTGAACATAATCCAAGTTGTTTATAGACGGATTTGACCGAAGATTGGACTTAGAAACTAAGATATAGAACCATATTTCATATATTGAAAACTTATGTTAGTATATTGCTTGTTATTAAAGCATGAGTGCTCATAGAAAATGTCTATAGTAAGTTATTATGTCACTTGTTGATGAGAAAGTGCAACTAGATTCTGAAATTAGTGTCTCATCAGTCCTTTGCCTTTGCCTTTGCCTCAACATGTATCTGGCAAAGATAACTACAGAAAGAAAAAAAAAAATCATAACAAGGAAGACTTAATTAAGCAATTTAGGAGCATAATTAAGCCATTGAACCACTCCAACTTGGTGTTACAATGATTATTTTATAGTTGGGCATTGGATCCATTTAAAAAGTATGAAAAAGTTGGTGACTTTGTGATGAAGGGTTTTGTGATTACTACCTCTGCTCTCACTTAATGTTTCCTTTGCTTCTATTCTTATAAATCCATGGTTAAAGGACCCTACATGGTTTTCTTCTCAATGGGTCCACTTTCAATCTTTGGCTAGAGTGAAAGAAACGTTTGCACACCCTGGTGGAACTTCGACCATACTAACTGTCATTTTCATCATAGCTGGAATCAAAGGACAATATTACAAACCATGTAAATCCAAAATATGGTCCATTTTGCGTCTCTGATATCTCAAGTGTTAATCTAACTTTTTAGTATAGTGATCCTACAAGCAGACATGAAAGTACATTTTGGTTGAAATAATGCATCGGTGTTAATTCTCAATCTCTACACATGAGTGCCACTTCTCATGGCAAAATCTTGCTTTGTTCTTTTTCTAAATTAAAATCCACTATCTCCATTTATTTATTCTTCGATAAATATTTAAAGTTTTAGACCGAAAATGATATATATCTTTTATATAAAAATGGTGTATAAAAATGTCAACTTGGTTAAAGAAAAACGTATAATATAGAAGGAACTCAAACTAAAAAAATTGTTAAAAATTCAAATTTCGAATTTAAGTATTACATCTAATAGACGGTTTTGGATCACAAAAGGTGTGAGTCTTATGTGTGTGGGTTTGACTCTTGCACTTATAGTAATAATAATAAAGGTCACAATAAAATCATCATACCGTTATCTTGCAATAAATTTTAAAAAAAGTTTTATCTTTAATTCTTTAGCAGTTAAATATAACTAATTAATTATCAAGTCAAACCCCTTCCTAATTAGCCTGAAATAAGCAATGTTTACGTTTGACAGAAATAAGAATTTTGAAACCAGTCATTGATTTTTAATATTAATTTCAGAAGAAGTTTTTGTGATATTCGAGTAGAGATAGTACATTAAAACTATGATTGATATTCGAGTAGAGATACAATTAGATACATCAAATACAAACTTGGTAAGTAAGTGCAATTTTTTGTTGAATGTGGTAATTTATAGATAACACAAAGCATCTTGAAAGCGAAAAAGATTATTTGCTTCATCACAAAGCAAGCAATTTAAAAACGAGAAAGAAAATAAAGTTAGTGTTAGAGATAAACAAACCAGTGAAGCCTTGAAGGTGAAGAAGCACTCACATGGAAAATAGACAATAAAAATTAGATGTGAATCTATGTTTTATATTTCAATTGTAGCCACTTTAAATATTTTTATTTATTAATTTGAGAATAAATGTTTACCTGAGAAGCGTAGACAGAATTAGAAGAAAGAAGAGCAACTCACATGAAGCAGCCCGCAATCACGTGCCACTCTGGCCCAAAGCCGAAAAACCCAAAACAATGCCCCACTTGCTCCCACATGCACACCGCGCGTCATTTCACGCGCCAACCGAGAGCGTAACGCTTCTGTTTAAAACCTCACTGTCTCGAACCGAAGCGTGTCAGAGCCGGCACACTCCTCCATGCATTAACGGCAGGGAGGAACATCTCAAAATCAAAAATTCGCCACGTGGTCGGATGGAAATGAATCAAAAGCCATCAGACGGTGATAAATACAAAGAACAAATAAGCCTGATCACGGAGGAACTTTTGTTCAGAAGATTCAAAAATTTCAGTCCGCTTTTCAAATTTTAAATTCCCACTTAAATCCAACGGCCTCGTCAATTCTCCCGTTAACTGCGAAGGCCCACTTAACGGCGTTACGAATCCGTCCTATAAAAGGCTATTCGTCTTCTTCTTCAGCACAGACGAGGGTTCACGTTCACTTCACTTTCTGCGCTTCACTCCTCCTTTTCTCCTCGTTGGTGTTTTCTGAACTCGTCTTTTCAGCGAAAATGCGTGAGATTCTTCATATCCAGGGTGGGCAATGCGGGAACCAGATCGGAGCGAAGTTCTGGGAGGTGGTGTGCGCTGAGCACGGGATTGATTCGACGGGGAGGTACCAGGGGAACAATGAGTTGCAACTGGAGCGAGTGAACGTGTACTACAATGAGGCGAGTTGCGGGAGATTTGTCCCCAGGGCGGTGCTCATGGATCTGGAGCCAGGGACCATGGACAGCGTCAGATCTGGACCCTACGGCCAGATTTTCCGCCCGGATAACTTCGTCTTCGGACAGTCCGGCGCCGGAAACAACTGGGCCAAGGGTCACTATACCGAGGGGGCTGAGTTAATTGACTCCGTTCTTGATGTTGTCAGGAAGGAGGCGGAAAACTGCGACTGCCTTCAAGGTAATCTTACTCAGACTTCTTTTAGGGTTTTGTTTAGTTGATAATGTTCTCATGTTCTGTTGTTGATTTCTTGGTTCGTGTTTGTTTGAGTGTTGTTGTATTCTTCGGAGTTAAAATCGGTGATTTCTGATTTCCAACTGAGGAGTGAAGCTAGTGTGTATGTTGAACGAATCTCAATCTGATAACTCGTTTTTGTTTTGATGATTTGTAAGTATTATAATGCTTAGCTTAATTGACTGCCCGTATTGTTGTAAATATTGGTAGAATTTTGTTTACACTGTTTAGTATGTTTTGAAAGTGAAGTTAATGGTGAGCTGTGGATGTTGTTCTCTGTATAGTTTATTTAACTGTTGTTAAGTAATTTTTGGCAGTTTTTGTCTTGCCCAGAATTTGGTGATTGTCTATTTTTCGGTGATTATGTCGCTAAGAGTGTATGTTGCGTATATTATCAGGATTTCAGGTTTGCCACTCTCTCGGTGGTGGAACTGGTTCTGGAATGGGGACACTTTTGATCTCGAAGATCAGGGAAGAGTACCCTGATCGAATGATGCTCACATTTTCCGTGTTCCCATCCCCTAAGGTTTCTGACACTGTTGTTGAGCCATACAATGCAACTCTATCAGTGCACCAGCTCGTTGAGAATGCAGACGAATGCATGGTTTTGGATAACGAAGCTCTCTATGACATCTGCTTCCGTACCCTTAAGCTCACCACTCCAAGCTGTGAGTTCACTTCATATTCTATTTGCTGTTGTTATTATTATGTGTTGTGTTACATAAAGGGTTTCTCTGTTCTCTGATTTTTATGATTGACATTTTTGTATTTGTCATTGTTGTGTAACAGTTGGAGATCTGAATCACCTAATTTCTGCCACCATGAGTGGTGTAACATGTTGTCTTCGATTCCCTGGACAACTCAACTCGGATCTTCGCAAACTCGCCGTGAATCTCATTCCCTTCCCTCGTCTGCATTTCTTCATGGTAGGGTTTGCCCCGCTCACTTCCCGTGGATCCCAACAGTACAGGGCTCTCACCGTACCCGAATTGACCCAACAAATGTGGGATGCCAAGAACATGATGTGTGCAGCTGATCCTCGCCATGGTCGTTACTTGACAGCTTCTGCAATGTTCCGTGGTAAGATGAGCACGAAGGAGGTCGACGAGCAGATGATTAATGTCCAGAACAAGAACTCATCCTACTTTGTGGAGTGGATCCCCAACAATGTGAAATCCACTGTTTGTGATATCCCCCCAACTGGGCTGAAAATGGCATCAACCTTTATCGGGAATTCTACATCTATCCAGGAAATGTTCAGGAGGGTGAGTGAGCAATTCACGGCTATGTTCCGCAGAAAGGCTTTCTTGCACTGGTACACGGGAGAGGGTATGGATGAAATGGAGTTTACTGAGGCTGAGAGCAACATGAATGACCTTGTATCGGAGTACCAGCAATACCAAGATGCAACTGCGGATGATGAGGGTGATGGTTATGAATATGAAGACGAAGATGAGGTTCAGGAAGAGGAGTAGCTGTAGTGTCTTGGAGGGGTGTTCTTGTTTGTGTTTGTTGTGATATTGTGTCAATGTTGTGATTTTATCCCTTGTCCTGAATACCTTTTTCGGGGTTTTGGCTTGTTTTGGGGGCGCTCGCGTCTTTCTGGCTGTGGTAGTTTAGGAATTTTATGTCTGCATGTTTTCTCATTATTAACATTGTTCCCCCTTTAATTTCTCGAAGATTGAAACTTAGATGATATATATTCTTGAAATATTTGGATATTGCTCTTCCTCTTCAGGTATTTGAAAATTTGTTTAACCGGTAACGATTGAACGGTAATGTTTCACTTGTCAAGTTGCGCGGAAGGTTGAACTTCCAAATTAAAATCCTATTTTGCTTCTCTAACTTTGATAAGAAGTTTTAATTAGATTTTTAATTTCTATTTGGTTTAATTTTATTTTTTATAGTTTTTAAAAATGACTCAATTATATTTGATAAATTGATTTTAATTTTTTCTTATAATCTAAGTTTAATATAACGAAAATAACCAAATTAAATATTTTTAAAAACTAAAAAATTAATTGAACCACCAAACAAATTTTATAAATTTAATTGAATATTTTATAAAACTTAGAGAACCAAGATAGAATTTTTAACCTTTTACAAACCTTGCTTTGTTATGATGTCTCTTATCCATGTTACTTAGCAAATAGGTCTCAATTTTAATTTATTTTTGAAATTTAAGGTTATATTAATTCAACGTTATGATAATTTTATCAAACAATTCACTAGCAACACTGAAAATGGATTAAAGAAATTTTTGATGTGTAATGGTTGAAGAAATGAGAATAATTGTCCAAGATCAGAGTCGAAAGATGAAAACTAAGAAAAACGTAAACGTATTCTTGTAGAAGTAGTATTTAGACAGGATAGTATATTTTTAAGACGTTGTTGGAAAATTATTTTATTCAAGTTTATTTAATTAGGTTAAAATAAGTGGCATGAATTTGAGGTTTTTATTCAAACTAAACCTTGATTTGTTTATACCCTTTCTACCTTAAAGATTAGATTACCATTATAATCTATCATCAATTTATTTTAGTTATTGTTTAAATATTTTAGTTAGTAGATTATAATCATAGAAAAAGATTAAAATAAAAGATTTATTTTGTTTTTCTTTTTTCTACTAAGCCCCCACTGGCTTTTCTAACTTACATTTTATTTCGATTTAATTCCCTTTCATCTAATCCATTATTTTTTAGTTACAAGTTGTATTTAGGCAACTTAGATAATTAAGTAATATACAATAGTAAATATTATATTTTATATACAAAAATATTAACATAGAAATCATTTTTTAAATTTCATAATAATTAACTTATATTTTAATAACATATTTTCTGTTGTTATTAACTAATTTATACTTGGTTTCACCGCTAAGTGTTTCCTAAAATAACATTAAGTAATTATAATATGAAAAAAATAAAATACTATAATTTTTTTTATTAATAAATGTCTCGAAAGTTAATTTTTTATTCATTTAATATTTTTAGTCTTTTTATTTATATTTATTTTAGTTTCATATATAAGTTCTTTTATTCTTTTATCATTTATTTTAATTTTAATTTGATTTGTATTAAAAATGAAAAAAATATTTCTTTTTATCTTTTTATAATTTCTAATTCATTTAATAAAATATTACAAATTAAATTATATTTAAATATTAATTATTTTTTATATTACTTTTTTTCTTTTATAATTTTATATTTTTGTGATTTAATTTGTAACTACTTCATCACTTAATAAAATTATATTTCAATAAATATATTTTATTTTTTATTTCTTAAAATATAATTATTAATATATATATATATATATATATATATATATATATATATATCATTTCAATTTAATAAAATAATTCTAATAAATAAAGCATCACATAATAATAAATAATTAAAACACATTACATCAAATATAAATGATTAGCTATTACATTTATCCAAAATGTACGAAATACACAAAACATTTGCCTCAAGCAAGATTATTCTCGCTCAGGCAACAACTCGAGGTAGAGAGCATAAACAAGTTTATGTTATTCTAGTTTGGGCTAGAGCTCATCCCTTAGTCGATAACTTCTTATTTGAATGAAAAACCACTTGCTTAGGCGAAAACAATAGATTTCCACTTGCACTCACACATGCAAAGCCTAAAACCAATGCAAAACAGACATGTAATCGATTTCATTTCGTACTACCATTAGTTTAGTATCAATTTACACCCAATCTCAAACAAAAATCAGAAAAAAAAATCATTGCAAAAGCTTTTGAGTTCTAACTTCCCTTACCTTAACTGAAAGACAACTTAAGGACAATGAATATCACAGCGGGAGGAGCACCAATACCAGGAACAAAAGGAGCTGAAAAACATAACCAAGGGAGACGAAAAATGAGACCATGACTGAGACTCACGTGGAACCAGAGCTAACAAACAGAAAAAAACAAAAAGATCGAAGTTAAAGCTATACTTATGCGAAGGGAGAACGTTCAACAAGCTCAGAAGAGGAAGAAGTTTAAGTCCTAGCAGAGCTACTATTTCAAAAGAGTGGTAGAAGATGAATTGTTTTAGAAAAAGGAGACATAATGAAATTAGTGAATGGTTGGAAGGAGTCCTAGGTAGACAACTGGACTGGTCTTGGGCCCTCTATTATTAAACCAGGCCCAATACGTTTTAAGACAAAAGTGAGCTTTACAATAAATATATATATATATATATATATATATATATATATATATATATATATATACAGACACACACACAAATTGTTTATATTGTCATGCACTAATTTTGTTTCACAAAAAATTGTGGACAAAAATATTACATTTATGCTTCTCTTTAGACTATAATGTAAATATTCTTATTGTTGAAAATTCTCCATATTTTTAGTTTATTGCGAAAGTCATTTAATCAATGCATGAATGTGTTATCTGATATACATTAGATAAAACTTTTCATACACAAATTAAATTAGTATATTAATACAAATTGGACAAGTTTAGCTATACACATTAGACGAGTCTATTTGTGACATCCTTAAAACTAAATTATTTTAACCAGTATTATTATATCATGGCTAATTAAATTTAACTTTTATTTGTTTAGACATCGATGTAATAGTATTTACCCATATTTCTATAGTATCACATTGTATAACTTATAATTACCTCATTTACAATATTTTATGCATCTTAAATTTTACATTATTTATATTACATACTACTTTTACCTATACTAGAAAGACAAGGAGTATTATTTAATTACAATTCCTTCTTCATCTACCTTCAAGCAGTTGGAGGAAAAAAACTTATGAAGAGGATTCATTTGAACTACATGAACTTATAAAAAGTACTATAATCTGCCCTTTAATAACAAGGGGTGCATTTTTAGTTGACATAATGGTGAGGGTATAATTACCTATTCCTTGAGATGTTATTGAATTATTCATAACATTGATTTCCCATGTATTTTCTGAAAAAATTCTTATGATGTCAACGAGAAAGGAATCAAACATATTAGAAACAACCATATATCATCAAATTGAAGAAAAAAAATCCATATACAAACACAAAAACAAGGAAATGAGACAAATATCACAAAGATAATATAAAATAAAGCACAAAATTTATATGAAATAATGACTATTTAGGATAAATGAATTTTATATGACCAATAACAATAATTAAAAAATATCTTCTCTTAAATTAAATTTACTCGTTGAAATTCTCAAGTAGAATCTCAAATTAGAAATTATTTTAAATTTAGTTTACTCTATTATTGATTATTAGTGTTATCCTTTACATATTTGTTTTTGACATTAAATAAAAATTAAACTTTGTTCAATATTATTGTTTTTTAACTACATCTGTTAGTATACCTATCAAATTGTGTTTTACTACTGTGCAGTTTCAACACAAATACTAAAAAGAGCATATAAAGTTATATATGTATTACATAATAACATATCTTAATATAGAAGATTATATTTACATAAAATATAATATCATTTATTATGTAATATATTTATATATATATATATATATATATATATATATATATATATATATATATATATATATTTATATATAAAATTTTGCAATATAACATTATTGTATTGGTAATAGGTAATCAGTTTTTATTTCCTATATTATGTTCATAATTTATTATAATAGATACATTATATATAATAAGTAAATATTCATATTATTTTGTTAACATATTTGTGTTATTCTATTTAAATTTTTTTATCATTATTGTACTAATACTTATTTATTATTTATATATTTTTTTACTCTTATCTCTTATGGCTACTATTATTTATAATAATTAATAATAATATTTTTTAATATTAATACAATAAAAATATATAAATAATGCGTAATACATTGTATATTGAAAATATTATACCATAATACACGTTAGATAAATTTATTTAAACGATGATTTTACGAGTATAGTAAAAGACATTACATATGTGAATCTTGTAATGTAAATATAAGTTTGTCCATACATTATTTAGACAAATATAACAATATATATTAGATAAATTTGTCTATGCACATATTATACGAGTTTATTAATACATAATAGACGACTCTATCCATTATTTGGTTACACAATTATTGCAATATATACACGAGTCTGTCTATATAACGAATTTGTCTATATATTGATTAAATAAATATAAAAACACGTATTAGACGAATTAATCAACATACTAATTATATGAGTATAGGAATATATATTTTTAATAAGTTTACTCTACATATTTATGTATATCATTTCTATTTTTTTAGTATTCACGGTATACTTTTGCACATATATTATTTTTTGTATTTGTACAAAATTTACTATTTATATTTTTATAATAAACCCACAAATTAATTTTTATGATGATTATATTCAAAATTTAATTATAAGTTTAAAAATAATATTTGTTTATTTATTTCAATTTCTAGATCTCTTTTAATAAATATACAAACAAACATCAACCTGTCTGTTTAAAACTATTTTATCATTAAAATAATAACTTATAAAATGTGATCTATTTTAAATAGTTTGTAACTTATTTAATTTTTTATTAATTTTTATAATATTTAAACCTATTGTGTTTCCGAGTTAATTTAAAAATGCAATTAAAAAAATATTAATTAACTATTGTAGTTGTTACAATATTTATAATATTTGTTCTTTACTTTTGATATATTTATATGGTTATTTTATTAAAAGGAATATATATATATATATATATATATATATATATATATATTATAAAATATAAAAAAAAAACATAAAATAAAAATTGAATTTAAATTGTAATCAGTAGTTCAAATAATTTAAATATAATGACTTATCTCGAAATAAAATATATAAATACACAACTCTTTAAAAATAAACAGAAACACTAAACTTTTTAATAAGAACTTAATTAGTATTTAAAATATCTAAAATTACAAATATACAACGATATATTTTTATTTTAAACAAAATACTATTGTGTTTATACTATAAAAATTAGGTAATCATATCATTTTTCATTTATGGCCTAGTTTGTAAATTAATTTCATCAAAAGATTTTAATTTAACAAATTAATTTATTAATTCAAAACTTATAATTACATAAAAATTACTAGCTACCAAATAACTTTTAAGCTATAGTATATCAAACATTATTTTGATTTTTATATTGATTTGAACTATGCTTATATAGCATAACAAATATTTTTGAAGTTAATTGATATTAATTTCAAATTTGTAAAAATTAAATTTATATTACGGTTTGATAAATTGTATAAGGAATATATTTTTTTTTTAAAAAAGGATTTGAAATGTTGTTATTACAAAATACTGATTGAATAAAAACTTGAATTTTAAAATTTGATTAAAATAATTTGAATTATTAAAGTTAGATAATTTTAAAATTTATTTAAAAACAAGAAATTCGGTTGTGAATAAAAAACAGGTGCATTACTCAAATTTCATGTAGAATTACCTAATTTTTGTCAACTACTTTCTAACTGCAATTTTATTTCGTAAACACAATATTTTTCCATGGCTTAATACCTGATTTAGGCGGTTGTGCATAAAAACTCTGGCAGAGAGAAAAAAATTAATTAAATAAATTTAATTTATAAAAAAGTTCCTTGTAATTTTTCTAATTTTTTATTTTAACTCATTTACTCTTATATTTTTTTCGTCATAAAAGATTTTATGAAAAAAGGTTTGTAAATAATAATATTAAGAAAATAATAATGACATATCACCTTCTTTATCTTTTCTTATATATTTATTTTTAATTTTTTCATGTTTATTTCTTACAATTATTTTTTTTATTTTTATTTAAAATTTAATTAATTTATTAACAATTAAAGGAATCTAGTACCAAAATATAAATATTTTTTCATAAACCTAAATTATATTTTACATGCTATTTTTTTATTTATAGTTATAATTATATTATATTTGTATTTTTCAAATATTTATTTGTTAAACCCTAACTCTTAAGATTGTGTGCGCCCTGCATTGTTGTTTTGTTCCCTCAGCTCCTCCCACAACCGCAGCAGCCTGCAACAATGGTGAAGCACTACAGACCCCCAGTGAGTACTGATTCTGCTTGCGCGTCTCGTCTTCTCTATTTGTTTGGGTCTTCGTCAAAACGCGCTGTTTTCCTATTTGATGTTAACTTTCATAGTTTGCTTATTGTTTCGTAATTTGATTCGTGGTCTGTGTTTTTTTCTTCTCTTTCGGTGGTGGTATCGATGGCGGTATCGAGGTAGTGATTGTTGGTTGGGTGTGAGAGAATTTGAAATCCGTAATATTTCAGTTGTAGCTGTTCATTTATAGTAATCAATTTGTGTAAAAAAATAAAATTTTCCTGGTTAAGGAGAGCTTATGTTTCAAGGTGTGATATAAGGGATCGTGTTTCGACGACGAATGAGTGGTAATATATAATAACTTTCATTCCCTGAAGAATATGATATATATATATATATATATATAGATATATATATATA
>Ga0214542_1001192_pt1 | contig 52723 bp, 22 predicted proteins | sample CNSS1metaG_FD_160096 | JGI IMG/M metagenome (GOLD analysis project Ga0214542, IMG submission 160096) | Root nodule microbial communities from cowpea collected in UCLA plant growth center, Los Angeles, California, USA - CNSS1 | ecosystem: Host-associated > Plants > Roots > Nodule | place: USA... | reverse complement strand
TATATATATATATATATATATATATATATATATATATATATATATATATATATATATATATATATATATCCTCCCATCTACCATACTCGAGATTTTTTTTTCTTTTCGTATCCAACTTTTAGGAAAAAAATGATTTAATTTAATTTTTTACGAATGTTTGAGAAACCTAACAAGTATTGAATTGTTTTTAGAATAACATTAATACCTGTGGGTTGTTGACTACGAAACGTACAGGTGAAGCAGTATGAAAAACAGCGTGGCAACCTTCCACAACGGAGTCGAATGAACCTTCTTCCAACAAATCCGCTTTAAACAGATGCAGCCTCTCTTGTGCTCCCTCAAGGTTAGCCAAGTGCGACACCTTTTTCGGATTACCTACATAAATTCGCATCCATTCATATTCATAATCACACCAATAACCAATTAAGAAACAGAAATTAGGGATTAGGGTTAGGGATTAGGAATGTGAATGGAACAGACCTGGATCGCGAACTGTGGCTCTGACTGTGTAACCACGTTGAAGAAGGAATTTCACGATCCATGAAGCGATGAAACCAGAAGCGCCGGTCACGCACACTACCTTCCCTCTCGTCTCGTTCATCACTCCAACCTACTCTCTCACTTAGCTTCATTTTTTTTTTCTTTGCCGTTTTTTATTAGCTTTCCATCGTACTATAATAGTAATGAATTTGGTACTACGCTCTACTCAAGAATTGAATTCAGACACCGCGGAAATAAGACACGATATTTTCACATAAATGTTTATTATTTCAATATTTCGTAACTTTTTATAACTAATTGAGAACCATTTTTAATTTGTTGGTTAGGTGAATTATCGAGGTACTCATCATTATAACAGCTGAATTACATAAGTTGAGGGGTGTTAATGCAATTTAACCATTTTTTTTTGTTTGGTCCTTCATCCAACAGTTTTAACCCGTTTGATTTTAAAAACAAGATCTACTGTAGAGTGATAATTTCACTGTATGCGACAGTTGTTAAATCAACAATATTCATAATATTGTGAAGTTTATGTTCAGTGAAGTTATCATATCATAATCACAAACTGAAAGCGATTCAGATTTTCAACATTTATTGATCTAGGATGTGTAACGGATTAGAAGTTGATAATCTTCTTTTCTCTGAAGCTTTCCACAGTGTCTCTGAGACTCACTTCCAAAGGAATAAACTCTATTCCCAAGCTCTTTGCCTTTTCTTTGGAAATCTGGTATGTTGACACATACGCCTCATCCACCTCACCCCTGATATAACAATGTTTGAAATTTTTATTATGATTATAGAAATAATGAATAAATTTTGTATCATGATTGCTTTTCACTTTTTGAACATTATATAAATGAATTAGATTATTTTTGTATTAAGTGATGATATATAATTAAACTCACTTATCTGGAATTTGTAATGTTGGGTACAGATCACGTAAAATCCTTGCAAGTTCAGATGAGTGTATGACTCTCTCACTCAAACAGTATCGTCCACTGGCTGAAGCAATCTCATATGCCAGAATATGAGCGTTAGCAACATCTTTCACGTCGACCCATCCAAAAGCTTTGTTTGGAATTGGTTTACCTGCATTAAATAAGTTTAAGGGTTGGTGCTTGCTTTGCAAAAACCAGTTCAGTCGGAACACACAATCCAGAAAATCCAGATGCAGGAAAAGGAGATGGCGAAATTTTCATACAGCATAACTTGACGAGTAAATACGAATTACCATTTATTATGTTTAAAATATACTCGATGGTTTCATTAATCTCTGGTTGCAAGAAAGATCCTGCTACCATTGCTGGGTTAATAGAAATCATGTCGATGTTGTTTTCAGTTACAAATTTCCAGGCAGCCTCCTCAGCCAGAGTCTTTGAAAGATGGTACCACAACTGAAGACACCATAAGAAATGGTAAGAAAATTAGCAAGCACGGTAAATATACTTGACTAAGACAAAAAGTTATAAAATTGACATAGTGGTAAAATTAGAAGGAAGGGCAAGAGATATTATAGATTGAACTTCTCCTATTGATTCTTAAGAAATATAAGGTTGATTTGTGGGGTTTGAAAATTTGGTAGGAGAGGTTGTAGGTTTAACTTTTCGAGCAACAAAATACTAACAACTATTATCATTCAAAAAAAATATATTATACAAGATATTAGTACACCATTTTGGAACAAATATGTTATAGAGTGACTTAGGACTCAATGGCGATTGTCTACTGAATACAATTTGGAATTGATATTAACATGTCTTACCTTCATAATTAGCAAACACAAATGTTTTAGATTAAACGAAGATGTTCAATTCCCAGCTTTGAACAAAGCACTTCAAAAACGCATTCCACCTAAATGAATTTTTGCAAACAACGTATTACAAACCTCTAATTCCCTACAGACATCTGGATTTGAAAACCATGTCTCATCAGCTACTACTTGAGGAGTTTTAGGTCTTTCATTATATACCACTGCAGCTGTAGAAGAAGTGAAGACAACCCGTTTCACAGATGGTGATTTTGCGCATGATTTGAGAACATTAAGAGTTCCCTTAACAGCTGGGTCAATCAACTCAGCCTGAAATAAGGAAAACTAAAGTTAACAGGAACAAGAAAATAACTTTATTTTTATTAATGAATTCTAAAATTTTCAACAGTCATTGATCTATCCAAACATGCTTTACTAATGATACAAGCCATGTAGACCAAAATTTCAAGTAGTGAGAAGCTGAAAGAAAATTTATTGTATCATCAGAATATATGTTGAGAAGTAAATCAGAGCATATATTAAAATCTGGATATGTATATACTTCAAACTCACCCGATCCATATAGTTGAGATTTGCAGACCTAAAGTACTAAAAGAGATCAAGTGTTAAATATTTGACATGGGTTTTATAAACAATATCAATATATATTTCTTAATAAATGTTGTTAATACACAAATTTCTGTGGTTTATACGTACATGTACATATATGTCTGATGAAAAAAGATGATAAATTATGTGGAATTATAAATTTCATTATTAAATTGAATAAGTTTAGAATTTATGACATATTGATAATTTCTTTTAATAGTTTATCCTTATTTATATATATATATATATATATATATATATTACATATTTGATGATTTGCTATGATTGTATTGTATACTAGCATACTCAAATGCAGGCTCAGTCCAGTTAAAGTTTTTTTTTTTTTTTAAATCATGCATATGTGTATCCGAGATGAATTGAATTTTAGTTTGTATAGACTCTCCAATGGGTCTTAAACTTTTTGATTTTTCTTTCGGGTCGTGTTGCAATAATATATCTAAAATTATTTCAAATACTTATCCTTAACATCATGTCAAAATCACAAAATATTTAATTAAGGTGATATTTATAATATATATATATATATATATATATATATATATATATATATATATATTTAAGAAAAAATTATTTCATGTCTTGGAATCGACGAAAGATATTAAAAGCGATATTTGAAAAAAGAAAAAGAATGCTAGGCAGTTTAAACGTGTGAAGAAAAGGTGTGACTAGAGAAGAGAAGAAAAGAAGGACTAGCTAAGTATGTGGGCAATGTAATGTATATGTTACAAATATGTTACCAAATGAACATTTACTATGTTACATTTAACCAGTAATAACTAAGATAATAGGTGATTTTTTAATACACAACATAATTAATTATGTTTATTATAATTAGCGAAAATATAGATGCAGTAATACTATATTCACATTTTTCATTGCGCTTTTCTATTTAACAAATTTCAAATTTGGTATTTATTTACAGTAGTTTTAACTTCAAATATATCAAATAAAATATATTTTTCTAGTGTATCTACAGCCATAAACAATCCATATTTTTTGATGTACTATTCTAATTTATAACAATTATATGTTATACATTTAGTTGTAATAGTAACATAAAAGATAAGTAAATTATTACATGTCTAAACTTACTTTAGAGATAAATTATTTTCTTTTCTATCCATTAAATTTTTATCGGAAGACGATATTTTAACATAAAAAAAAAACTATACCTATTTTACATAATTTTTTATTATTTTTTCACTTTTTCTTTTTATATATCTAAAAATTTATACTTATGTATCTATTTTACCTCTATATAATGAATTTTAAAATGTTAAAAGAATCTTTCTCATTTTTTATATCCTTCTTCTTTCTTTTTATTTTGCCCTGTTTCTTTCCTAGAAGAAGATGAAATTTAAAAAAATAAAGTGGTGGCGGTAGAAGAGGAAAGCTGATTCGGTAACCTACTTCACAATAAACAGATGCAAGATTTCGATTCCACAACTCACCGATCTAAACTACTTGTAAGAAAATCTAACCATAAAATAATGAAGAAGAAGTGCAACCTGTGGATCTTTGACTACGAAACGGACCGGTGAAGCGGTGTGAAAAACACCGTCGCAGCCTTCCACGACGGAGTCGAAGGAACCTTCTTCCAACAAATCCGCCGTAAACAGATGCAACCTCTCTTTCGCGCCCTCAAGGTTAACCAAGTGCGACACCTTCCTCCGATTACCTGCGTATCATATCATATCAAACCGTACACATTCATTCATATAAACTATTAATGAATGTTAGAGATGGATGAAACTGACTAGGGTTCCGAACGGTGGCTCTGACTGTGTAACCGCGTTGAAGAAGAAATTTGACGATCCATGAAGCAATGAAACCAGAAGCACCGGTCACACACACCACCTTTCCCACGCCGCTGCTCATCCTTGCTAGCTAGTTGCAGGATCAGTGGTACTGAACCAATCGAAGCTCTTCATTTTGAAAAACTCATTTCATCGTTTTTAACTCGCAATCAATACCAATGGATCGTTTGTACCAGAATTCGGATCCAAACAAAACTTTACATTTTATTACTTGCTCTCAGATCGAAGTTTATAAATTATTTATTCGGTTAAATATTTTTTTAATTCATAGGCGAAATTGAATTAGTGGTATTCTCAATTTTAATATATTTCAGTGCTTAATCTTTACAAATAAATTAATATAATTTTTAAATATAATAATGTTAATATTTTTATGTATTAAAAGAGTATTTTATAGTGATATTTGAGCATAAATGTGATACATTGTGTAAACACTCGCTCAAATGTTAATTAAATATTATTTAACATACGGTGGATTAAAATTCTTATATCTATATATTTTAAATTTCGTATTTAAATATATTTATCTAAAAATATACTTAACCTTTCTTTATTTAATCTTTATAAATTCTATTTTATTCTCCTCAGATTATTATTATACATGTTCATTTTGTAGGGGAAATATGTTCCAGTTACCTTTTGTCCGACAGAATTGTTTTTCTACCATTTCAAAAATAAAAATAAAATTGTCAAGAGTGTTGTCATATCGAATTTAATTTAATATTTTCTTTTTTAAATTTTAAAATCAAATTTATTTTATTTTATAATATTTATAATACTATAACTAAAATAAAACACTACATGATTTTGTTATGGTAAAATAATAGATTATGCAGATCGAAGTAAAACCAAGTAGTCTCGTTGCATTACCTTCATTCATGAGTACAGATCGAAATAAAACCAGCAAGTAATTAGATTAAAACTGTTACATTCATAACAATAATTTATTTCCAAGCATGGAATTTTTTAAACCGGAATCATCGAAGAAACACACTCGAAGTTAAAAGTTGGCAAAGTTCTTTTCTTTCAAACTTTCCACAGTCTCTTTAAGACTCACTTCTAAAGGAATAAATTCAAGCCCCAATGACTTTGCCTTTTCTTTGGAAACCTGAAATGTTGGTACATAAGGCTCATCGTCTTCGGCTCTACACAAACACAAAAATCCCATTAGGAAAATTAAAGACCCTCTTTTGCAAAGAAAATATTAACATTGGAATTGAAATATCTAAAAACGATATAAACAATTCAAATATCTGTTACAAAAATTATTAAACTTACTTTTCTGGAACTTGATATGTTGGGTATTGATCTTTTAAAATGTTGGCGAGTTCGGAGAAGTGTGCGACTCTCTCAACTAAACAATATCTTCCACTAGCTGAAGCAATCTCATAAGCCTGAATATGGGCGTTTGCAACATCTTTCACATTGATCCATCCATAAGTATTATTTGGAAAAGTTTCAGAACCTGCATCAATCCATTCAAAAGCTTAGTCTGTAAAGAATCGGTAAGATTTGTAACTATCTATATAATCTTTAAATCTAAAACCAGAGATTAATACTAGTCCTTAGTTAATGGAACAATAGACTCAATAACTTCTTCAGAATAGATTATAAACAATGGTTCTGATAATAATGTGTAGAATTTTCATTGTATTTTGTACAAATAAGAATTTTGTTTCCACTTCCAATTACGCGCAATAAATTTCATGCACAAATAAGAACTGATAATAGAATTTCCATAACATCATTGAATGAATGAACCAAAATTACCATTTATTAGGTTTAAAATTACAGAAGCACTAGTGTTTAGCTCTGCTTGCAACAGTGGCCCCACAACCATTGCTGGGTTTACAGCAACCAAGTCAAGGTTGTTTTCTTTGGAAAATTTCCAGGCAGCATCCTCAGCCAAAGTTTTTGAAAGTAGATACCACAACTGACATCACAAATATCAAATGGCAACAAAGTTAACCGTTGTTAGAAATTTAAGTAGAATCTTAAGATTCATATCGATTAAAAAATGAAAAAGTAAGCACTAATAAAGACTTATTTTAAAGTTTTGGATCGAAAATGATGTGAATACAAGAAGTAAATTCTACTTAAAAAAAATAATTACTGTATACAAATTTTTACAATAGCCAGAAAACACTTTCGAAACACATACCTTCAATTCCCTACAATAATCCGGATTTGAAAACCATGTTTCATCAACAACAACTTCGGGAGTTTTAGGCCTTTCATTATATGCAACAGCAGCGACAGAAGAAGTTAAAACGACTCGTTTCACAGATGATGATTTCGCACATGATTTCAGAACATTTAGTGTTCCTTTCACTGCAGGGTCAATCAATTCAGCCTGAATTCCCCAAAAACAAAAACACAAGTTTATTAAATTAATTAAACAAAACATTTGACACGATGAAATAACACAACATTCAATTGTTAATCTACGAACAAATCCATAAGAACATGATAAACCTGTGGGTCTTTGACGTTGTGGAAAAAGGGAGAAGCAGTGTGAAAAACTCCATCGCAACCCTCAACAATGGAGTCAAAGGAGTTTTCAGTCAAAAGATCAGCCTTCAACAGGTGGAGTCTCTCCTCTGCACCTTCAAGTTTAAGCAAATGTTCTACCTTTCTGTGATCATCTGAAAACCCAGATAAATAAACAAATTAATAATGGTGTGAATGAATTGAAAGAATGAGAAATTGACGAAAGAAGACACTGACTTGGGTTGCGAACGGTGGCTCTGACCGTGTAACCACGTTGAAGAAGGAACTTCACAATCCATGAAGCAATGTAACCTGAAGCACCGGTCACACACACCAACTTTCCCTCACTACTCATTCTTCCTTCCACTCACTCTCTTCAACATGCTTAATTCCATCTCATTATATATAGATTTGAAAACTAAAGAAATGTAAATATTATTTTACTAATAACATTTGGGAAGTCTCAATCGACAACATAGATAAAGTCAATTAGTAATAATATACACGAGAACGATAGTTTAATTGTTAAATTTTGACAACTTTTTCTTACAACATGAGAGTTCATCTTTTAAATAGTTTTACAAGATTGAGAATAAAAAAAATGTAAAATAGAAAACCACTTAAAAGTTGACACCAAAGATTATAAGAGAAAGTTGTTAAAATTTAGTAGTCAAAAAATCATTTTTCTAGTATATAATTAAATTCAAATTTCATTTTACAAGTCAGAATATCAAAGTCATTATTAGAATCTATCCTAATGAAATTTATTTATATGTCATATTTACAATTTATAATGTATATATTGGATCTATCCTAGTGAAATTTATTTATATGTCATATTTACAATTTATAATGTATATATTGGATGCAAATCTCGTCTTATAAACCAAATCAAAGGAATTGAGATGGAATTTAATATTACTCCAAATATATTTATCTTAAAATTTGAAAAAATAAATGTTTAATTTAATACAAATACACCGGAGGCTATCCTTTCTTGTTTAATTATGTTGACGTTGAAGTTAAGATTTTCTATAGATTTTTTATATTATGTATTTATGTCTTCAAAATATATTTATTTTGACATATTATAAAAAGAATTTAATATATTTTAAATATTTAGTATATTTTTAAAATACAATACACAAAATTGATTAGAAAGTCTAACTTTGATGTGTTTTATATCACTTGTAAGATTGTTTATATACTAAATTTTCAATGTAAGTATCAAACTTAAGGCGTATTTACATATAATAAGTAGACAAATCTTCACATAAGTAATCTCTCAAATATTAATTAATTGTTCTAAAATTTTTAAAATAATGAATACATATTTATATCCCATTTTAAAATAAAGTATTAAATATTTGGATATCTTATATATTCAAAGAAGGATTCAAAGAATATTCAGCGTACATAAAGTTATTTATTATTGATCCTCTCTTTCGGTCTCTTTAAGGTGAGGAGAGTGAGAGTTTGAATTAAATTATACTCGGTCAAGTTTAAATATATTTATTTAATTTTCTTCTATTTATTATTCTCTCATTCAAATAAAAATTTATAGTTTAAAATTTGATATCATATGAAATTTGAATAAAAATGTGAATGTGTTAAAAATTTAGACTTGAAGCTTACAATGTAGATGGCTGCTAGAATTGAATATGATTACATAGTGGTGTGTATGACGAGTGCGCTTACATGTAATAATTGTTTTGTTCCTAAATATAAAATTAGTAGGTTAACGTTGATTTAAAATTTGGTAGTGGTACATAATAATTAATGTTATATACTATAAAGTACAATAATTAGGTAATGAGATAGTTTATAATATTCAGACAAACATTATTACCTTGCTGACTATCATTAAAGTATTTTTAGTATACAAAATTGTTTTTGTCTCTGTCATTTTTGTTCTCCTTCACACCCAAACTTAACCTATTTATTGCTCAGTCGATTTTTAAATTTATTAAATTTTATTTATAAATATTTAGATAAAATTCGAATATTGAATTGACGATCGAAGAAGGTGAAGGAAGATAAAGAAAATGGGATATAGAAAAATAATAGAAAAAACGAGAATGGAAGGGATGAAAGAGGAAGCATCAGAGGCAATGAAAACTTCATTTAGAAAAAAAAAAAAAAAAAAAAAAAAAGAAAAAGAAAGAGAAAAAAAAAGAAAAAAAAAAAGAAAAAAAAAATTAAATTAAAAAAAAAAAAAAAAAAAGACAATTCCGACAAGTATTAATACCAAAAATCCATTAAACCAAAATATTTTTGTTTTGTTGTTTTTTTTTTGCTTTCAAACTTAAGAAAGATCGATTTTATATTCCAATAAATTTTAATTTCTTATTTGTCTCGTATTCCGTCTTGCGTTTTTACTTCTTCTCCTATTTATATTATTTAAAAAGTTTTTAAATATTATCGTTAAACTTTTTTAAACAATATTATCGGACACACTTTATATATGTCTTAACTTCTTTTACTGTATATAAAACAAAAAATCGAATGTGAATATATATAACAAATTTGTTTCCTCTGCTAGTTTATTCAAATTGTAATTCATAACTAGTATGTTTGAACTTCAACTATAACGTGAAAAATGAAGCTTCTCGTAAAAAGTAAAAGCAACTACTTTGTTGCTTTTGGAAAAGCGTTTTTAATGGTTAGCCACCAATTTGGAACAAAAGACGGAATTACTTTTTTTTGCAGTGAAAGTTAAGTCACGCTTAAAAATCACATGACAAAACGGATTAAAACGGATTAGTTCGGTTCGTTGTGCCCGTCAATACGTAGTTCATAAACAATGGGTCGGATTGAACTAATCTGTCAAACAAAAATAGGTTAATAATAACAATCTATTTTGAATAGGAAGGGTTATCGGGTTGGTTCATTCAATTTTTTTTTTTATTTTTTTTTTAGTTTTTTAAATTATTTTTAAATTTTTCAAATTTTTTATTTTTTAAATTTATTTATATATACATATAAATTATTATTAAAGTCATATTTAATTAAATAAAATATTTTTAAAATTTTTAATTAATTAGTTAATGTTTTTAATTAGATAAGTTAAAAACCTTGATGGATTGGCTCGTACTTTGGCCTGTCAAGTTGACGGACTGGACGAAACGGACTAAAATGGGTTGATGGGTTGAAATCTTCAACCTAACCTGTTTCTTTTAACACGGATTTACGGACTAATACTTTAAACAGCCCGTTTTATCATCCCTACTTTTTTCCCTCTCAAAATTCAAATATAAAAATTTCTTCAATTCTAACCAAGCAGAGGCATAAGTAAAAATCAAATTCAATTGGGCTTGTGTGTTTTGATATAATACAAGCCTTATTTTGCATTAACTTGGCCAATTTATGGTTGTGAATATTGCTCATTCTTAATGATAACATGAACTAAAAGTCAACAAACTTCTTCTCTTTTAAACATTCAACTGTCTCCCTAAGACTCTCTTCCAAGGAAATAAACTCTATTCCCAACCTCTTTGCCTTTTCTTTCGAAACCTTAAATGTTGGCAGAAATGGCTCATCATCTTCACACCTGATACAATTGGCAGAAATCACTGACTTTTACCAACTCAAAAATATGCAGTACAAAAAAAATTGTTTAAATTTTACATAGGTAAACTACTCAGAAATTATACATTTTAAAGAAAGATGATTTTTTGACTACTAAATTTTGACAATTAAATTTTGACAATTTTCTCTTATAACCTTAAGTGACATCTTCTAAATGGTTCTCCATTTCTTCATTTTTTCATTTTCAATATTTCAAAATTACTTAAAAGACGACACATCATGTTATAAAAGAAAATTGTCAAAATTTAGTATAAAAAATATCATTGTGCGATTCTAAAATAATTACAACAAAAACTTCATTGACAGATTAAGTGTCAAGAATTCTAAAAGTTCACTGACTTTTACTAACTCAAAAATATGCAGTAGAAAAAAAATTGTTAAATTTTACATTGGTAAACTACTCAGAAACTATGTATACATCCTAAAATAAATCATATATTAAAAGTCAAACAAGTTGATATACATGTCAATTAATTCTTACCTAAATGACATTTATTCATCACATTACATGAATTTCTCAGAGTTAAACTTACCTGTCTGCAATCTTCAAAGTTGGGTACATCTGACCTAAAATCTTAACAATTTCGGAAAAGTGTGCAACTCTTTCAACCAGACAATATCTTCCACTAGCTGAATCACTCTCATACGCTTGAACATGAGCATTTGCAACATCTTTCACATTGATCCACCCAAAGCTGAAATTGGGAAACGTTTGAGAACCTGCATCAACCAAGTGAAAGAGTTATTGTTTTGGGAAAATCTGCAGCAGAGTTTTTCTTCTGCATAATTCACTTTTCTTGACAAAACCAAAAGGCTCGAATGGTTCAGAAGATAAACATCACCATTGATTAGGTTTAAAATTGAGGCACAACTTTCGTTCATTTGTTGTTGCAACAGAGGCCCTATGGTCATTGCAGGGTTAATAACAATCAACTTAATGTCTTGTTCTTCCAGAAATTTTCTGGCAGCATCCTCAGCCAAAGTCTTTGCATATGCATACCATCTCTGAAAATGTGTAGCATAACACTCAAAAATAAGAAACAAGTTGCAGAATATTAATAAGAAGTAGATTTCAAGTCTAACTCAATCTCATAAAATCAGTTTATAAGACGAGGTTTCAACTCATTTATGTATTCTTAAATCGTTTTATTTCTAGTCAAGTGAGACTTCTAGACACACAAAAACAAAGTGTTAAATAATATGTTTTTGGTCCCTTAACTTTTAGTGAATTTTGGAATTAGTCCATTTTGAAACTTTAGACAAATTTAGTCCTTCATCTTTCGAAATACGTGAATTTAGTCATTTTAATCAAATTTGGTTAGGTTTATTTGATGTTTCATACGTATTTCAGGATTGAATTTGAATTGTTCATTTGTTTGACATATTTTTGCTTTAATATTAAGTCAAATACTATTATGAAACGCCGCTTGAAATATGAAATAAACTTAACAAAATTTGATTAAAAATACTAACTCCACGTATTTAAAAAAATGAGGAACTAAATTTGTCTAAAATTTTGAAATAAACTAATTCTAAAATTCACTAAAAATTAAATCATCACAAACATATTTAATCCAAAAACAAAAAACAAATAGCAGTTACTCAGAAAGAAGAATGACACACCTCAATTTCGCTTAAGATGTTCGGATCTGAAAACCAAGTCTCGTCAACTACAACCTCGGGAGAACGAGGTCTTCCATTGTACAAAACCGCAGCAAAAGAAGAAGTCAAAACAATTCGTTTCACTGATGTCGATTTTGCACATGATTTAACAACGTTGAGAGTTCCTTTAACCGCTGGATCAATTAACTCTTTCTGAAATAAATGAAAACAAAATCATTCAACAAAAATTCAGTCTTTATCTGAATTTGCTGAACTGCAAAAAATCATCTGATGAAAATGTGCATCACTGGTATTTGAAAGTGCTTAGTGAAATGAACCTGTGGGTCGTTGACTATGAACTGAACCCGTGAAGCAGTGTGAAAAACACCATGACAACCCTCAAAAGCAGAGTCGAAGGATCCTTCTTCAAGAAGATCTGCTTTATAGAGATGTAACCTTTCCTTTGCTCCTTCAAGTTTCAGCAAGTGATGAACCTTTTCATGATTAGCTGCATCAAATACTTGTATTATATATTATTCATCTTACTTTTATAAAAAATAGGTTAATCGAAGGTGAAAGAGGAACTGACATGGGTCACGAACAGTGGCTCTGACAGTGTATTGACGTTGGAGAAGGAATTTGATGATCCATGAAGCAATGAAACCAGAAGCACCAGTCACACACACCACTCTTTCTCTGTTGCTGCTCATCTTCTTCTCTTTTTCTTAATCAAACACCTTGCCTTCAATTTATGTTTGGTTATTTTCTACTTAAAGAGGTTTATATCATCCGTGAGTAAATAAATCTTGACTTACAAAACTGGGCAATTCTGCTGAGTAAAGTTGATTCTTTCATTCATCTTTTAATTTTCAAAATACTTTATTCAACAAATTAACACTGATATGTTTTTTTTAACTAGTCTTTTTAATGACAAATTATGGTACAAAAATGTTGTAAGTACATAAAGACAAGAGATAAAATAATGTTATAGTATATTATATAATATAGATAAGGACAAATCTTATTTTATAAGTTAATTTTGTGAAAAATTGAGTTAGACTTAAAGTTCATTTTTTTTTTCAAGATATCACAGTCATAATTTAAAACATGTCTTAGTGAAATTTATGTTTGTTAGACATATATTTTCACTCGATCATTTATTAATGTTTAGTCTCACACACTAAATATACTTATAGCTCAACATGAGGAAGGTATTGAAAGTCTCTCATATCCTATTTAGTAAATTGAAAAGTCCAGTTTCTTTACTGAATTTTTTTATATTATCCTCTGCTAAATATTAAAAATACATTAGTCAAAGATTATTTTAATATATTTAAAAAATTTTAAAAAATTAATAGAAAATCCAAACTCAAAATTAAATTAAACTCCAATATGCCACGTTAACCATTTGATTTTTTTCTTTTCCTTTTTGTCTGGTACGTACCTGAAGTGCCCTATTGCAGTGGGACAGTTTTAAATTCAATATTAAATGTTCATTTAAAAAAGTCTTAAATGCTCAGAGTTATTTCAAAATAAAATTAAAAATGACATTGAGTTGGTGTTAGGCAGATGGATACTTTAGATGATAAACATCATACACTTTATTTGCACATCAATTTTTTTTTCTTCTTATTTCTGTATTTAAGGGTCTGTTTCAGATATCTTGGGATTTGATTTGAAAATCACTCACTGGGTTTTTCCTTTTCTGAAGATCGATATGTTTTCTTGGACTTGTAGAAGCACAAGAAGGACAGAAAAGATGGTGTGGAAGCTTACTTTTCTTCATGGATATATGCATTTTTCTTTTCTTTGATGATGCTTTTGTTATGGAAAATGATTTTTGGATTATTAACTTTTGATAATTTTCTCTTACAATTTCAGGTATCATTTTTTAATTGGTTTCAACCTTTTTATTTTTTTTTAATAGTTCAAAATCATTTAAAGATGACACATCATATTATAAGAGAAAGTTATCAAAATTTAGTAGTTAAAATATTATTCTCGTTTTGTTATTTTCTAACAAATAAGAGTGGTAATATAATAAGTTCAGTCCATTTTAACCCGTAAAAAATATATAGGATTGAGCTCGATTGTCACAAGAATGGGTTAAGAATTACGATCCATCTTATTAGAGGACAGACCAGGTGAACCGATAAGTTTGTCCATATTTGTTTTAATTTTTATTTTAAAATTTGTTTATAAATAAGTATTTAGAACATATTTAATTATATAAATATTTTGTAATCTTTGACTTAATAAATTAATATTTTTATATAAATAAATTAAAATAATTATTATATTTATATATTAGATTAATCTATTATAACTAATAAATAGAATTTTATATTTAAATATTTATGATTTAAATTATAATAATATTGTATATTTATATATTTATAACAATATAATATAAAAATTTAATTTTTTAATTATTTTGATTTAAGTTTTTAACTGATATGTCAGTTTGGTCTTACTACAGAGTTAAAAATTGTAGCACTACCCACTCTATTTTATATTCTTAATAGTTCACAACCTAGTCCGCAAACCATAACCTATTTCGGTAAAAGAAATGATTTGTTTGATAATTTTTTCTTACAATTATAGCGACATTTTTAAGTATTTTTTTATTTATTTTTTTATTATTTTAAAACTACTTAAAAAATAACATTTTATATTATAAGAAAAAATACTTAAAATTTAATAATCAATATCATTGTTTTTAATAAAAATATAAATGTTCAAACATAAATATAATTTAAAAAATAATACAATTTCAAAATCAATAGAAGACTTTGCATAAGCGAATATATCAAATCATTACAAATCTTTTTAAATTTTGAAATGAAAAACACAATACATAATTTATTTATAGTACATGTATAAGAGTGCGACTTGGATGATTTATAGTAAATTTCATTACGGAAAATAAACCACTAAAATATCATTTTCTGGCTAAACTTGACATAGAAATCAACTTTAGAAAATAACAGAAGAATTAGCCCACGGTGTGAAGTGGGATTTATAATTGAAATTCGCATTCTGCATTTTCCCATGAGAGTCCAATGCAGAAAAGTCGCAGAGAAGAGCATAGTGGTTGAGTTTATACCTTTCTGCGTTAGTGATTCAGTGGACAAAACAAATTGACCACTCCATTGTACCTAAATAATTATGATGGCAAATTTCAAAATAAGTAATTTTTTTAAAAATTATAAAAATGATTACGTAGAAAATTGTAAAAATGAATATGTCAATTTTATATTATTTTATTATAAAAATAATAACTTCAATTTAAAATACTCTGAATTGAATTGAAGTCGTCTTAGTTTATTACGATTCTAACTTTAAAATATATTTTGAACTAAAATGATGTCACCTTAAATGACTATTTTATAACGAAGCCGTGTTATGTTAACAGTTTATCTATTATCATAAATTTTTTCATTTTGATAATTTAATTTTTGAAAAAATTGTACAAAAATTATGTTTTTTTCCCATTATGATACCACTTGGAAATAATGTATTTTTTTTAGAATATGTGATTCTTACTCTATAGTTTTCAAACATAATAAAATCAACCATAATAAAAAAGAAGCTTGATATAGATTCAATCCAAGTAGTATATACGAAGAATCTTTAATACATTAGTATTCACCATAACCATACTAAGTGAATTAAGTTCTTCTTGGGTTGTTTTCTTGTTGTATTGTTCTTCATCTGGTTGTTAATTCTTGTAGTTAATTAATGTCTGCTTGAACACCATTTTTTACCAACTCCAACCTTACGGATTAGCAATGAACACTGGATACCTCAAAAATCCTTAACTATGTATAATATTTTAATAAATGTTTAACTGAAATAAATCTAAATTAACTATACCAATGCTTGATTTTATAAGTGAGTAATGTAGGTATATGAGATAATGTCTATTTGTTTATTTGTTAATTTGAGGTGTAAATTACAAAAAAAAAAAAATGGTTAGTTAACCGTTAAATTATACATATGGATGAAGTAATGGTGATCCATGACGACTTCTAAAGTGAAGTTGTTAGATATATAAACGGTTTCTCTATAATTTTTCAAAATTTTTTCAAAGAGTCAAAGTCGTCATGTATACCACGATTTCAGTGTTCAATTTTAAATAAAATAACTGAAGTCGGTTAAAAATAAGAATGATTCTTACACTGAAATTGTCATAATACATCAAGACTTTTTCTTTCTACAAATTTTCAGAACTTCACCTTAGAAGTACTCGGCATTACTTCTGTAATCTAATTGTCAACCAACTCTATTTTTTTTTTTTAATTTAAGCCTAAAACTAACCCACGTTTAAAAAAAAAAAATTAAATATGTTTTTTGTCCCTCAAATTTCAGTTAATTTTGAAATTAGTCTTTTTTGAAAATTTTATACCAATTTAGTCATTTATTTTAAAGATGCGTGGATTTAATCTTTCTTACCAAATTTTGTTAAATTTATTTGACATTTTAAACATATTTTATGATAATATTTGAGTTAATATTGAAACGAGATATATGTCAAACGGTATAAATAATTCAAATATTATCATAAAATACGCTTGAAATGTCATATTAACAAAATTTAATTAAAAAAATTAAATTCACACATTTTTAATAATGAAAGATTAAATTGCTGACTTAAGAAAAAAAGGAGTAATTTTAAATTTCACTTCGACTTCGACTTTAACAGACAAAAACATATTAAAAAAAAAACGATAATGTCCAGAAACTCTAAGTCTTTAAAATATTTAACGCATGCACTATACCTGAAGTGATTGTCATCATGGTCCAACCGGTGGGAGAGTGGTCGAGACCACAACTTTGTATAATGGAGCATACGTAAGTGGAACAATATTGTACAAGGAACGTGTTTCATTCACAAAATGTTTTTTTATTTTCTTCCCACCATAACCTATACCACCACACCCATTTCACCCCATTCATTTCTTCCTCATCATCATTGCTCTTTTATTGCAAAACTTCATCTTCATGGCTTCTCTTCTGCTCCTCAACCACCTCCCATCATCTCCTCCCCTATCAACACCGCACACCACCACCTTCAACAACACATCAACCACAACCCTCGCATTCTCTTCCAAAACCAAACCCTCACTCATCCTCAAATGCTCTTCCACCTCAAACCTAACCCCAAAACTCCACCAAGAAGAACTCGACCAAGAACAAGAACAAGAACAACAAACGTTTGAGTTTGATTCTGACACCCCCTTGAGCGAAGTGTGGAGGGAAATCCAAGGCATGAAGGATTGGAAAGGGTTGACAGAGCCAAGCATGAACCCTCTCCTCCGGCGAGAAATAATCCGGTATGGAGAACTCGCACAAGCATGCTACGACTCCTTCGACTTCGACCCTCACTCCAAGTACTGCGGAACATGCAAGTACCATCCCTCACACTTCTTCCACCAACTCAACATCCCCCACTCCGGCTACACCATCACCCGCTACCTCTACGCCACCTCCAACATCAACCTCCCCAACTTCTTCCAGCACTCCAACCTCGCCGCCGTCTGGAGCCCCCACGCCAACTGGATGGGCTACGTCGCCGTCAGCACCGACAAGGAACACATCAAACACCTCGGCCGCCGCGACATCCTCATTGCATGGCGAGGAACAGTCACCTACGTCGAATGGATCCACGACCTCAAAGACATTCTCCGCCCCGCTTTCTTCTCCAGAGACCCAACCATCAAGGTAGAATCTGGATTCCACGACTTGTACACCAAGAAAGAACATTCCTGCACCTACTGCTCTTTCTCCGCTCGCGAACAAGTACTCTCAGAGGTTAAACGTCTTCTCAACTACTACAAAGACGAAGAGATAAGCATCACCGTCACCGGGCACAGCCTCGGCGCCGCCCTGGCCGTTCTGAGCGCGTACGACATAGCCGAGGTTAGGTTAAACGTGGTTGGCGGCGTTGGCGGCGGCGACGGTGGTGAAGGTGTTGAGGTTCCGGTGACGGTGTTTTCGTTCGCGGGGCCTAGGGTTGGGAACTTGAAGTTCAAGGAGCGGTGCGAGGAGCTCGGGGTGAAGGTGCTGAGAGTGGTGAACGTGCACGATGTGGTACCCACGGTGCCGGGGATAATAACGAACGAGAAGTTTCGGTTTCAGAAGTACATAGAGGATACGCTGTCGTTTCCGTGGAGCTATGCGCACGTGGGGACGGAGATTGCGTTGGATCACAGAGAGAGTCCGTTTGCGAAGGGGAAGGTGGATCTGGTGAGTGCGCACAACTTGGAGGTGCACCTGCACCTGCTTGATGGGTTCCATGGGAAGGGGAAGAGGTTCTGTTTGGCGTCGAAGCGTGACATAGCGCTTGTGAACAAGAGCTGTGACTTTCTCCGGAGTGAGTACGGCGTTCCGCCGCACTGGCGGGAGGACGAGAACAAGGGGATGGTGAGAGGCGGCGATGGGCGGTGGGTTCTGCCGGAGCGCCCTAGATTGGAGGCTCATCCACCGGACATGGCCCACCATCTTCAACAAGTGTTGGACAACCACCTCGCAGCAGGTCAGCAATTAGAAACCATTTAGCATGGCTTACAGTTACTAGATTTTCGGACAAACGACAAAAAAACAGTGTTAAATATGTTTTAAGAAAAACAAAAACTTTATTTGGTCGTTGGAATTAAAATCTTAACAAAATTATATTGACGCGTGTTTTGAAGAAAGATATATATTGGCAATCAATAAAAAAAATTAACGTACAAAAATATTTCATTTATAAATTCTAATAATTTTGTGAATAAACTAAAAAATACAAGATATACATGTTTTGTTAATATGATTAATTATGTTTTTGGTTTTTACTTTTATTTGAAATTAATTCTTCTACTTTAAGTTTAGTTTAATTTAGTTCTATAATTTTAAAATTATATAAATTTAATATTTTAATCAAATTTTATTACATTTATTTAATTTTTTAAAAATATTTTATAATTGTTATTGAATTGTTTATGTCGTACTTTTGTTATAACATTAAATTAAATATTATTATAAAATATGTTTGAAATGTGTTAATAAATTTTGATTAAAAAAATTAAATTTAAACGTTTTTAAATTCAGACATTTTCGAGTTATTTGTATATAATAAATCTGTTAAATACTATAAAGGAATGATCATCCATTCACAGAAAAGTAAAAGTATTATATAATAATCAATATTTTAAGACAGACTTGTTAATTGTTTCTGTTATAATTTATTGATAATGAAACAAATTATCTTCTAATCATAAACTGCTACAAGGGTGACTTATTTCAAATAAAGTAGAAAATAAAGAAATATATTTTCGATTAAGGATTTATTTATTTTATTTAATTACAAGAAAAAATTGTGAAAAAATGGTTACACAGATGAATAAATAAATAAATAAACAAAACACGTTTCCATTTAGGAAAAAGGACAAAAATAAGTGGTCCATTCATTCATGAACATAAGTTCTTCCACCCGAAGGGTTTGAATATCATGACCCACTGAGAAATGCTTGAGCTCGTTGTACCCAAATTCGATGACATTCCAAGTCAAACTTTAATTTCTAATTATAAAAATTAAGAGTGAAATAGTTAATGATTATACCATTAATTATATAATAATTTGTGTTTGTAAATTGTTAGGTATAATATACTGTTAATTTTACCATAATTATGTTAAAAGTTGATATCAACAGTGTTTTTATGAACCACCACTAATTTGTTATTAGTTTGTATCATAAAACTTGTTACTGTGAGTGTATAGAAATTAGACTAAAAAATAAAAAATTAATGAGTTTGGATTTTTTAATGGTTTCTTTTTATATTGTTTATCTGTTGTACATTCAAAATATTAATTTTAAAATTTTAAAATATATTAAAATTATCTTTAAAATATTAAAATAATATGTTTTTAAAGTTGAGCATATGACATTATAAGAAAACTCAGCAAGAAATCAAATTCTAAAATTAAAAAGATTGAAAGTATGAGGGTAGGAATGGGCCATGGACCCTCTAAAATTTTGAATTTATATATATATATATTAAAAAATTATTGGATTTTTTAAATTATAGGTAATATATTTTAGAAATTGATGAAAATTAAATTGTATATTTTTCTATTTCTTTTATAAAGCACAATATTTAATGTTAATAAATAATAAAAAATAAAAATATTTAGGTTTAATTTCTCTTTTAATCTTGTTTTTGTCAAAAAAATTGACATTAAAATTATATTAATCATATCAACAAAGCAAATCATCCATATTAAGAGTTTTAATTTTAATGAAATAATCATTGACCCGTTTCAAGACATTTAAGTAAAAGACCAAATTAGATTAATTTTTTAAAAAATCTGAACCAAATTGAGACTACAAAAATTGGAGGACCAACTTAACATTTCTAAGCGGAAACATAAATAATAAAAGTACTTAAACCAAATATTTATTAAGATAATTTTTATTTTCCTTCTTCTTGTCTTTTTAGTTTTTTCACAAATTGTATTAATCTCTCACTCTCATATTTTCTTTTCGTTTAAAAAAAAAAAGAAAAATTAGACACAGTCATTATTTTTGTTTTTATTTCTCATTTATCCTCTTCCTTTCTTGTCTCTGGTTTCACTTGATAACGAAAACATTATTTTTTATTTCATTAGCTTTTTGTCTATTATTTTTTGTGAATATAGAAAATAAATGTATTGTATTTTTTCATAATCGATTTTTAATTGTGACTTAACTATAATATTTTTTTAATAATTATGTGCCTCAATTTTTTATTAAATTATGATAATTCTTTTTAATATTATGTATAAAAAAGTATATTTATAAAAAATAAAAGAATAAATTTATGATTAAAAAGTGATAAAAAAAAGAAACTATCGATAAAAACAAGATAAATTATATTTCTTCATATATCTTAAAACATTATACTAATAATCAAATTGTTTAGTTGAGAAGCCAATTTTTTAAAACATTATACTAATAAAAAAATATAATAATCTCAAAATATATTATTCTACTCCTCTAATAATTTTAATCAAAATCTGCCACTGAGTAAGAGGAAAATGTGAGAATATGGTTTTGAAGTTAGTTTGTTTCTTTAAGTGGTATTAAATTAATATATGTGGAATGTAATAAAACGTACATGTTTTAAGAATAAAAGACAATACGAAACGTTAGTAACAATTTGATAAAAGTTTATGTTTGAAAATTAGAATACATATGTTTAATCGTTGAAGATTCCTTCGAGAAAATGTTGAATATTCCGCTGAAACAAAGTAACACCAAAATCTATCTGATTCCACTATAATGATGACACCATATTTCTCAAATGTGAACCCATTCTGGTCGAATCATGAATGCGTGGTTTATTCTACCTTACCTTCATTTTAATCTTAGATTACAAATCCTATTTCCTAGAATATAACATATATAAAACAACTTTTTTTTTTTTTTAAGTTTATTTGTATATGTTATGGAATTTTTATCTTTATCGATGAGCAAATATTTCAACTAGTTCAACTTTTAATTTGCGGGTTGGTTAATTAAGGAAAGAAGTGAGTTTGGTTTCTTGATCAATATTTGGATAATGTTCTAAATATTAACTCTCTTACACTATAAAAAAGTATTAAATTATCAATATGAAAAAGTGTTAAAGTATAATTTATCAACAACTTTATGGATAGATTTTAAAATTTTAATTATCAATAAAAAATTTCTGTAATGAATTATGTTGGTAAACTAAAATTTTTATTACCAACAAAAGTATTTATCGTAAAATCTATTTGTAACTAAAATTTATTATCACGGGATAAAATTGACATTAAAGTTTTTTTTTGGATTTTGACAATTTTAAAATTTATCGATAAGGAATTTCTTTTTAATTTATTTGTAACTATATATTTTGAGAATTCATTGATAAATAAGTTATAACTGATTTTTTTATAAAATCTGTTGATAATTTTATCGATAAAATGAATAATAATTTTTGTGTTAAATTTGAAGAAATATCTGTTATAAACTAATTAGGGATGATTGAAAAGGAGAAGAAGTAGAAAAAAATTAGAGTATGATGAATAAAAATAAAAATAAAAAAATGAAGGGGAGTGAAGAAAAAAAAAATAAAGCATTTTAATTATATATCTGTCATTTATAATAAGTCTATTAATTTTTTATTAAAAAATAGCCAATTGGTTTTTGTAACGGATACTTGAAACAACTTCTAAATAATGGACAGTATAATTCTTTCAATTCACAATACACCAAAAAAAAGTATTTATTATGCATTTGATTTTCATTCAATTCGTGTTTATTTGCTAAAAAAGAGGGTCCATTGACCCACCCATAACAAACAAACAAAAATAAAAATAAGTTCAAAATAACCCTAAATTCCAGTCATTAAAATCGGTTCCAATTTGATTAAATTCAATAACATTTTCAAATTAAATATCATTTTCAAATTGACTCAAAGTAATATGATTTTTTTTTTCTTTTATTTCGTATTCAATCTAAACCGAACCACACACGTAGTGAATACATGTAAAAGAATAATGCCTAAGATTATGCTAAAGTCAATGATGCGTTCCATTTTATAATTGACTAATTAAGAATATTTTTTTTTCTAACAAAATAAGTGGGAATAATGGTATATAACGAGTGATTTTGTTACTAATTTTATAATTATATCTTTCATAAAAAATGGTTTTTAGTTTTTCATCATGTGCTCGTTAGAACATTATTTTTTTTAAATTATGTATTTAAAAACTAATTTAACTTAATTAAAGATGTGAATAAATTCTAGGATTGTGATCAGTGATTCAGTGACCAGAAAAAGTTGTGTGAACAGAGTGAGAAAAAAGAATAATTTTTAACATCATGCAAAAGCCAACGATGCATTATTCATTTTATAATTTATCGAATAGTTTGAGAATATAGATCAATCATTTAATAAACCAGCAATATTTAATTTTTTTCACAATAATCAGTTTTCACAAATGGTTAAGAAATCTCGATCATAATTACACTATAAAAAAGATATAAAAGCTCATATAAATTACTTTTATTTTAAGTATTTAATATTTAATTTAATTAATTTTAACACATTATTAATTTTTTTGTCCGTTGAATAGTTATTTTATTTTTTTATTGAGTTTCTATTGATTAATCTTTCCGTTAACTGAGTTGTTATCTTACTTATATTCTTTAGGGTCCGTTTTCAATTAGTTAAGCGGCGTGTTTTTAATGTTATTCACATTTTTTAATAAGTAAAAAAAAAAGTAGTCAAGATAAAATAACTGCCCTTTCAACTATATAATAGAAAAATTAAATGATAAATATTTAATTAAAAAATATGAAAATTTTGAAAACTAAATATAAAAAAGTTATTTAAAACTCAATTAAAAAAATCCTTAAATTTACTAAAAAAAATGAAACTTAATTAAATCTTGATATTTTTACATTAGACACTTAACAAATTAAATCTCTTAATCATTTAAGTAAGTTTTACTTTTTTTTTCTTATATATCACGGTAATTGAAACATATATTACAACATTTAGAACATTTCAAATCAATCAAGACAATAAAATATAAATAAATATTTTCTGAAATTTAAACTTGATTTAAAAAAAGTCATTAAATGCTTAAAACTTAGTTAACTAGACGAGCTAAGACTCAAAGCTCAAAGCAAATAAAAAAAAACATACTTTTACATCTCATTTTTCATTTGACATTAAACAAAAAAGTTAAAAAAAAATATTTAACTATGAAAAATATGAAAAAGGAGATGTCTTTATGCTGAAGGTGGCAATATTTTAATGGAGGATCGACAAATGAATGAGAAAGATACTGTTTATTGGTTAGTGGTTGGTAAACTTTATGAAAAAATAAAAATAAAATAAAAAAAAGTTATAAAAAGGAAAGTTGTTAGGTTTGGGATGGTGATAAGAGGACCTAGTAAAAATATTTTTACCAAAGAAAATATTATAAAAAATTAATAAATCTAAAAAAGGTAAAAATAATTTTCGGAATGATGAAATTTAGAAAAAATAAAAATAAAAAATAATGATGGTGTAATGGGAACAAAAAAAACCTAAGAAGTAACGCCCATCGCCTTCTTCAAGTGCAAAGGGAGAAGCCAAAATTTTGTCTGAATATTAAATTTTGTCACTGCAGAGCCAAAAACATCAACAGCAACACATACCTAGTATTTATCACTCATACCTCTGTGTCTGTTTCTTCGGAGAGGAAGAAAAAAAGAAGAAGAAGGAGTGAAGAGAACTGAACCAGTAACAATGGCGATCGCTTTCTCCTTCTTCACTGCGCCTACTTCCTCTTCATCTTCATTTTCTTCTTCAAAAGCCCTTCCTTCACTTACCCTTTCTTCCTCCTTCACCGTCCGCTTCCCGCGCCGCCGCGCGGATCGCTTTTTCCCTCTGTGCTCCACAATAGGAGCTTCTGTCGGCGGATCCTTCGGAGGAAACGGTGGTGGGCATGGTGGTGGTCACGGACACGGGGGTCATGGTGGCGGCGGTGGTGACGAGGAACACAGCAGTGAGGGAAAGAACGAGGCTTTAATGGTGGTGGTGGAGGCGGGGAGGGCGTTGGACAGCGTGCCGGCGGATTTGGCGACGGCGATTAAGGAGGGAAAGATTCCGGCGGCGGTGGTGACGCGGTTTTTGGAGCTGGAGAAATCCGCGTTCTTCCGATGGCTGCTTCAGTTCCCCGGCTTCAGAGAGCGTCTCCTCGCCGATGATCTGTTTCTCGCGAAAGTCGCCATGGAATGCGGCGTTGGCGTCTTCACCAAGGTTTCTCTTTTCCCTCTTTCTCTTCTCTCTACTCTCACTTTCAACATCAATTTGTATAGCTTCGCGTTGTGGTGTGTTTGTTTAGACTGCTGCTGAGTACGATCGGAGAAGAGAGAACTTTTTCAACGAGCTCGAAATCGTATTCGCCGATGTGGTACTGTTTTTTTTTTTTTTTTTTTCTTTTTCTTTCTCAGTTGATTCTCGTGTTGTAAACACATTCGACATTCAAGATTGAATCTTGTGTTGGTTTGTGTGAAATGTGGATTGAAATGTTGGTTTGAGTGACATCCCTTTTTGCATGTGTTGTTTTTTGTTGTTAGGTGATGGCCATCATTGCAGATTTCATGCTGGTTTATCTTCCTGCGCCCACTGTTGCGCTTAGACCACCACTCGCAGGCACTGCAGGGCCTATTGCTAAGTTTTTCCACGGCTGCCCTGATAATGCTTTTCAGGTTTTTGTTAATATATCCAATAGGGTTTGATTACTTTCATGGTTTTGCTATCAAAAGTTTGTGTTTGTGTATCTCATCTCGTGTGTTCCTGTTTTCCTTCAACAGGTTGCTCTCTCTGGGACATCATATTCATTGATACAGAGGATTGGTGCGATTGTGGTATGTGCTTCAATTTGGTAACTTCTGTGTTATTTATCTTGCAATTTGAATCCAAGTTTGCTCCTTTCGTTTCCCGGGACTAATTTCTGTATGTAATGTGGTTTACTTGCACAGCGTAATGGGTCTAAGCTTTTTGCTGTTGGTACTGCTTCATCACTGGTTAGTAGTTCTTGTCTTCCCTGGAAATTTTTCCTGTGCTTTTTGTGGTTTGAGAAGTTTCTGTTTATAAAGATTTTGCATTGCTTGATCCTCTCTTCCTTTCAAGTTTTGGCAACTGATTTGACTGATGCAGTCTTCTCATTTACCTTCTACAAAACTTGACTACTTGAGAGTTGGAGAAAGAGTTTAGTCTTAAATGTTTTTTCCTCTGAGTAATGAGCATGATCCTAGTTAGAGCTAGCACTGCATTAATATTTTCCATGGATTCATTTTGTGTATTACAATACAACCTTCTCTTTTAATAAATAATCCTGCCAATTGGTTTTGACTTGAATGTTCTACATGTGACCGGAATCAATTGACTTCAGATCCTAACATATGTACTCTATTTTGTATTTCTTCAGGTTGGTACTGCTATGACTAATGCCTTAATCAATGCAAAGAAAGCAGTTGAAAAATCTTCTGAAGGGGAAATTGAAAATGTTCCCATATTGTCTACCAGTGCTGCCTATGGTGTCTATATGTCTATTTCTAGCAACCTCAGGTAAAAAAGAATGCTGTGGCTTTTGTTTCGAACTTGCTCTTGCCTTTATTCATCTGTATTGTTCCACTAATTGTTATAACAAGATTTAGAAAAGTTATTTCTCTACTTTTTCTATAAATAATTACCACTAAAGGAATCATTGTCATCTATATTACTATAATGTGAGGGCTACCTAACCATAGTTAAATAGTTTACATCAGTTGCTTGTCATTGTTCATAATGTTAACTCATTGTGGTCAAGCATGTCAATATATCATGATGAGTCCTATTCTCTGGTCGTATTTTAAATGTTTCTTTACTATGATAATCAACATCCAATAGACTAGTAAAGCTACTGAAAAAGTTACAAAATGCAGATGATTCTAAGTGGTATTTGCACAATTTATGCTGCATGATTTTCTAAAGAAAGTTCACTTTTGTAAACTGTTCTCTTTGCCGTATAAAAGTCTGTTATCATCAGTGTTTCCTTCATTGCAATAAGAATATGCTCTCTCTCACCACTTCATTCTTCTGCAGTAATTGAATATCAACTGTTCTTTAAAACGATTACTAAGAATCTGATTTTGCTGCCAGGTATCAAGTAGTTGCTGGAATTATTGAGCAGAGGCTTTTGGAACCTATGCTGCACCAGCACAAGCTAATTCTTAGTGCACTATGTTTTGCTGTGCGAACTGGCAACACGTATTTGGGTTCACTATTGTAAGAAATCTCATGCCTTTTCTGATTACTTTTTGGAAGAGTTTTTGCTTGTTGCCACTGATTCATGCTGTGTGTGATCTGTGATTTTCCTTGACAGGTGGGTGGATTATGCTCGTTGGATAGGTGTTCAATAGGCTCAAGACCAAGATTACATGACTTGGATCTTTCGTTAGGTTTTTCTCTAGATGTTCATTTGCTTCAGTAGTAAACATCAGAAACATGTTTCTTTTTCTGCAGAGGTTTGGTTGTAGGGTTGTTATCTCAATAGGTTTTCGTTCTCTATTTTTACATGCTCATCACTGAGCACTTTCTGCGTATTCTTCTTTGTACAAGTGTGTCCTCATTCAATAATGTGATGAGGATTTGAAATAATTTAGTTTTGTTATGAGAACTTGATTTGACAGTTGATGAAAGTTGAAAATCTTGTGATTGCAAGATACAAAACAAGTATTTTTTTTATGCTAACACAAGAATCCTCTATCATTTCAAACTTAGCATACATTTTGATTAATTCTTTGTATATTTATTTGGTAGAATCATCACAGCTATACCTTCTCTTTAGATGAATTTTTTTTTTCTGACTAATTTGTCTTGTTCATGGATTTGGATCATTTCATGACAAACCCTTTCTATGATAATACTTATTGTTATTGTTTTTTGTTACAACTTTAACAAAATATCAATTTACAGATAGATAATGAAACATATATGATGTAATTAAAGAGAATAAATAAAATGAATTCATGGATTTTTTGATTTTTTTATCTTTGTAACATTGTCCATGCTTTGTTTTTGCTTTTTTTAGACAGTATTTTTTTTTTCTGTCCTTATGAGTTTGTCTAGACATGTACGGGTTCCAAAAATAGGATGAATAAGATGAGAGTTAGGAAATTTAGAATTTCCCTGTTTAGAATATGCAGAAATATAAACAAAAATGGAAACTTTTAAAGTTGGGATAAAAACTCAAACAATTGAAAATTTTACAGAGATGACAAAACAAAAACATCATTATCCAAGCAAAATTTATAAAATATAGTAAAAAAAGGCTTTTTCTGGTAAAGAGAGTTTTAGCTTTGTCTATTTGTCTTGAAAAGGTAATACGTACCTCCAAAAAGGAAAAGTGATTGCAGATTCCAATGGTCCAAACAAGAATAAATTTGGTGACCCTATTTGTTAACTTTAAATATTTATTATAAGATGTTAAAAAGTTCCATTAGTGTAAATTTGGTGCTTTTTTTTTTAAAATGGAGGGGTTAGTGTTTCAAATATGAGAGGAATGGAATTTTTTTTTTATCTCAAGAAAAATATGTATCTTAATAGGTAAATTTTGGATGAAAAATCCTTTGAAAGAGTTTAAAGAATTTAGGTTATAAATATTTTGAAATGGGGAAAAAGATGATTTTAGACTTTAAAGTTTGAGATGTAGAAATATGAATTAAAAGGAAACTTGATTGTTACAATTAAAAATTGAAAGATTAAGTTTAAGACAAAAAAAAAACATTAAAAAAGGTTCATGTTAAACATAGCATAGGACCAAAAATCAAATACACTTAAGCCTGTGATTAAGGAAGTGTATAGAATTATAAATAAATAAGGCGTGTTTGTTTTGTAAGAATAATAAAAAGTGAGTGCTAATATAAAGAGGAGCAGATTCACAAAAGTATTTATTCTCATCTAGTGGCTGTAAGAATGAACACTTGGCCACATTTTTTGAAAGTCACTTTTTAGAGTTATTATATATCTCCGAAATAGCCTAAAATGTTTGTATTTTTTGTTTAAATCAATGTATTTTCTAATTTTAAATTATATGTACGAGTTTCTATAAGTGGATATTTAGAGTAGTCTTAAAAAGCTCCACTTAATGTTCTATTTTCATCTATTGCTTAATAAATATTCACTAAAAAAAGAAAATTAAATTGAACTTTTTTAATAAATTAAAATTAACTTTGTCTACCACAAATTAAAAATATAATTATATCGTTTGCTTTTTCAAAAGTAAAAATATTTAAATTTATTTAACTAAAAAAAAACTATATTTTTCTTCTTCTCTGTGAATGTCCATTGAGAATTCATAAACACTTTATTATAGCTGCTATATGCTGTCTCCCTCTTCCTCATTTTATTTCACTTTTATCAGTCACAAAAGTATATTTTGGTAATTGCATTTTAGTACAGAAGTGATATATTGATTTCGAAAATGTATTGCGAAAAAATAACATTTAAAACGTTTTTATAGTATATATTTTTATCTAATATATTAATTTATTTAATTATAGTATCCTTTCATTTAATTGTTGACTAATTTTGAACATTTTAAGGGTTCGGAGATAAGTTTTTATATTTATTCACTCATTGTTATACAGACTTAAAATCAATTTTGTGCCTTTCAAAAAACTAAGAAGTTAGTTGGATGAAAAAGATAAGGTAAAATAACGAAAATAAGAGTGATGAAAATAATATTTAATTATTTGGTAAAATGAAAGTAAAAGTTAATGAAAATAGAGTAATTCTCAGATGTATTTTTCGACTTTAATTTTCATCTGGTTATATCCATCTTTCCTCTCTTTTTTCTTCTAATTTTTCAACCAAATTCCTTTAATTTACATTTTATACGTCACCAATTTTCTTTCATTTTTTTTTTTAATTTCTGTCTACCCAATTTCTCTTCCTACTAAAAGTGGTGGCAAATAAAAACCATCATTGAAAAATACTTTGGCAAAATATCCATCAGCTATTACTAAAAGGTTTATTCGTATTTAAATGAACTGAAGAATAATCCATATTCATCTCTTTCTCAAGGGGAGTGAGTATACATACATCATAAAATAAGAGAGGATAAGGTGTAAGAGGGGAATAATTTACTCTAAACTATAACTATATATAACTATAGAAAAGGAACTAAAATTGAAGTTGCTTCTAGATATTGCTGATGAAGAAACTAGCCAGTTTCCAACTACAATGCTCTCTACAGGTTCACTAAGAAAGATGGATAAAGAGATTATGTCATGTTTCTCTAGGGCCATCAAATGATTGTGTTTTTCTCAAATTCCAATGGAGACCTTCATGAATGCTGCGCAAGAAATCATTTGTAGAATCATCCAAACAAGCCGTAGGAACAGGCCATGGAGCCATGCTACAAACCAGTGCATCTCCAGGTGCTAATTGCTTCCTGTCTTTTCCATCAAATGATGCCCATGCAGGGCTTCTGCTGTTGAATGGTACTTGCACCCTCAAAGTCACATGCTCTGGAAATATCATTGGCCTAAAAGATAGAGAGTGTGGGCATATTGGGGTGAATAAAATACCTGGAACCTGCAATTCAAGACTCAGTTTCAGATGGAGGTGGAGAATGATTATATTTATATTTAGTTCTAGACAAGTAAATTGAAGGTTTAACTATGTTTTTCGTCCTTAAATTATGACACAATTTTGACTTTTGTTCCTATCTGATCCTGTTAGGTCCCTAAATGTATGGATGAAATTCTTTTCGTCTAACAGCGTTAACTGTTTTCTGACATGACAAACGACAAACCATATATTAAAAGCAATCCGCAAGTTCCTCTTCAGTCAACGTTTTAAAAGGTTAGCATGATTAACAGTTAACACCGTTGGGTTGGGTCAGGAGAACTGCGTCCATGCATTTATTAAGGATGAAGTCCTAACAGGATCAAAGTTTGAGATAGACAAAAATCAAATCACTTGGTGACCAAAAACATAGTTAATCTTAAAATGAAATAAATCGATTAGCTTCGTGATGATGTCATTGGAACAGTAAGATTAATGTGAATGTGACTTCAAACAGAGTAGATTTCTATGGCAGTTCAACAAATATAGCTGATTTCATTCCGAGACATTGAAGATACCTTTTTAGTGAACTGGCATTTAGTAGATGTTATTTAAATGCAATTGGTTCACAAAGGAATTCTACTTTCATTCTCTAGTTTTGACTTGTTTGAGACACTTAATTCAGAAAAATAGAAAATCAATCAAATAAAGTTTGCTTATTTTCAAATTCAATTTTATTCTCCCAATTTTCAAATTTACATTTTTCACACCATGGGAAGAGTCGATTGGAAGGTAGTCCAAGTAAAACACAGTGTTCATTTATCTACAACTGTTTCTTCCAAATTGCTTATTTTTCCCTCAGTTAACAATTCTAGAAATATTCGGGAGACTATAACAACCTTCAATAATTTCCTCTGAAACAAGTGGCATACTGGCACTACATAATTCCCTCCCAAAACTGAAATTCATTGCACTGAGCTCCCCTAAAAGCTTGAGCAAATCAAAGGTACTATTGTAAAATTCATTTCACAGTCAAGTCCCACTAAAATCACAAGGATTTATTTCTTTTGGATAATCACCATACCATGTATCACAAAGGAAGCAGAAAATCTATGGCTTCAACCTTAATAACATTTGTCGTAAATATTTTACATTCATTGTCTATTTTAAGGCCGAGAAAAAACTTTAATTTATGAGAAGGATTGACCAAAATTTCCATTGTAAAATATTATCTTTATCGATCGAGATGAAACACTACCAGAGAAGAAAAAAAAAATTAAACTATGCAGTCAAGCCATACGAATAAGAAGCTATTCATCAAAGTACCTGTGGATGAACCATTGATCCTCCAGCTGCTAAAGAATATGCTGTACTGCCAGATGTAGTGGATAGGATTAATCCATCCCCTTGCACACACGTGACAAAGGAGTCGTCACAGTAGCATTCCAAATTTGTGAGGAAAGAAGATATTCCACGATCAATTGTAACCTCATTTAGAACAAGCATAGGTTCTTCAGTTTCATATTCATTTTTAGCTGCTTCTCGTATAACATGACATTGTAAACGATGCCGTAATGTGATACTAATGGGGCCCTTTAAAATTGATTCAAGGCATTCTTTGTAATGTTCACTATCTGAAGGATGGTTAAGTCCAGTTTCCAATTAGAAATGAAAACAGATACTATAATAAAAAGGTCCGGAGGGACAAAATAAGTTACTCTGTTAGTATCTTGATCTATCTTCTAAATAATATATGTAAATAAAAGTTGCAGGATACAGAAAGGGGTCATAAAGCCAAGAGACCCTAAAGAAAAAGGGACAATGGGAGGCACTGGCCCTTTGAACATAGATGCTGCCTGCACATTTAGTACATGATCATTATTAATCAATGTCCCTAAGCAAACCAATATACAACAAATAATATGACAGGTAAAGTAAAACCAAGTATCATATCTATTTACTAAACTCTTTAAGAATGAATAATCCATTGCCAGAGATTAATAGTACTAAAGATACCCCATCCTGAGTGTAACAGTCATCATATTCTTAGAAAACTCAATCCAAAAGGAAAAGTTACGCAAATCCAAGATCAGTAATTAATTAAATGAAATTTATACTCTTAGGATGAAAAAGTTTTTTAGTGATTTAGTACACTATGTAAATACCTATTCAGATTTACCTCAACATGATATCTTTCCCTCGAAACTGTCTCGATGCATAGAATCATTCACAAAAATAAACCATCAAGAAATATATACTATTACTACTAATAATAATAAACTAAAAAATCAGCAACTGAAGAAGTGCTTAAACTTCAACATTAGTAATATGGATAAAATACTGGAAATCCAAGAGTTTCTTTGGTTCACAATGCCTGTTGGTTAAATTTTAGGCAAATAATTTCTGGCTTCTAATCATATTTTATGTGACAAAGTTGACAGGTTTCACTTTGAAAAGTGAACCTTTCTAGATTTGGATCAGAAATAGTTTTTTCCCGAGACAAAATAAAGCAAATTAATAGCTTGAATGTGTATTAGAAATCTGTGCTGCTTTTATACAATGGCAAATTAATTTAAATTGATCTCACGTACCCATAGAACAGTACCATCTCCACCAAGAGTTACCACGAGGTCAACCTTAGTGTGCAGCCTCAAAACTTCCTCGTCTACAAAAAAATGTCATTGTTCAAATAATTATAATTTTCAGAAAAATAAAGTATGCAAAATAGTTTATGAAAATAATAATAAAGGATATATTGTATGAACACACACACACACCTTGGTGTACAAGCCAGAAAATTTTGTGAAGGCGATTAAGTGAAAACTGTCCTTTTATGAATTTAATTGCTTACCATCATTCCAGGTTTCTACAAAGTTAAAGTATGATGATTCTGCCAAAAGCTCAACCCTGACACGTGGTTCTACATAGATGTGTAGATTCTTTTGTTGCCTCAACCATCTGGGAATGATAAAAAAGAAGCACACAGTAGATTTAAATGAAGGTTTGCCATGAGCTGAAATGCTAAAATCAAAATAAAGTTTCCGTTCTGTATAACTGGTTATTCACTTGAACCAAAGACAAATACATCGAAGGCTAAAAAGGTACAGGATAGATGTAAATAATACTACATAATGAGAATTGGAGTTAAACTTGAAAATAAACAATCTTCACTTAGTCACATCAAACTCACAAAAATGAATTGAAAAGTTAGGCTAACTTATATTTTGCACGAATCTAGTGAGAGAATGGAATCTTAACCATCCATTATGATTGAAAGTTAAGACTATCACATTTTCATGTGCATAAATATGAATGACAGACACCATCAAATGTATCAAGTTTTGTATAAAAATGTAAAATGAGTTGAGATCTATGATCAAAATTAATTTCCATATCAGCATAATCCTTACTTTCATGAAGAGTTTCAATCTAAAATCAGTATTGTATTAAGGAAAACCCAACTTTGGGAGAACCAAACGTTAAAACAAACAATATATTAGAGTTCATACCTAACCATTTCAGAACACAGAATTTGAACTGAAACTGAGTTTGGTTTGGTCAATATGAGCACTGTCTGTGGGCATGATTGCCACTTCAAAGAGATCTGAAATAAATAAACTTCTGAATTAGACAATATACAAGTATAGCCATTGTAAATTTACAATTAGCATTACAACAAAGTTTAGAAAAAAGGAGACAAGATTATCGGTCACAAGAGCAATAAAATCAAATCGCCCACAACAAGAAACACCTGCTTACTACTGCGCTGAGCAGTGGTTATATTTCCTCTTTCAAAAGAGACAATGTCATGTTTGTACTGGTCACTTTGATCATCTTTGCAGAACCATGAAAGTTTAAATGAAGCCTGCTCAGAATAAAGAAATAAATTAAGACTAATTAGCTTAAGCAGCAACTAAGCGAAGCTTATGAATTGCAAATTTAGTAGGAGATAAAAGAATATTATTTGTAAGTAAAAATAGAAGAAGGTGCCTTAGCACAGACTTTTAAGTTTAAATATATGGAATAAATAATACAAAATCATGTAGAAATTAATGAGGATGTCAATCGCAAGATACTTGTGGGATGCATAAAATAGAGAAAGAGGCATCTGAAGGAAGAAAAACAAGACTGATGACATGGAAGGTCTATGCACAAAAAGACAAATCCCAAATTAGTTACAAAGGGAGGACAAGTGGCAACCAATTCGAAAATTGTGGAGCCAAGGAAGAGTAACAGAAAGAGAATACCAAATATCACGGTACAAGATTTTGTTAGGTAGGCAAATTGTGGTAATTCTCTCTCCTCTCAGATTTCTCTCTGTTTCTCAAACCCTTTCTGAGTATTCCCTTCCTTCTCAGGTGCAATGGCAGGAATGAAATTACGACTGCAAGTCCTTCTAGCATCCCTCCATTCCTTACAGTGCAGCTTTTATGTTGGGACTTATTTACTAATTCTGTTATTGTTGAATGATTGGAATATAGTATTTAAACAATAATAAAAATTCCACATACATTCTCTGATATTCTGATATTTAAATTTATGTTCTATCAGCATCAAGGGTTACTGTGATCACAAAGTCCCGACTGAACTCAATGGCAAGCTGCTTTTGCATTGCTATAGGTCTGACTATATTATATGATAGTAAGTGTCGGACTTTAAAGGGACAAAATAAGAGGAAGGTGAAAGTAGCATAAATGAGAATATTAAGATGGATGTGTGGCCACACAAGAAAGGTCAGGTGGTTATATACAAGAAAAGAATGGTGTAGCCACTGATTGAGGAAAAGATGATAGAAAACCGATTTAAGCCGGTTTGGACATGCACAAAATTGGCCATGAGTGGCACTGGCAAGAAGAGTATATGGCACAATTTTTAGTCCTGTACAGAGGAGGAGATGAAAAAGGAGCTTGGAATAAATTGTCAAAGGAGATCTAAAGATAGATAGTAGTCTTGAAGCTCTGACTTTTAGCAAAGCCAAAAGACGTTGTGTGATTTATATGTAGCGAATCTCAGTCAGACAAGGTTTTCTTGTTGTTTAGTTAAGGTTGGGTTTGTAATGTTAAGATTAACTGACACACTACAAATAGAAAACTACTCGGATATGAATTAGTTACTGGTAGGACAAATTTTGTAAAACATGTGGTGATGGTACTTGCATGATGTCATGGAAAAAGGTGCACAAAAAAATTTAGTAGTAATTTCCCTAATTATACACCAGTAATAACATAGTTAACCCAGTTGTCATTTGAATGTAAAGGCTCAACAGCTTGTGCTGTTCTGAAGAATCATAATCTGTTCAGTCTTATGGATGTTTGAACATGAGAAATGTAAAAAAATATAAGGCTAGACAAACACTTGCACTGAGACACAAATATTTCAAAATATAAAATATCAACAGGACACCCGACTGTGTCGGGTTGATCATATAGCCCAATTTGTTTCGATCACGGAATTATAAAATACCTTTTTGACTATTTTGGAATCAGAAGTGGGTGTTCCATCCTTAAGAACCTCATGCGAGCAAATACCATTCCTCGAACAACATTTTCCAGACTGTCCATTAGCTACATTACACGATGTAGGTTGTTTGGCAGGGCTATTTGTCCTCATATCATCAAGATCAACCTGATGCTCAAAACATGATTTTTCTGCAATAAAAACAAACAGCAATCAGAAATTACAAACTTCCAAAGTTGAGATATAGATAGAACACCACTTAGCTGAAGAGATAGAAACTACATAATGAAATAGGCCACATGGAAACATAAATATAGAAGACATGGAAAAATAGAAAATTCTAGCATTCACTTTAATGCTTCAATCACCATATCTTAAAAAACGTTCAGTATTGCCGGTGGGACCTTCGTAGATGTCAGAAGCTTAGAAGGTACATCTTAACATCCAAAATATTTAATTGTTTACTTCCTTGAGGTCAAGATTGAGATCATCAAACTAACTTTTTTGCAACTTTACGAAAATAGGGGTATTATATTTTCATCAGTTGAATGACCATGAACACACACTGAAAACATGCAATGAACAAAGCTACATATTTAGCAAAAGATTTCAACCGTAAAAACATACAAGAACAAAAAATGAAACCGGAAAAGTACTCTCTTCGAGAAAATAAAAGTACGCTTCATCACTTCTAAACAGCACATACACCTAACTTGAATTCCAATCAGTAAAAGACAGAAATTCCATTGCATAGAACAAATACTTGAGACAGCAAATTTGGATAAGATGAGTGGTATGAAAAGGGATAATAAAAAGTAACATACAATGAAAGTAACTGAAATACGAGAATAGAATTGACAAAAAAGAAATAAATTGTTCATAAATCAACAAGTATAAGAGAGCATGATCACAGTTAAGTCAAAAACAGATAGTTTATTTTCCTTTTCCAATAACAACCACAACAGAATGGAAAATTTAAAAATAAAGACTCTTCATCTTGTAGTTATTCAGTTATTAGAACCTGTATGTTCAAACTTCAGATTCCGATCCCTCTCCAGCTCAAATTTACGTTTCCATTCAGCAGCCTCAGCTTGAGCAGAAGCTTTCCCTTCAGCAACTTGCCTGAGAGCCTTTGCAACAGCTAGAAGGAGTTCAAGACAAAATAAGGACAAAGATCTTTGCATCAAGATCATGTCTTGTTGCAGTTGATATTAATAATTTGAACAGAATACGATCATACTTCTTAAAGCTTCAGAGAACTCTATAAGATGGTCATCCGATCCCTGGATGGGAGATTGAAGAATCTCTTCCACTGCTTTCTCAGGAAATAGAGAAAAGGAATTGACAAAACCATTCTCAGCCTGTGAACATGACATGCTAGTCTTTCCCTGCTGCATAAAGTAAATCAGGCAAAAGTCACAAAAACAAGAAGTATACACTTGTCACAAATTCTGATATATGTGAACTTCGGTCGTGCTTTGTTTGATTATAAGCATGAACATGCAAATGACCAGTAGGTATTCATATTGGCAGATACATCTCAGTGTCAGAGAGATATAAAGGTAGCACAGACTGCCATGAAGAGTAGTGGTTTACAACTAATCCCACCTAACAATCAATAAATTTTGTTAACACAAGCAATCCCACTAGACGCTGATCCTACAAGTAATGAAGGAAATCAAGGCCAATTTTGACTCTAACTCATTTTTGGACACCCCCACTTTCATTTTCCTTAAAAGCAATAGTTTGAAAATTGTAGCCAATTGTAACAGTAAAGGATTCCCCGGCTCCCAGATTCCAGGAACACAACTCCAAACCTCAAAATAAACACAAAACAAAGCATCCTAATGAGCAAACTTGCCAGCGAAGAAAAACCCTATCAATTCATGACGCGAACCAACCAACAATTAAGATTAAAAGACAAAGGAAAAAAACATAATTGAAGCTGAAATTAAGAAGATTATGAAAAATTAACGAAGATAGAAATTAAATTACCGATGAATTGAGCTTGTTTGGAGCCATTAGAGGGAAATGGAGAAGACAGAGAACAAAGGAAGACGAATAATTGGGATCCCTTTGTCTCGTTTCTGCTCCAACACAATACAATCCAAAGTGTCTGAAGAATTTTGACCTTCAAATTTGTTTACTTATATTCATATATATACAACTCAACGCAACGCATGGCACATGCTGTTTCTGTATAATAGATTAAACTTTTTGTTCAAATTTCGAACAACCCAGAAACAGTGGGGTTTTCAGGTTTTTGTTTTGTTTTTTTCTTCTTTTTCTTATAAGTTAATTACTACAAGACTAATTAATTCCTCTCTACAGATAGATAATATTTTGTGAGTATAGCAATGCAATTAATTAGTTAATTAATAATTAATTAATCTGTGCTTCCATATTAACATGCATATTAATTTTATTTCTTTTATTAATATTATCAGTTCATTCAATTCTTGATATTGTGAATAAAAATAATAATAGTAATAATTGCTTCGTCTATAGTCAAGTTTGTACGAGTCAATAAATTTAGTCTTCTTCACACAAAAAAAAATTATTTAGTCTTTTGGACTAATGCTTATTATATATTAAATTAAGATTGGTTGTTAAATTGAAATAATTTAACTTATACTTAAGAATTAGACTGATGATTGGTGTCAATTTTAAGAACTTCAATTATTTAAAGGTAGATTGGCCAAATATATAAATACTTAATATAAAGACTAAAATTAAATTTTGACCAATTTTTGCACCTTTCCAATTAAAATATTAGTAATGAAAAATGAAAAAAAAAAACTTATTATTCTATTAATCACTTTGATATTTATTAGTGAGAACATATGCATCACATATTTTTTTTTATAATTTTATTGTAAATATAATTTTTTTATAATTTTATTGTAAATAGATGTTTTTAGTTTGTAAATGATTTTATAATTGAAAAAATTCAATAAATGTATAGAAGTGATTAAATAAAAAAGTAATTAAATTTAGAAAATAATTACTAAAAATATAATTACTAAAATAATTATTTTAATTTAAAAAATATAAATAAGATACATTTAGAACATAAATATAAACAAAAAAAATCCTGAATATCTAACATTCAATATTTATGGACCGATTCATCTCCAAGTCAGACCAATTAAAATAAGATGAGGTCAAAGTGAAATAAATCATGTATATTTAACATATATTTAAAAAATATATTTGTACAATTGTAACTTAATAGTTGAAAATAAAAATATATTTAAAAAATATATTTGTACAATTGTAACTTAATAGTTTAAAATAAAGACTTATATACACTTTATATATATATATATATATATATATATATATATATATATATTTTATTTTTATTCATTAATCATTTTGAGGAATTAATGACATTTTGGAAATGAGGACCACAAACCCACTACATTAATGAATGATAAAATCAAATACCTTTCTTCTTTAACTAAAATTATTAATGAATCTATGTTATTGCATGATGTTGTGTGTAGCTAAGTCCTATCACATCATTAGGAACCTTCTTTTCCTTTTTTATTTCTTAAAATCTTAAGACAATTATGAAATTCAATTTGTACTATTTAAATATTTTTAAATATTTTAAAACAATTTTTGTTTGGTACCTCGGCATTATTATATGCCATTAGAGATTATTTACTTTTTATAAGTGATAATTTTGTTGAGGAGGATTTTGTAAAGGAAGAATCATTCATTTGCATAAGCATAAAATAATTTTAAGAATATCATTATTAAAAGTATGTTGAGGATCTTGCACTGAAAAAATCATTCTTCCCAATAAGCATGGAATAAATTGACATTCTGATTCTTTAAAATATCATTCATGAAAATCTTTTATCGTGAAGGAAAAGTTATTTCCCAATCATTAATAAAAGAATTTTAAAAACTTCATTTTCATAAATATCATTCATGAAATTTATTTATTTATTTGTATGAATTGCATTTTATTCTGAAATAAATACTGAATTGAATGTCGTTTTTTAGAAGTAAGTCGAGATGTTCATGGGGATGAAAATTTATTCCCAAAGTTATAAATTTATAATTAATATTCAGAATATTTAAAAATTATAATAAAAATATTTTTGTGTTTCTAAAAATAAATCCGCAAGAGATGATAATTATAATATTTATGCATGTCAAATTATAAAGATAAATTAATATTATGTACATTAGGAATTTAAAATTTGAAAGTTATTAGAATAAACATGAAATCAAAATTACTTGAGGTTTATACAAATATTAAAAATTTTAAATTTATGACTTAGTGACTTTTTAAAAACATATATGGAGAATGTGTATCGAATCACTCAAATAAAATGATATTTTTTTATATATTGTTTGTCCTGTCGAAATTTTATCTTTAAAAGTATATTAGAGAATAGAAAAAGAAAAAAAAAATATAAAATACGTTTAAATTTAACTTTTAAATGATGAGTGACTTATTAGTATCGAGAATCATTTATCATGTGTCTAACTTTGTTTATACATGAATTTTAATGAATTTCAAACCTAAAAATCTTCTTTATATATAAGTGATTTTGAAGTTATTAAATATAAAACATCTTTTTTCCATTAATAATCTAACTACTTAATAGACACACTATACTTTGGTCAAATAAATTACCATTTAAACCATTTTCAATCACATCAATCTAAAACATCACCATAAAAAAATACAATTCTATGGGATTGTTCAATTACATACATCAAAGAGAATATTCAAAATATACCCACGTATTTATTTAATCAAAACAGAAATAAAAGCATAAAATTTAATTTTATTTGGGCATAAACTATTTTTAGAGTATAGTATATAATGTTAGAATATATGAAAGACATTAATAAACGAATAAGTTCAGTTTTTCTACAATATTAGTATATAAATTTTACATAAGTCAATAAAAAAATATCATGTAATTTTAAAATTAACTATTATAGAAGTCAGTCACATTAGTTTATATATAATAGTAATTAGTATAAATACATATGTGACCTTTTTCTTTAATAACAATCAAAAAATAAAAATTAGCACAACAATTAAATTATTTTTAGATAAACTGATGTAGGATTTTTTTTAATTATATTATAAATAATTTCATTTTATTTTGCTTCATAGTTATTCTACTAAATATACCACGAGTTTTGATGAATAAATTTATTAAAAAAGTTTCTATTTTTCCTTTTAGAGGAAGCACAATGATTAATAAAAAATTATTTAAACTATAATATCAATTATCTCTTTTTTCTTTCTATTAAGCTGCTATTAAAATTTAAAGGATTTGGAAAGAAACTTATTAAAGTGGATATATCAAGTTTTCCTTTACCAATATTAATTACTCACAAACAAACTACTCGGTACAATTAATATTACTTTATTTATATATATATATATATATATATATATATAATATTATATTATATTATATTATATTATATTAATGTGATATTATCAATTATTTTATTATTTTTTATAAATAGTGGAGTGGATTTTTTTTCTCTGTATTTCTTTTTTATTTCTATTAATATAACATTTGATTTGAAAAAAAAGGAAAAAAATAAATAAAGAGAAAAGTGGAGTTTACGCGCAAAACGCAATTCACGCATTTATAGTCAACCAAACCACACCAACTACCCAACCCAACCTAACATGTTTGTTATATAATTTGTTCAAACTATGTAATTTGAAAAAAAAATTGACATCTTTGTCTTCTAGACTAAAAAATTAAAAATCACAAAAATGGAAATTTTCACATTCTTTTGAGATATTAATTATAACAAACAATTAATGTTTTCTCACAACTTCTGTCAACCTTTTCCATTTTCTCCCACATTTGGTCATGGTTGGCAATAAATGTAAGACCACTCTCCATCATTGGAGAAATAAATAATTGAAAGTAATAAAATAATTTAATTTAATTAGATAAAATATTTTTGTTACAGAGTTTTACTTTATTCTTATTATTTATTGACTGATTTTATTTCTTTGTTATTGAAAAAACAAAATTTTGAACAAAAAAAATTCTTCATACCATTTATGGAGTTCACACATTTCTATACTTTTTCAATATAATCAGACTCAGACTCAGTCACTCCTTCCCAGATTCTCTAGTCAACCAAACAACCCCTCGTTCATTCATTTTATCTTTTTAGACATTAAATTAATGCTTTATTTTTTTTAAACATTTACAGGGTTTTTTTTTAATAAAATAGTGAAATAATTATTAATATTACTCTGAGCCATAACAAAACTGTTCGTCCATGACTTATTCTGGAAATTCAACTAAATAGTGAACACATTAAGTGGGTTCAACTTTTCAGACAATTGTTGAATTGAATTTTACGCGTATTAGTTACATCAGCTCTGCACAAATCAATTTATAAACTAAAATCAACTCATATGGACGAAACTGTAATTGCACAGCAGCAGGTTTAAGTCAAAAGAAAAAGTTAAGTAAAGAGCTTATTGTAAATCCCTAAAATCTTAACATAGAATATATATATATATATATATATATATATATATATATATATATATATATATATATATATATATATATTCGGTACACCCAATAAGTTCCACATCGCTTAAAAGTTGAGGTCAAGCAAAGTTTAAATACTCCTACCTCCTTCCATCATTTGAAATGTCTTTTAAAGACAAAATCGTGACGGAGCTAAAATGCTTATGGACAATACATTCTCTCATTCTCTTTTCCCTCTTATATTTTTTATGTGATTTATTTATTTATTTTTAAGAATTATCTTACGAGTTTTGAAATGACATATCTTGTAAAAGAAACGGTTTAATTTTAGTTTTAAAAATTTCATTATTAATATTTAGTAGGGTTAAACATGTTTTTGGATATACTCCAATTTTAGCCAAGAAACATATTTGAACCTCAAATGAACTTAACAATTTTTTTTAAATAATTAAATTCATGCATTTAAAAAAAAAAACTAAATTAGTGCAAAATTTTAACCAAAAAAAATAATTATAATATTTAATAACAATTAAGGGGTCAAAATTAAATTTAATCTCATTTAATTTCTATTTACACTTTATTTACTCATCCATCGTGCATTTAAGTATGTTTATATAAAATTTTTTAAAAAAAATTGTCATCTTTTTCACATGGACATGCATGTACCCGCATATACACAAAATATTTTAGTTTTAAAAACTTTATCACTGATATTTAAAAGAGTTAAACATGGTTTTGGTTATACTCCAATGATAATCAAAAAAACATTCGAATCTCAAATAAACTTAACAATTTTTTTCAAATAATTAAATTAATGTATTTTTAAGAAAGAAAACTAAATTAGTCTAAAATTTTAAAAAAAATTACATGTTTAATAACAGTTAAGGGACCAAAATTAAATTTAATCTTATTTAATTTCTATTTACACTCTATCTACTCATCCATCGTGCATTTACACATTGTTACATTTATATTTAAGTATATTTATGTCATTTTTTTACATGGACAGACATACATTTACACAAAATATTATTCTTTTCCATAGTATTTTGAATACTTCTATCTAATTTTTTTTTTGCTTTTGTTGCGTAACACACTGTCATCACATGTTAAAGATAACACAAATTGCACAAACATAAAATTAATATTATTTACAAATATCATACACACAAAAGTCAAACATCTTGTTAATCATCTAATTAATATCATTAAGTAATCAACTAATTTAATCATCCATAAACTTATATTACCTAATAGCTTGTCACAATAATAAATATTAATATAGTCACAATAATCTCTTGTCAAATCTATTGTGTATAACATTTAATCACTTTAATATAATACTGTTAAACCAATATTTTATACAAATATTTTAATCAATATTATAATTGTTTTTAGCAATGAAAGACACAATATGACTGCATATGAATAATTTTTGTTTTTCTTATTCAAAATCTACTTCTCGAACTCCTATGTCATTGTTTGATTAGACTAAAACTCGCATTAGGGTACAGGTTGAAATTGTGGAGTGGGAGTGCAGAAAGAAATAACCCATACTCAGAGGCCTTGTTCTGGGCCTGATTGGGCCTTAGGAAGCCCAAAGTCATTGATTGGGTCGTAGTTCACTATTCTCTACTTTCACTTTCTTCTATTTTACTACATACGCTTTTCTGAGAGCTTGTCGGAGCTTCCCTTTTCCGCTCTCCCATTCATTCTCACCGTTAAATCAAACCCTAGTCATGGATAGCTTACAAGCCACTTACAAAGATGAGGAAGATGAAGAGGACGAGGTGCCACCACCCACCACCGCCACCACCGCCCTAGCCACAGACTCCGAATCACCGGAAGCTCCTCCTGCCACAACCAGCACGCCCTCTGATACCCCAACCGAGCAACCTAACGACGCGCGATCGGAGCCTGACCCGTCCGACGAACTCTCAGACGAGGAGGCCGCCTCCGACGGATCCAAAAAGTCCCCGAAATCCGGCCGCGAAGAAGGCGACGCTTCTGACGAGGAGCCGCCGCCGAAGAAACAGAAGCAGCTCTCATCTATTACGGCGGAGGCGGCGAAGGAGGACTCGCCTGTGCCAGCGACGGCGGAGGGCGCCAACAATGCGACTACTCCCGCAGCGAACGGCTCGGCGCCGAACGCGAAAAAATCGAAGAAGAAAAACAACAACGTGTGGGCGACGAAGTCGACGCGGAAGGGGAAGAAGAAAAACAACCGCAACAATAACAACAACGGCAACAACAACAACCATGCAAACGGCGAGGACAACGTGCTGATTACGCCGGTGCCGCGGTTCCCCGACAAGAGCGACGACACGGCGGAGATGAAGATTTGTCTGTCGAAGGTTTACAAAGCAGAGAAGGTGGAATTGAGCGAGGACAGAATGAGTGCGGGGAGCACCAAGGGTTACAGAATGGTGAGGGCAACGCGCGGAGTCGTGGAAGGCGCGTGGTACTTCGAGATTAGGGTTGTGAAGTTGGGGGAGACTGGGCACACGCGCCTTGGGTGGTCGACTGAGAAGGGTGATTTGCAGGCTCCGGTTGGGTACGATGGGAACAGTTTTGGCTATCGGGACATTGATGGGAGTAAGATTCATAAGGCGAGTAGGGAGAAGTATGGAGAGGAAGGGTACAAGGAAGGGGATGTTATTGGTTTCTACATCAATTTGCCTGATGGCAAAAATTATGCGCCCAATACACCTCAGTTGGTGTGGTATAAAGGCCAGCGATATGTTTGTGCTCAAGATGCTAAGGAAGATCCACCCAAAGTGGTGCCTGGTCAGTTTTCAACTTTGTTATTTAGTTTTCATGATTCTCATTTACGTTTTTCAGCTAGGAAACTGAATCTTCAATGATAGATTTGCACTTGGTGATTTTTTTAAGTTAAGATACTACTGAAATACCTGGTGGTTGCTTTCTTAGTGTTTGAGGGCTTAGTTAATTATTCATGTTTTTGGGCGGAGGGAGAAAATTTGACTGACAACCTTGTTTGTATTTCTCGATTACTTTATTGTGATTTTGTTATTGGTTCTATTTTCTGCCTAGATTTTCAAAGTATGGGAAACTGAATGTTGCCAAGATGTACCATATACTTGTAATGAATGGTGAAGCTGCTAATAGGCTTGGAAACCCTGCTAAAATATGTAGAATAGACTAAAAGAACCTGCAGAACTCGAATCAACGGAAGTTAATGATTTATAGGACAATGAACATAATTAAAACATTAACGGAAACTTGGACCCATCTTGTGAAACTTAATTGAGAAATGCTAAAGTTGTTAGAGAAATAGAAGCAAAATGTTTGTATGTAAGAGTCTAGAAATAGTGTTTGAGGTTTGATAAAACAGAGATCAGAGCCTCCAAAGAGAATAATACAGATGAGAGGGATCATTGAAAAAAAAACTTGACAGAAACAGAGATGAGAGTATTTGTTCAAAATTTTCACCCATTGCAACCTAGAGACATGTGGCAGAGATGAGAGTAGAACATGACAATAAGGTTTTCGTGTTCTTTTTCTTTCTATTTGTAACAAAACTAAGTTGAAACACCTAAGAATCGTCTAAAACTTGGTTAACATGTGTTGGTGGCATGACCAGAATTGGAAAATGGGGAAAGTCTCATGTGCCTTCATCATTTCCACTCTGATGAATCATGTGGAACACTGTTTTCAATACAATTTAAAGTATACTGGCAAATCCTGAGTACTATGGGTTATTTCATATTTCAAAGTTCAAATCTTATTGATAGGACTTATCGTGGATGTGGGATATTTTGTAATTTGGATAGGGACTTATATATGGATGCACATCTAGGATATTCTTGGGCAGTGAGATAGGTGGAACTTGATTTCAGATTACTCTGTACAAGTAGGTCAATGCTTTTTTTTTTTTTTTTAACTTACTAGTTTCCATCCCTACCCCATATTGGAAATCTTCTTTAATGTTGATGCTGATCCAATTTTTTTGAACTCTCTTCTTCTCAAAAGATGGAATATGAAATACAATTTAAGAAAGCTTTTAATAAGGAATGTAGTTTTTTATTTTAAATGTAAAATGCCCAAAATATAGAGCTTCTATAAAAGTTAATTGGAGGATTTTTTTTTGAAGATAAGCACCCAAAAAACTGGGTCAACATTATCCAGGTCACCCATGCTATATTTACAATACTAATGGTTTGACAATTTATGGATTAGAGGTTTAAGTGAGTATACATGCTGTGATGTTAAGGAGACCATGGCCATGGGCGAGTAGGAGCTTGTGAATACAGTGTAATTATGGAGATTATATTGAAATTTTCCCAAATGCACTAATTTCTTACCCCTATGAAATGTTTGGAAGTGGCTGAGAAAGTGAGAATGTAGAATAGTAAATATATGTGAAGCATTTTTGCTGGTAGTTAAATACAATTTGTGCCGGTGGGTGCTTGTCAATGAATCCTTGAAAACCTGATAGTTAATAAACTTTTGTTAGAGGCCTTCATTAGCTGTGCTCCTTATCCCTTAATTGAAAAAAGTGTTGACATTTAATAACCGCCTCCCTTGCATGTAGTACACGTCTACAGGAGATGACATTATTTGATCCATGTAGCCGAGTCTGCTAAGTAAGAAAAGGGCTTGATATTATTGTTGTTCCCTTGCATATAGTACAAACATATTCCCTTAACTGTTGTATTGTTTTTTTTTTGCGGGAACTGTATGTTGTATTTTATGTGTTCAATTTTTAAGTTTCATATATTATATTGTGTGCAGGAAGCGAGATATCATTCTTTAAAAATGGCATATGCCAAGGTGTAGCTTTCAAGGATCTCCACGGTGGTCGTTACTATCCTGCCGCATCAATGTTTACTCTACCTAATGAACCAAACTGCACGGTTAAGTTCAACTTTGGTCCTGACTTTGAATGTTTTCCCGAGGATTTCAAGGAACGACCAATTCCTAGGCCAATGATCGAAGTTCCTTATCACGGTTTTGACAATCGAGTTGAAAATGGAGAATCTAATGAGAAGAAACCCCAGAAAGAGTGACGTGTGTTGCACTTATTGCTAATTATAAAATCTGATTCACGAATGGTTAGATTGGTGGTGTAAACGTCTGAAAGAGAGAAATTGGCCGCATGATGTACATAAAATTTGTACGTGTTCCAGTAGACATTCTGTAGTTTCTTACTTTCTTTAGTGTTGCCTTATTTTTTCTATTCGAGTTACATATGGTGTCAATCTATCTCGGTGTCTCTTCACATGCCAATAATTATCAGTCATAACAATTTATACACTACATGTGTCATAGCTTTGAGTTCAGTTTTTGTCTTAGACCTTGCAAAACCATTTTGTTTCTTTCCTAGTCATCAAATTTTCACCCAAGAACAAACAATATCTTAAGATAGATTTCTCATTTGTGACAGATTTGCATAGTCCCATTCATATGTATTTCTAATCCTAGTTTTCATTTCTCTTAAACAATAATTCTCTTCCTAAACTTGTTTTCAAATATTAAAGGATTTTGTTAACAACTTATAAATGTTTTATTTTGGATCACGCTTGGATGACATGAACAGGACTAATTACACTTCCAACATAGACTATGTCAAGTCTAGTGTGAGGTAAACAAATGAGCTTCCTTAGAAGTCCATAGACTATGTCTAGTCTAGTGTGAGGTAAACAAATGAGCTCCCTTACAAGTCTATTGATCTTTATTCACAATAGAATTGTCCCCATAGCTTCCAATTTTAAGGTTTTATTTTATAAGAACTATTGCGGTTAATCTTTCATGTTTCTTAGACATGATCAAGAATATACTTTTGTTTGAGAGATAAATATGTCTTTATTTGAGTAAGCTATTTCTATTCTAATGAAGTAGTTTTATTTTTGTAGATCCTCCATTTTAAATTGGGTATTGAACTTTTCTTTTGAGATTTGTTTTTCAGGTTCATTGTCTCTTGAAAGAATTATATTATCAATATAGACTAAGAGTAGAGTAAGTTTACTTTTGGAGAATGTTTGATGAATAAGATATGGTCATCTTGACTCCAGAAAGATCATCACTTGAGTGAGCCTACTAAACCAAACATGGGATGACTATTTGAGTTCATACAAGCTTCTTTCAACATGAACACTTTATTCCCTTCTTCAATAGGTTTAGAACCTGGAGAAATTTTCATGTAAACTTCTTTCTTTAATTGTCCATGCAGGAAAAAATATTCACATAGTTGTTACAATTTTTAACCAAAATAATGACAATGAGAGGTTGATTCTAATAGTATTCATCTTTGTATTCGGAGTAAATGTCTTCCCATAATCAACTATAAGGTTGGGTGTATTCTTTACAACTGACCTTTCTTTATACTGTGCCACCAAATTTATATTTTACATTATAAACTCATGCATCCTATTACTTTTTTATCCAGTGATATGTCAACCGTTTTTCACCTCTTGTTCTTTTCTAAGACATTCATCGTCATCGTTTCATTTATGGCTTGATTATTCTTATACTTGAATGTTTCTTGAAGTGAAATAAGGAGTTTCTTTTCTCAAAGCAATGAACAATTCATCAAAGTAATGAACAATTCATTCCAAGTTGTTAAAATAATACAATCCTTCCCATTTTTTAATAGTTCAAATCGTCCCTCTTGTGACGAGATTTGAAAAATGCGATAAGTGGGACAAATGTTACAAAACAATTTAGGTCCTATATGTGTTTTCTAACAAAAATAAGTTTATCACAGAATTTTAGAATATAAAGGACATCTTTAGACAATTTTTTTTTTGACAATAACAATAGTGATGACAATAATAACAACAGTAACAACAATAGCTCTAATGACAACAAAAATAAGATTATAAGACAATTTTGGAACATAAATAACACTTTTTAGAGAAATTTTTTTTCAAAACAATAACAATGACGACAACAACAATAACTCCGATGAAAGTTTTGACGAAAAGTCCAACAAAGATTTCGACAACAATTCAAAGGAGAACTCCTAATATTAAAAGCTCTGATACCGGTTCAAAGTGATTGATTAAAAAAACAAAGTTCTTATTTAGTTAATTTATTTCAAATACTACACCATCAACCTCAACCCTCTAGTAATAACTAGAGAGATATATCTAAAATCTTATACACTTAATATCTTAGAGAAAATATTATTCAATTGGTTCTTGAGCTTCAAGAAATTTACATAAATGGTTTAGTTACGACAATTCCTCTAAAACGGGGAAGCGATGGCCTCTGAAACTGGTTCTCACTTTTCTAAATTATTGGCCATTGGGCATCCAGTGGTAGGTTAAGCTTGTGATAAAAGGAATGCCCTCCCCTCGAGAAGTATAGTTATGTTGGAGCGGTGGCCAAACTTCCCAGATGCGTGATTAGCACCGATCGCCACCTCGCGTCGGAATTCAGCTACAATTTGGAGTCCTTGTTGTCTTGTTTGATTTATTGTTGGTGAATGTTGTGTTGTTTGATTTGTTGTTTGTGAATGTTGTGTTGTTTGATTTGTTGTTTGTGAATGTTGTGTTGTTTGATTTGCTGCTCTTGAACATCTTCCATTTCTTACATTTTCTGTGGCAGAGGAATCATCGCTTTCTTTATAGGAGAGCATTGATCATTCACTTGATACGACAAAAGCTCAAAAGAATACGAGACAACTTCGTTTAATTCCGTTTGTACTTTGAGTAAGTTAGACAAACTCATAAAAATAACTCATCGGATTGATTAATTTAAAAAAAAAAAATGTAAGAACACCATCTATATGCTTTATTTACAGAGCTTATGACAGTTAATAATCATTCCTAAAGAGATAATAGCAACTGAGTAATTACTCTTACATATATGTATCAGCAAATGATGGTTCTAATGGATGAGCGAGTTGAGATCCTCTGGAGGAGACAAGGGATGCAGTGATTGGTGGCGTTTGGAAGCGAAAGATGGTACTTTCCTGAACGAAGGTCGCTTTTTTATACGTTCCAGAGTTTGCCTGGCGTAGATGCTATAAAGAAAAGGTGCTGCTCTCTCCTTGAATTTCAGAATGAAAAAGAAAAGAACTCTAAGCGATATGAGGAGGATCATGATTGCAGCTATGTCCCACCACTTTGAATTATCAATATGAATGCCAAGCATGGTTTTGAGGATGAATTCTCCTTTCAGTTTCGGGTCACCAGGTTCTAAGGGATCAAACTCCATTCCAATCAAGTCATTCTTGAAAGCTCCCTGCGTTCCCATAATCAGTAAAAGTAAGGCTAAATTTCAGTCCCAGATAATTCAGCTCATATATTATATATCCTTTTGATCATGCCCTTTTGAAGGTAATGCCTCTAATTTTACCTGTAATCCCCATGCGCCATAATTGATGTATGATATTGGGTAACGCCAGAAGATTTTGGGAAGATCAGGGAGTGGACGGAAAAAGCCAGAAGTCATCATCATAAGACCCTGCAAACACATACGCACTAAAATCAGCAACAACGATTATTCAACTGAAAATGGGGTTATATTATATGTAGTATATAGTTTTCTTACAATATATCCTGCTCCAATTGTCAATCCCATGAGGAAGTTGGGAACCAGTGAAGCTATAACCATCATGGAGCTCTCCACAACCGCAATGCAGCCCATAAGATCAAGAGTGATATACAAAAAGTGTGAAAATTCTGAACGAGACTTAACCATATAATAGCTTATAGCCCCTGTAGCAGTGGACATCACTGCCAAAAACGGAAAGGAAGAGAGAAAATTTGAGAGAATGTAGACTCCAACGCCATAATAACCACCCATTCTTTCTTTGTAGAAGACCTGAATCCAGAGGGTAAAAGGTAAGAGAACTAAATGCATATGTTTTTAACGTTTTAATTTTGTATCAGATTAACTTTTTATACCTTCATTTCTTCTAAGAAAGAAGGGAAGCTCCCAATGGACATGAAGGTCATGAAACCTGAGATAAAACCGGCACATGATCCTCTGGCAAAAATGGCTCTGTAACTCGTTCCGACATCATGGAAGATTGTTCCAACGCACAAAGATAAGGCGACATAGGTAGTTATCCTTATCCAGTAGTATCCCAAATCTCTGGACATGTTCAGGCAAGATCTCTGAGTCAGCATTGATAGTTCCTTCCACCATGTGGCTTCGCATTTCCTTTTACTTTCAAAATCATGTCCTTCCTGTAACATGATTAATTCCTTGGCCTTTACATCCCACAAAACATGTTTCCAATTGTTGCAAAATGGAGTATTAATAGTTCAGTGAACCATTATATATTGATCATTTTCCTATGCATATGTCTTTAAATTCAAGTACATGTGTTTTCTGACAGTCATGATCTCTTCTTCGAAGGGATTTCTAATATTATTGCATTTTCACATGAAGCCAAAAACTAGCTAAGAAATAAATGAATAAAAGAAAGGTTCTTAGAGTGTGAAAGGTTCACCTTTCTCTATTTATCTCCCTTTTCTTTATGGCACAAGATGAGTCCATCATTGTTATACTATTTTTTTCACAGCTTATCTAGCTGGATAATAACAGTTTCAGCTCAGGCAAAGAATATTATTAATTACATGAAGTTCTATGTTCTGTAAACAATAGTTAGTAATAACATTTTGAGTTAAGGGCTTCTTACTATGTTTGATATTTCCTTGATTCTTTCTCTTGCAGTGGTTGCATACTCAGACCATCGGTATTTTTCTATGAGTGTTGCTTTGATTGCTGCAGTTGATAATGATACTTCTTCCTGTATCAAAGGAATAAGGAAGACAGTGAGAAAGAAGCAAATCTGATAGGAAGAGATTCCAAGGAAGGAAGAAAAAGATGTAATTTATAATCAGGTTAAATGAGTAAATAACATCTAGGGTAAAAGATTTGCTAGTAGAAGTTGATGACTTTTATAATAAGTATTTTAAAAATCATATTAAAAAGGTTGATGACTTATAGAAATGGTTATATATACTTGTCTCGTTTGGGAGGCCGTGATTGTGGCTGTGACAGCGTCGAAGTCTGAGTTGATACAACGAAGGAAATGATCGGAAGGGTTTCTTCTACTTGGACATGGGAATCCAGCTTTAGCAAAGAACTGCATGCACAAATACAATGTCAGCTTTTAACCTGTTAATGTTCTAAACACATGATTTTAGTTGTGACATGCATGAAAACATGAAAACACATGAATACCTGAGTTGCCTTTTGTGCAGGTCCAAAGTAGATTGTTTGACCCCCAGAGAGAAGAAAGAGATTATCAAAGAGTGCAAAAACCTCACTACTTGGTTGGTGTATAGAGGAGATAACAGTTT
>Ga0214542_1001191_pt1 | contig 52730 bp, 24 predicted proteins | sample CNSS1metaG_FD_160096 | JGI IMG/M metagenome (GOLD analysis project Ga0214542, IMG submission 160096) | Root nodule microbial communities from cowpea collected in UCLA plant growth center, Los Angeles, California, USA - CNSS1 | ecosystem: Host-associated > Plants > Roots > Nodule | place: USA... | reverse complement strand
CTAGAATGTTATATCATCACTTAACTTGATGTTATTGAGGAGTTCACATTAATTGGAAATACCAGCAGCAAATTAATATATATATATATATATATATATATATATATATATATATATATTAAATATTCAATGTATTAGATCAATCTTAATATCTTTTAAAATATGATGAATTGATATATTGATACATGTGAATACATCACTCACTTTGTTTTTCAATTTTATATTCCAAACACAGGAACAAAAGTATTAAATAAAAAATAAATATAAGAACATCATTGAATAAAAAAGGAATAAATGAAAAATAAAAGTTTTATTAAACTTAAATTAAAATAAAAAATATTTTTTCACATAAATTTTACTTACACTTTTGAGTTTATGAAAAAAAAGTCTACAAATTAAAATATACAAATTTATAATTATTTCATAATAGTTAATTTTACCAAACTCTTTTATACCAGACTATTTAATTATGAGCTAGTTTTTTAACACTTTTAAACTACTTTTTAAGATAATTTTAAGAAAGATGCTTAAGATATATGCAGTTTGGCCTTGCATTCGAATTGCGGAGACAACATGAAGAACCTCAACGTGTGGCCGAACCCTAGTGGCAGGTTTTCCCCGTTCCGTTCGACATCTCCAACACTCAGCGTTATCCGTTTCGTTCCTCCTTCTCCTTCTTCCGTTCGGTGTCATAGTTCTCTAACTCACCACACTTTCAGGTACATTTTCTTGCTTCAGTTATCTCTTTCATCAATAACCACACACATCCATTTCCCTTTGTGAACATATTGGGTTAAAATATTGACTTGTAATTAGAATTTCCTCAGGTGTGCAGTGCTCGGTGCAGGATTCGCTGGCCTCTCTGTTGTTTGGCATCTGTTGAAGGTAGCCACTACAGACTGCTTAAATTTAAAACTTGATAAGCTTATGTGATTGAGGTCTTGAAATTAAGAACTTTATCTTATACATATTCTATTTCTTGACTATGTAATATTTCAATAACTTCTCAGTTGTAAAAAAAAAAAATTAAAGTGAAAAAAGTTATAAAATGTGGGTCTTACCATTAGAATAAAACTATTAAATATAGTGTGAGTTGGTTAAAAATGGTATAACATGATGATAATGAGACTCATTTAGAATAAATTAAGACACCATATAATTTTCTTATAAGACACTTGCATTGTAGACGCATTAACATAACTTGGGACTTGTTTAAATAAAATTTTGATAATCACTTATGTGGTGAAAACGAAAAAAAGAAATTTTAAGTTTCTTTCTGATATTAGTTTTTCTAAAAGATAAATAGTTTTGTGAAACTTATTTTATTTTTCTTTCCTATATTCTTATGGGAGAGGAGCTCATGGAGTCATAATTGTCCGTCAGTGGCTGATTTTTATTTCATTTTTTTTTTGTTGAAATATAATTTGCAGCAAAGTCCTAAAGAGTTGAATCTGAGAGTTGATATATACGATGAAGTGGGCATTGGGGGTGGTGCTTCTGGAATTTCCGGAGGTCTTCTTCACCCTTATTCCCCAAAAGGTTTCTCATTTTATTCTCGAACTGTCTTACTGTGGAGTGTAGATACAGTGGATTGTTGTTTTCCATGGTTCTGCTGTGTTGTGATGTGGTGTCTGTGGAATCTTCTGATGGATGAATGGTAATGTAGTTAAGCTTCTCTGGGAGGGTGCAAATTGTTGGAAAGAGAGCATGGAGCTTTTGAGAGTTGCTGAAGAAGCTAGTGTCTCCAAAGATTACAGAACTGGAGAATCTGCTGAAGATATGGAAGCTTTTGTAGCTCATAAAAGGTTCTTTAGTTTTTTTTTTCCTTTCAGCAACTGAATATTGTACCACACCACTTCCCCAACTCTTTCAAAGTACTGTATTCTTCTTTTGAATATTTCATTCTGTTGTGTTGTTTTTATACATTTTGCTCTCTCCATTGGAATCTTAAGTTGATTTACACTGCTGATGATCAGCTGACTTCAGGGGCATCTTAAGACCGGCAACAGATATGAAGAACATGATCAAATTGAATGATGTAACCTCTCTGATTCAATACATTTCAGAAATATTGGTTTTTAGATCTGGGTTTCAGATATGAATGATGTAACCTTTATGTGATTAGAACGTCAAGACTTGTCTTCCTAGCTGCAGAGTACAAACACTTAACAATGTAGAGGCTCAAAGCCTTTTACCTGGTGTATGTTTACCATTCAACACGGCTTTCTATATGCCTGAAGCTTTAAATATCAATTCTCGCCACTATCTTCAGGTTTCGATCACTAGTGCAAAAATTTTCGTTATTTAATGTGTATGTCTTGCTTTTTTTTTTTTTTTTTTTTTTTTTTTTTTCCGTTTTACAAGTTTACTTTCATCCATTTTGATAATTCTATCAGGCACTTTTCCGAGGATGTGAAATTTTGGTGAAAGAATCATCAACTCTTGATTCTTCACAGAAACAGCTTAGTTTGCACAAAAGATCTGTTGATAGGCTTTCTGAGTTTGAAGGTAATAGTGCTTTGCTATTCTTATGGACTGTCGTAGTTTCATTCAGTGTGCTGCTCTTTGCTTGTTAACTTGACAGTTTTGCAATTCCTCTGTCTCCTTTTTGCTTTAGGTGAATGGTACATTTATATTTAGCATTTTTGTACAAGATGTAGCTTAATAAATAATGAGTCGTTTTAAATGATATTGGATTCAGGACATTCCAAAGATATTTACTTCAACTAAGTCAAACTATATGAATTGGTAGTTATGGACTCATTAGCTTTGACTATAATGTGTAAACTAGTCAGTACATAAGAAAAAAGGCTTAAAGGATAATTTTGTCTTAAATCTTTGTAAATGCTGAATCTCAAGTGCCTATAGCACGATAAAAGTCATGAAAGTTTAGGTTATTATTGGAATTTTTTTTTTTTTTTTTTTAATTTGGTAATCCATCATTCCTCAGCCAGGAGATTGTGGCATCTAAACTTACCCTTGTCCTTTCACTTGTGATTCTTTTATAATTTCAATGATTTTCTTACCAGTGGCTTTGAATCACTTTTGTTTGCTTATTTTTTGATAGCTTTATCTTGTAAGTCACGACTGATATCAATAAAAAAAAGGATGAAAATACATGGAAAAGAAGTGGAATAGAGTCTATGATATTAGTCATAGTGGAGAGTCTGAGGATACAAGGCACAACAAAGATATAAATATAAAAATATCACAATAGCATAAAGACTAAACTCATCTAAATTTATACATATAAACACATATACATACACACATACATACATAAATATAAAGTCCAACATATAAAGTCTCCCACTGTCTATGGCCTGTCTCAATAAACCTTCCGGATTAAGGATCCTGCACATAATCATTAGTGGAAGAAAACAAACCTGTGTAACCAAAGTCACATAGTTGACCAATAAAGACAATTCAAAGTGAGATTAGGAGCATAGTAAACATCTGAAAAGGATAAAGTAGATGTGGAGACAAATCCAATACCTACTAATGATATTGAGAGTCATCCGCATTCATAACAAATATAGGTGAGACAAAATTTAAGAACACAAAAGTCATAGGTTCAAAATGAGGCACCGAAATCAATGATCTATTAGGAAGGACAAATACGTGACGAATAAGAGGAAGACAAAAAAGACCTTTTAAGGATAAGAGAGACATAACGTATGACTGAATAGCAAGAAACTTTTGAAATTGTTCTACAAGATCAGCTAATGGAATGTAGAGACTCTTCCTTTTCACCAGCCATATTTAAATGTAAAATATGGCAATAGCATAAAAACTAAATTATCCAATAATAATGACCATAATTTTGGCAGAGCTTTTGATGGTTCAAAACTATGCTATAATATCTTTTATGTCTTAGGGGAATATGATGCAGTCATCGTATGCCTTGGCGCCAAGGTGAACATGCTCCCTGAGCTTTCTGGGAGGCTTCCTTTGAGGACATGTAGGGGTGTAATTGCACAACTGGAATTGCATGATGATATGAAGTAAGGTTTTAAAGTTCTATGTTGCAATGTTTTTGAGATTATTTGAATGTCATATCCCTTTTATTTGAGAATTTTCTGGCATTTTCTTTCAGAGGTTATCCCGAGAGGGCCCCCTCAATTTTATCAGATGCATGGATTGCCGTTCAGGGGCCTCATAGTCTGAATTTGGGCTCAACTTGGGAATGGAAATCGGTAAATTCATCACCAAATGTTTCGAGCGATGAAGCTTCAAAAGCACTTCAAGAGCTTTTGCCAAAGGCATCTACCATTTATCCGGGAATAAAGGATTGGGTTTTCACTGGAGCAAGAGCTGGTCTGAGGGCAATGCCTCCACTCACCACCCTTGGATCACTTCCACTTTTGGGTTGTATTAATGATATAATAGGCAGAAATCACACTTGTAAGTATTGGTTATTTGGAGGGCTAGGTTCAAGAGGATTGCTATACCATGCTTGGCTAGGTAATTTGATGGCACAAGCTGTGCTTTCCTTTAATGAGGAAGTAATTCCATCTGAGTTGAGATCTTGGAAATCCATTGAACCAAAATGTAGCGTTCTGCTCTAACAATGTTCAATTTAAAGGAGAAATTTTGCAGAGATTTGAATCTTGTTATATCAGTATGTGATTCACAAGAGTTCATGTTATATTCCGGAAGATTTGCTGGATAAATTTTTAAGACAGTGAATATTCACACTTCAGGAGATTTATTTTATTGTGTTACCATCAGTTTTTTAACAGGAAGATCCGTTATGGGAGAAAAAGAAGGCGAAAGTAAGTTAGAGACGAGTGAAAGCATATTCATTCATTCATCTTTTCTTTAAACTATATGATTACACCTTCACTAATGGCCTACGTTTGCTTATCTTTTCAACAAAACATGAATCGGCTGATTTTTCATCCATAGAATTATTTTTACGCTGTGTAGTATTGTTGGATGCTATCAATGTCAAAACCTTTCAACTTCACAACCGATCCCATTTCTTCCTTGGGGTGTCTAGCTCTCTCAATCTGCAAAATTTTATAACATCAAATCAACATTACACTGTGTTGTAACCAACAGCCGAAGCATCACCACCAAATGTTAACTAACAGTAGGAAAAAAAAATTCAAACTTTGACCCTCTTTTCAGACAAAAAATTTGACAACCCATTTTAATAATATAATACTATATATTAATGTTTTAAATTAAGAATAAAAAATATAACTAACATATTAATATTTTGGGTTTCAAAGAGGTATTTCTTTTGGGTGTTAATGCATCATTCTATTAAAGTTAAGTTTATGAAAGTTGACCTTGCTGCCTCGGAAGGTATTTGTGACTGGTAAGCAATTCCAGGGACTTGAAGACCGTGCATTGCTAGTTGGGCCACGGCCCATTGGGCTTCCCTTTTCGCCAATACCGTAATTCTTCTTGTTTATGATACACATTGATTGATGGTTGAGCAAAAAGAGAAGAAAGTTTACTCTATACAACAATTTTCAAAAACTAGTTTTTAGAGAATGACAATAGGATGATTTTTTTTAATTTAATTTCACTATTTTAAATATTTTTAATCTGGTGTTATTTTCCTTAGAAGTTACTTAGTATAGTCTTTTTTTTTATAAATTGATATTAACAATTATAGCATGTCATATGAATAACGAATAATATATTTTCGATCAAAGTTGATTTCTTAATAGAATAATACATAGTATGAATCACGAATGGCAAATATCATTCATAAATTTATTGAACGATTACATTAGCTATTGTTAAAAATAAAATTATACTAAATCAATAACATTTAAAATAATGAAACAAAATTAAAAAAAAATTATAGACAAATAAAACTATTAAACCAAAATTACAAAAATAAAAATAAAAGTGTTTTAAAAAAATATTGTTAACAAATCACCAAAATAAAAAAAGAATATAAAGTTTTCAAACTAAATAGTGACATTTCTTTTAATCAACTTTAAACTAAACAGGAAAATTATACATTTTGGTAAAGAGGGAAACAAGAGGATATGGTATGAATTTTGGCAAGGAGAAGAAGATGAAAGAAAAAGACAGAGAAAGAGATAAAGGTGGTAAGTAGCATGCGATAGAAAGTGAATATAAAAATAAGAAGAAAAGAAAGGTAAGAATAGATGATATAAGAGAGTTATGAAGTGAATGAAGCAAAAGAACAGACAGAGATGGGTTGGGTTTTCCGAAATATAAAATAATGTTTATTAAGATGTTGTTCTGGATAAAAAAATGAGGTTGACATGTCACCATTGAAGTGGAGAACCTGATGCATTACAGGTTTTTCTCCGAAAAAATGTCATAAATGAAAAAACAAAAAAATAGAGAATGAGGTAATGATGCAATACTTGTGCTAAGGCTTGTCTGGGAGCGTGGTGTCGCAAGCACTGCCTAGCCCCATGCGGATGAGAAATTTGAGGATGTCAAGAGGAATGTAGGTGATGATACTGTAGATCCAGATTACTCCAGCCCATTCCCACCCAATTCCATGGATTTTCGCAAAGTCCCAATGTGCATACACAGCAATCGCAGAGGCCACCTAATTCAGTTCAACTCTTTCCTTGTTAAAACCACTTCCATTTCATCGTTCAAAACTCAAACACACAAAAAAAAAGTTTTGCAGAAAGAAACTAACCAGTTGGGCACAAATGAATGCAACAATGAGCATCACGCCAGGACACTCGAGATATGACCAGCCCCTTGATCTGGTCACAAAGATGAGTGCCTGACTAATGATGCTCACTTGAAGGTAGAGAGCAGAGTTAAGCTGCTCCTCACTTTCTGCAATTGGACTCACTTTAAAGACATCCTGAAAGAACAGAAAACACACTGATATGATATATGGTTATAATTATGGAGATGGAAGTGGAAGTGTTACTTACGGTGAAGAAATGAGTGTCATGAACAAGGTAGAAGAAGACTGCGGTCATGATGGCCATGTATGCTCCAAGAACGATTCCGGTGGCAAAGATTTCGTTGAGTTTCCATGAATCAGGCAAAGGAGATGGTTTGACCCTGTCTTTTGATATGGTCATGATGGTTCCGTCGTTCAAGATGGCTATGATGAGAACCATGAAGGGAGCGAAGTCGAACTTCCATATTAAAGCAACAAGCAAGAACCCAAACACAACGCGGATTGTGATGGAAACAGCGTAGATTGTGTAGTTCTTCATCCTCTGGAAAATGGCCCTGCTTGTCAACACAGCACACACAATCACACTGAGTCCAGGTTCGGTCAGAACAATATCAGAGGCACTCCTTGCTGCGTCAGTTGCATCATCCACCGCAATGCCGATATCTGCTTTCTTCAGTGCTGGTGCATCGTTCACACCATCTCCGGTCATGCCACAAATGTGCTTTCTGTCCTGCAACCTCTTTACAATCTCGTACTTGTGCTCTGCACATATCAATGCAAAGATTAAATTCTTTAAATTCTGGTTGCAAAATCATTGTTTTATGAAGTCTACCAATAATCATCTATGATTGTATTTGCCTTCCAACTGTTTGAGAAAAATGGCTGCTGCATAACGATAATTTAGAAGCTCGGTACAATGTTAAGTCCTTACCAGGGAAGACTCCGGCAAATCCGTCAGCCTTCTCAATGAGATCATCAACTGTGATTGTAGAAAGGGATCCATCCGTGGAATCACCACCAAGGAGGGAAGATGAAGGGTACATGTTGGTGCCCATTCCAAGTCTGCGAGCGGTTTCTTTGCCAATGGCAAGTTGGTCTCCGGTGATCATTTTAACATTCACTCCAAGTTCAATAGCCCGACGAATGGTCTCAGCACTATCATGCCTTGGAGGATCAAAGAGAGGTAGGAGACCCAAAAACTCCCATGCATCTCCAGCACTCTCCTTCGTCTTCTCTGGAATACTCTGCCAACAATTATAGTGCACTTCATTTGTTATAAGAATAAATCCTAAACTCTAAACCAAATTTTATGAACTAATAACCGAGATTCTATCCTCACATAAAAAAGGTTAATCAGATTCGGTTACTGTTTTGTGAAGATTGATGGAAACTGTATAATAATATTTATCTTTTCATGTTTACACCTTCACTCACCTGGCGAGCAACACCCAAGGAACGCAGACCCCGATCAGCATATTCATCAATAACCTTGTGTGCCCTTTTCAGGGTCTCTCCTTTAAGGCCACAAAGTTCAATGATCTGATACACATAAATGAGTAATCAGATGACATTGTAATTTTAAGAACAAATATTGTACTGCAATTCACATATGCAGAGTCTTACTTGCTCAGGAGCACCTTTGCTGCTTCTGTGCCAGTCACCATTGCCGTCAATGAAGGTAATAGCAGTGCGCTTGTCCACAGGATTAAAAGGCAAGAAATGCACCTCGGTGATTCCTGCTCTTGCCTGAGATGTCAAAACAGAACCCAATTACAATGTTAAGCCACTTAGTTTGCTTTCATTTCATGTTAACATAAAAAAGAGTGTGAATCATAATACCTCCTTAGGGTCACTTAACATTCCCACAATCGATGAATCAATGGCATCCTGGTTTTCAGTTCTGGAAGCTCTGGCTGCATGTAGGACAAGGGTGTCCTTGTCCATGCCCTTGGGGAACACCTATATTGCAAGCAATATTGTTGTTATATAAGCACAAGATACCTCTGGTCTTCAACCATTGAGCGCAGGAATAAGAAAAGAAAAGCATGCATCTCAGAAAATTTGAGTATGAAACTTGGCAATGATTGGTATTATCTAGTGACTAACCTCAATCAAGTTCTTGTCCACAGTAAGCTTATTGAGGGTGAGAGTTCCAGTTTTGTCACTGCAGAGAACATCCATCCCTGCCATTTCTTCAATGGCTGTCATTCTCTTGGTGATGGCTCCTTGTTCGGACAAACGGTGAGACCCAATTGCCATGGTCACTGACAAGACAGTAGGCATGGCAATTGGGATACCACCAATGAGAAGCACCAATAAGTTATCAATTCCATCTCTATAAGACCTATGCTGGATGGGGTACATCACAATGATCTCTATCACCATGCCCACAGCAATTGAGCAGATACAAAAGTTACCAATAGATGTCAACACCTAATTCAAGCAATTACATCAAATCCTAAATATTAGTCCAAATTTGGATCATGCTCAAAGATGAACTCGTTCTTTAGATCTTAAGCTTAAAGATATGATATGATACCTGTTGAAAGTGACCGACATTGTTGGTGCTGTCTACAAGATGAGCAGCCTTGCCAAAGAAGGTGTTGATACCGGTGGCAATGACAACAGCTTCAATTTCACCTTGTTTGCAGGTGGAACCAGAGAAGACTCCATCACCAGGGTTCCTTGTGACTGGCAAGGATTCACCAGTGAGAGCAGCTTGGTCAATTTTGAGAGGATCTCCCTCCAAGAGACGGGCATCAGCAGGGACAATATCTCCCAACTTGATGCTAATCACATCTCCAGGTACCAAAATTGATGCATCTTCTTCTCCCCATTTTCCATTCCTCAACACCTACACAACAATGATGAATGCTTGCTTCTGAATCTAATTCAACCTTACAAACAAATGTGCTGTTACCTTGGTTTTGGGTGCAAGACCAGCCATCAAAGCAGCTGCAGCATTGCCTGCATTGTTTTCCTCGATGAAACTGATGGTTGAGTTCACGATAAGTAAAACTACAATACCAGTGAAATCTTGCCAATCCGGTGGCTTGCCCTGTCACATTTAACAGTTTTTGTTGGAGAATACAAAGCACAGACACATGAATGCATAGTTTTCATTTTCCAAAATTGACTACAGAAGAGAATAAACTCCAGAGAATTGTTATTACCCCTCCATTGGCCAACACAATGGCCATGATAGCTGCACACTCCATAACCCATGATAGAGGATTCCACATGAAACCCAAAAACTTTAGGACCTTGCACTCCTTTTTCTCTTCTAATTTATTGTAGCCAAAAATCTGGAGCCTCTTCTCTCCTTCTGCAGATGTTAGACCCTGTCTGGTACATTTCAGCTGCACAAAGACCTCTTCAACCGGAATCTTTTCCTACAGTGACAAGGAAAAGGAAGAGCAATTAATACAAACAAAACAAAGTGTGATGTGTCTGTTATCATGGTAGTGAGTTATTATTATACTCACAAGATCAACATTCTTCTTGAGATCCTCAAACGAGATATCAGAGGCCATGATGAAAGAAAGAAAGCCTTTTAAACAAAATTGGCTTCTTTCTTTCTTATTTAATTTTTTTTTTTAATTTTTTATCTGTCTTCTTTAGCCGCTCTCAGTCCCCTATCTAGCTAGCCATAGGCAGGTAGAAAGAAACTGTGAACGAAGAAGCCAGACAGAACAAAAGAGAGATGCTTTAAATATATATGTAAGCTACCCCAAGGTGAGACAGCAACCGTTGCCATGGTTTCCCTTTCCTTTTATACTGTAATGTCCCAGACACAACACACAGGTACTTGTGATTCTCCGTGTAATGCTACAATCCTTCACCATTTGCATGCACGTGTTACTCCGACTTTGTTTCTCATCAGTTCCTTGCTTCTTGTGGCTCACCAGTATTCTCGATATTCTTAGGCTCTTCAAAATTTCGACATCACTAACCATCTCATATTCACCCAAAATTTTGGAAGAAACGCCACATTTTTCTAATACGTGTAATTCGGACATGGCTTTCATCTCACCGTTAACTAAAATCTTTGTTTCATGCATATTCATTCATTTTTTATTCCCCAATCACTATTGCCTTATTTGTTGTAAAGATCACAAATTTTGTTGGAATCACGAAAATATATATATATATATATATATATATATATATATATATATATATATATATATAATTTTATAGAAAAAGTATTACGACTCTCTAAAGCCATAGTCTCTGGTTACATCAAGTTTTACTTGAGCTAATGTAACCATAAACTCTTAGAAAGTCATGTTTGCTTCCTGAAAGATGTTAGAATGAGCTTTCTCCCAACTACTGAAACTCAATCATACAAATAATTACTGTATGCTCTCTCATGTGTTCATTTTGGAATAAAATGTAAAATTCAATGCAAACAACTTAATGAAAATTAGGAATCGTATTATAATTTTATATAAAAGGATATACATGCTAATTCAGATAAAATTAATGTTATAAATATCAAATAATAATAACAACATTCTTTTAAATACATTTTTTACAAATTCTTACTTATTATTAAATGGTGTTATATTAGTTGTTTGCTAATTTAATTATCCTATATGATTTACGATTCAAATTTGTTGTGTATCAAGATTTGAATAAATTATTTAAATTTCAATATGACTTTAATTTATAGGAATATTATTATGAGTAACATATTGAGAATATTTATGATAAAAAAGAATAAGGTCAAAGAAGAGTTGAATATCATTACTAGTAATATTTGAATAATTTATTATTTATGGACATCTTACACTATCTAGAATTATATAAGTTTCACAACACATTACACTAATTCAAATAGAAGTTAACTATTAAGATTATTAACTTTTTTTCATACCTCATGCCGGATTTAAGTCTAAGAAGATAAATGCATTTTGTGTGATTGGGAGTTGAGAAAAAAGAAAGTTATATCCCTTTGAATAATGCTTCTAGCATTGTTGCAAAAGGTTTTGAAAGGTAAGTTTATTTTGTAAAATTTGTTGACTTGTGATGGTGAGCCTTTTAATGTTTATTGTTGTGAACACAATTTAAATTTGACTCTCTAAGAAGGATTGATATGCTTAGTGATGCTTTAGATCGAATTAAGAAGAATACTAAATATGCTATAAGTTTTGAGAGTAGAATGACTAAAAATCTAAACGATGCTTTCAACAAACAAATGGAGACATTGATGCATGAAGTTAGTTGTGTCTAAATGTTTCTTTAAATGTTTCTTCAAGGTGGAAGTTTATTTATTTAATGTTTTAAAGTGTTTTCAAAAATCCATGAGTTTATGGAAATTTACATGTACTTTATGAAGTTACAAGTATATTCCTTTTTGAGGAAAGAATAAAAACGAGTAGAAAAGATTAGTATTTTTGGTTGAGTCCATAAACACATTGTTTGATGAATTCAACTATTTATATGCTTGATCAAATACATTTAAAGATCTATTGAAGACACTTGAAGAATTACTTTGAATCTTGAAGGTGTAAAGTGTTTTTATTTAATTTAGAATGGATAAAATGATGATCGTAAATTTTATATACCTTAATTTGATGTAGTAATGATTTTAGTAAGCTTTCTCGAATAACAATTTTTTTTTCTTGATAGTAAAGATCATTCTAATTCACTAAAATGTGTTTTTAATCAAGTAAAATATTCTTAGTTAGATTGGTAGGACTCCAAGAAACATTTTAATTAATTAAAGTATCAAATTAATAAATAAAAAAATAACTTTAAGTAATTATGATCTTCATATATTAATCTATTAAAATCACTTAATATCAAGTTTATGCTTTGATCTTCATATTTTAATCATTTAAATAGAGCTTTTAATCAATTAAAAAACTATTTAATGTTTCGTTCGTCCTTTAAATTCTTCCTTTATAAAATTTTAATCTATTAAAACTTTGAATAATTCTTTTAGGACGTTATTTTAGTCCATTAAAAAAAATAATTGAGTAAAATACTCAAACTTCGATCCTACATATTTCTGTATCTTCACGACCAAAAGAGATACACTAATCAATTAACATTTTTTAATAGTTTTCTTTAAGCAGAACATGATCAATATTCTTATTAAAGAACTTGAAGGATCTTACTAATAATTTTCACTATCTTCCTCTTTATTTTCATTCTTTTCAACTCTCAAATCCATACCTTGGGCCAAAATTCAAGTCAATTTTTTTCCAATGGAAATGAATCTTTCCATTCTCATGACAACCGAATATGGAGAGCATACAATAAGAATCTTCAACAACTTTAGATGAAAAAAAAAATGTAAAACATTACCCGAAACATGTCTAACTGTTTAAATAAACTACTGCATATCTTTCTTTCTTTGTTTAACTGGAAATATCTATCCAAAGGTTTTACCCACACAGAGCATACATCTCCAAAGTATAAATTCCATCCATCACCATTCAAGAATTCCAGAAAATTAAATTTCGAAATATGAAAGAAAAAGATACAGCAGAAAACATCGAAAGCAAAAAACAGAAAACTAAAGTTTCACATTAACAGCAAGAAATACCAAAAAGAACACAAAAACTAGGGTTGTGGAAACACTCTACAATGACCCCTCTGTGTGACCACATGACCAAAGCTACATCATTCCCACATCCCCGCAACATTCTAGAAAACAAAACTAGGAATCTCGAGTCGCAGGTTTACATCGACCTTAAAATCCAAGTTTAGTGCGGCGCCAGTGCCTGCGCTTAGCATTGTACCTGGCCAGACACAATCACAAAAACTTGGTGAGAGAAAGTCACAAAACTTCTAGAACAAGTTAATGATTGAGGTTGTTGAAACCTGATGGTGTTATCGGTCCTCATGCGGATCCAGTAAGGGATGGGTCTGTTCTGCCTCATCTTCTTCGCTAGCTTCTTCTTGATCCTGAAAGTTTTGTGGGAAGGCTACAAAAAATTCCGGCACATGTCAGCATGAAAGATTGTTGCAATTAGCATAAACAGAAAAGACTGAGATTCTTTCTCACCATTTTCTCTGCCGATTGTCGACCACGCTGCGCAGTAAAACCAGGTTCCACAGCTTCTGAGCCAAACCCTGGTTCTTGAAGCAACTAAAACACAAATTGGACCGGGTTCTGTGATTTTGTTGCTCGAAGCCCACTAATTGGGCTAAAATAAACCCATTATTGACATCGGGAACTTAATAAAGAATTGAGAAGGCAGTTGCTTCATGTAATTTTTTATTTTCCATATACACCTCCCTTCCCCTATTAGTTATTTTTATATTTTATTGAGATTAAGTTTTATGCTCTTCATAAATTTTGTTATTTTCAATTAGTTCTTACAAAAATAGTTATGAAGGTCTATTAAATATTTTAAATTTTTATATTTTAATTGAGAATATTTATTATTTATTGTTGTTATATGTTATTTTATATTTTTTTGTTATAATTTTACTAATTTATGATTTTATTATTTTATGATGATTTTATAATTTTATTAAATTTATAAATTTATTTGTTTTATTAATTTTTTTTATTTTACAAAGTTATAATTGTATAATTTATAACTTTTCTTTTCCTTTAATAGTCGATATAAATAAATCCCCAATCACGCTACATGACAAGAAAAAATTTCAACCACCTCTTTATCTTAGAACCGTAAAGAAGATTGAGAAAAGATTCAGGTGCCTTCAACGACGTCATTGCAAAAGTCAATCACAAGAAAAATCGTGGATGAATAATGTGATTTTCTTTATGGTGTGAAAAATTATGTAAAAGAATTGAACACATTGTCCGTCAAAAAAATAGAGGCGAGTTATGATATTAAGCTTGTTGGTTTGTATAAAAAAAATAAATTTATATTTGTGTAGATCGGTTATTTTCCTTCTAAACTTCTGTATGAATGTTCCAAATTCTTGTATGACTAAAAAAAATAAATATTATGTATTTTTGAATGTGCTAAAATTTGGAGAATACATCGTGTACATCAAAGTACGAATATGAATATGATTAAAATGTTGAAAAATCAATTTATCATTCAACTCTCCAAAATCTTTGCTAAATTTTGTGAAGTTGTTAAAGTTTTCCAATTTGTTAAACATTGAAAACTTTATGATAAGAATTTTTTTAAACAAAAAGAAAACGGGTTAACCCACACTTATACAGGACGAACCAGACTTTTCGATCTATGTTGAAAATGTGAAACAGACCAATTTAACCCACATTTTGTAAGCCAAGTGCAAACCCAACCTTAACAGGTAAGACCAGTAGTCTATATTGTCACCTCTAATTAAGGTGTTGAAACAAAACTCGAAAGCTACAAAGCAATAACAATTTAGTTATCACCTACTCTTTAGGAAATGATTATTTAATGGTTTTAACAGATGCCATTGTCTTTAAACAATTTTAAGTAACACTTTTACGAATGTGATATATTCTTCAAAGTTGCATCTTTAGACAACACTTGTAATAATTTAAAAAGGCAGTTTATTTGTTTAGAGTACATTTATAACAAGAAAAGTTCCTAAACCATTAAACCTCTATTTATTCTTGTTGTATTAAAGATAACATGAGTAAAATTCATAATATTTAGAAATGTAATTAAATGTACAATCACCATAATAAATATGTGAAAAATATAATTATGCAATTAAAAATATTAAAAACAAACTTAATATCACTTGGTACACTTCCAAATATATATATATATATATATATATATATATATTAATTAGTTATTACATTATCTATTTTAAACTAACTATATTATTAAATCAGACTATCAATTTTTATAATATGATATAACTATTGTTACTACTAATAAAATTTTCTAAAATAATTTTAAATAAAATATGCCATTTAATTGTTGATTATAAAGTTATTTAAAATTAATTAATAAAAAAATTTGGAATTTCGTAAAATTTGATGAAATAAATTTTTTTCATAATAAAATATGACATATTTTGTGATATTTTTAATTATAAAAATGTTATAAATAATGATAACTTTTTGTTACAATTTTCAACACAAAAAATAAAACTAAATGAAAGGAAGAATATAAAAAGATGATATTTTTTCTACCAAATATTGTTAAGTTTATTTAACGTTTGAAACACATTTTTCGAGTTAATATTAAAGTAGAAAGGTGTCAAATGATGTAAATAACTCTAATATTATCATACCACGTGTTTGAAACATCAATTAAACTTACCAAAATTTAGATCAAAAGATTAAATTCATATATTTTTAAAAATTTAGGGACTAAATTTGATAAAAATTTTAAAAAAGACTAATTACAATTTTCGCCTAAGATACAAAAACATATTTAACCCATATAAATATAACTATTATTTAAATTATTTAGGGTTGTAGCAAAAGCTTTGCTTGAGATGTTTTTTTACTGGTTAAATTTATAATTTTAAACATCACCAATGTTTATACCTCTAAGTTACATAGTAAGAATTTGAACAATAGAACTGGCCGGGTGAAATCTTTGATACAATATTTCGAACTAAGAGCTATGAACAAAGAACAAGACTGAAGGAAGAAAATGATTCTCATTGATTACCACTTTTACTCAAAGAGGTACTCGTACAGAAAGATTCGTTACCATAAACTTCATCTTTTATCAGGCCTTCTCTTTATCGAAATGTAATCAAACCTAAAATTTATGATATCCAGAGTAAACTTTTGCAGCGAAAGAGACTTAAGTATTGTAAATTAGTAACATTCATATATAGTATCACATTAATTTTCTCCATCAAAAAGGTCAGCAATGAATTTTGTTGGTCCATTCTTGCACAGTTGATGCTGTTCGATCTGTGCAATCTTTTCATAGTCATCTTTTGACAGCGCCCAATCAAATATTTCAATATTTTGCTTCATTCTTTCCTTATTATAGCTCTTAACTGCAACAGTGACTCCTACCTCATACAACCATCTAAGAGATACCTATCATCATAGAGGACCACGTTAAACATTTGTTCACGATAAGCATAGTACTAATATCTACGTTTCACTTTGCAGAAAAATGAAGCTGAAGTATGAAATCTTTACCTGAGCAAAAGATTTGCCATGAGCTTCTGCAATTTCCTTGAGCAATTCATTATCCACAACATAATTGGAACCCCACAAGGCCCCTGGTGCCCCTAGAGGAGAGTATGCAGTTATGATTATTCCTTTGGCTTGACAATATTCTCGCAGCTTTTTTTGTTGCCAAGTAAGATTCATCTCAACCTGTTTGATGAAAGTAACCAAAAGGGGTTATCATTTTGAAAACTAGAAACGTATCTCTGATAGAACTTATAGCTTACTTGATTGACAGAAGGAGGAATAGTAGCAAAAGAGAGCAGGTTTTCGAGTTTATGACAACTGAAATTGCTGACTCCAATGAATTTTGTAAGGCCTTGCTTTTGACATTCCTCCATTGCTTTCCACACACCCTTTAAGTCAAATGATGTCAGGGCTTCTTCAGGATAAAGAATTTCCCAAGTTCCAGGATTCACAGAAATAGGCCAGTGAATCAAATAAAGATCCACATATTCCAACTTCAGAGACCTGCATTAGTTTGTATAATATATTACTATTCTAACCAAAGGTAATTTATGAATTGACGAATTTTGCACTTACTGAAGAGTTTTGTGGATAGCAGGAAGAACAAGATGAGGAAAATTATCAGCGCACCAGAGTTTGGAAGTGATGAAGAGTTCATCTCTGGAGACTATGAGGCCAAGTTGAAGTGCTTCAGCTATGGCTTCTCCGAGGGGTTGTTCAGAGCCATATATTGAAGCAGTATCGAAGTGTCTGTAACCTAGTTTGATAGCTTCTAACACTGCCTCTTTGGTGTCAATGGTGGTAGATGTTGAAGCAGTGCCAAATCCAATCACAGGCATTTTCTGATGGTTCGAAGAAGATTGGAGCACCACATGAGGGATGTTTGATGAAGACATGTTTTTCTGTGACACAGTGCAATTCGTGAAAGTGTGGTTAGATGAATTGTATATCCTATGGAGGACAAGGAACCTTGCATCTCCTTTTATAGTCACGGACTTAATTTCAATAATTGGAGAGTAATTATGTCATTGCACTTGTCAGAGTTTAAATTAGTTGATTCTCAATTAAATCACCTAAATTACATTTCAAACCCTTTCCCCTTTTCATCTTGCCAACGTCGACATAAAATATTTAAATCAAAAATTAATTTATATTAATTTATAATAGCCACGTAGGATGACAACTCCGGGAGTAAAATAAGTTGTCAAAACTTGAGAGTTAACTTATCATTTTTCTTAAATTGTGGGATGAGTAATATTTGGTTATTTTACATGTTGGTATAGAAAGGGGGTATAAGATTATGTATATAAGGATTATACGTATAGGCTACAAAATTTAACCCTTCCAAATAGTGTCGTGTAATTTACGTTACGTAGTTATCAATATAAAATGGCTAAAGATATTTTATTATAGTCAGCAATGACTTTAAAAGCATTTCAAAGTGGTTTTCTTTCTTCAGAACAAAGATTATGACAGATATGTAGCAAGAAATGATAAATATGTCACATATAAGTGTATATTATTAAGATTATTGTGACAATAAAATGAATATATTGATTAGAATTAGAGATAAAAAAAAACACGGAATATTTTGGAGGTGTCAATTTCAATAGGATAACTTTAGAAGTACTAAAAATTCATTTAATCGCATGTAAATAGAATTTATAGCAGTAAAATGAAATTAACCCAATAAGCTTTGAATTTTCTTTTTAATGTTGATGAGATAATATGATAAGCACAGCGTCTAGTTTTCTACACCATATATATCTATGGAAAAACTCATTAATTTTCTGCGAGTGTCAATTTCATGTTAAAGTATTAGGTAATGGAAACTTATGAAAAAGAATCGCATCTTGGAAAGTAATTTTGTGATGGAGTGGAAGTAGTCCTATCAAATTTACTATTATATTTCTTGTCGCTTTCCAAAGGAAGACACAAAAGTGTTGATAGAACTAAAAAATCCTTCTTATCGGTTAGTGGTGGCAATGCAAACAGGATGTTAGGGTGAGTTGGGAACAAATTTGCCAGCCAAATGTAGTGGTAGGGTTGGGTTCTAAAATTTAAAATTTGTAGTATTTATTTATTAAACTTATATAATAAATAATTAACCTATATTTTTTATTTTGGTTCAATTCAGTCTCAATCTTTAATGGAGAAATTTTGTCTTTTTTCAAATTAAGACCAAATTTAATTTGTATATAAGTATTGTATAATTCTTATTAAAATATTTCTAATTATGGATTAGAGTTGATTTAAAATTAAAATAAAAATATTAAAAGCAGAGACCAACACCATTAATTTAAAATTTGAAGAGGTTAAAAGTCACAAACTATTTAATACTTTATATGATTTTTAGGTTAAAAATTAGTTAAATAATCTAAAATAAAATCAGATAATATTTTTATAAAAATTAAATTTATTCTCATTTTAAAAAGGGATAAAATTTTTCAATTAAAAAAAAATGACTACATTAAATAAAAATAACGAATGTTGAAATGAAATTAAATATAAGATAGTGGTGTCATTGACGCTGTTATGTGACTTTGCTATTACATATGGCATGATGCTAAAATATGAACTAAAACATGACATACTTTTCACTATCTGGTGTTAGAAACAGAAGAAAATATATAAAATTCATTAACTAATATATATATATATATATATATATATATATATATATTTCATTCTCATTTTTCAGAAATACTCGATAAAGTTATTCATAACATCGATCCTTCGGTGGCCTCACGTAGTAGCGTGACCCAGTGGCCATTTACCACCCTTCGGTATGAACTGCAATACAGATTAGATTCCAAACCACCATGGAAGCCCCTGGTTCCACTCAACCACCATTGTTTTCTGTTGAGTAAGCAAAGCCAATACTTTTTCTTTTAAGTGGATTGCACGCATTAGGTTAGAATGTAGCACCTAGTACAAACCTTAAAAGGTTTATTTTTGTGACCTGTAATTAAATTTGTAATACATAAGAAGTACATATATTTGGATGATAAAAAAAAAATGGATTAGTAAAATTTAAAAAATTGTACGAAAAATAATACGCATCTTCTCATTTATCTGTTTATTATGCCCCACTTATTTTTCTATGTGATTTGGTTTATTTATTATGCTCCACTTATTTTTGTGACTTGCAATCAAATTTATGGTATATAAGGAGTACATCCCTTTGAATGATATAAAAACATATTGATTAGTAAAATTTAAAAAGTTGTACGCCGGCTACCCCAACTTCTTGTTATATGATTTAGATGAATAGCCAGAGGAAGCGAGAATCTCATTCTACGTAGTCGTGAGCCAATCACTTATGGTTGTTTTGATATTGATTATTGAGCAAGGCCCGACCTGACTTAGGTTGTGACCCTTCCTATTGAAAGGGACAAAAAGTCGAAGAGAGTCGTTTACACTTAGTGAGTAGGACTTGTGGTCCTATTTCCCAGTAGCTTGAGTCGGGAAGACCCCTTGGGACTGGATGAATGACTCATACGACATTCTTAAGAACCTGAATTTTTATATGAAATGTGGCTTGACCTATTAGTGCAGGTTATCCGATCTAATGAGAAAAGGTTCGAAAGGTGTCGTGCGTTAGCAGCTATCCTATCCACATAATTTTTTCAATGTGTCCCACTTATTTGCCTAATTTGTTTTACCTATTTTTCTCTTATAGCCAGCCACCTAGTACAAAACTTAAAGGTTGATTTTTGTGACTTGTAATCAAATTTGTGGTACATAAGAAGTACATCTCTTCAGATGATAAAAAAAAGATTGATTAGTAAAATTTAAAAAATTGTATGCAAAGTAACAAACTACTTTCCATATATTTGTTCAATGTGCCCCACTCATTTGCCTATCTGGTTTGACCTATTTTTTTCTTCAAGCCAGCCACCTAGTGCATGCAATAAGGGTTGAATTTTGTGACTTGTAATCAAATTTGTGGTACATCAGAATGACATCCCTATGGAGAATAAAAAGAGATCGATTAATAAAATTTAAAAAATTATACGAAAAGTAATACGCATCTTCCCACCTATTTGTTTATTAGCCACACTTATTTGTCTTTCTGGTTTGGCCTATATTTTTCTTCAAGCCAGCCACCTAGTGCAAACAATAAGAGTTATTTTTGTAATTTGTAATCAAATTTGTAGTACATAAGAATGACATCCCTTTGGAGCATAAAAAAAAGATTGATTAATAAAATTTTAAAAATTGTACGAAAAGTAATACGCATCTCCCCACTTATTTGTTTATTATGCCCCACTCATTTGTCTATCTGGTTTGACCTATTTTTCTCTTCAAACTAACCACCTAGTGCATATAATAATGGTTGATTTGTGTAACTTATAATCAAATTTGTGGTACATAAGAAGGACATTTGTTTGTAATCAACTCTAGTTTTGGCGCTCGAGCCACAAAGGTTTTATTTCAGATCCTTCCATATTGCCTTTGTCAAGGCTTAAGCCCCACATTTTGGGATCGAGCTATAAAAGTTACATTCTATATCCTTCTAAAGGTGGCTGCTTGAGATTTCCTCCTCATGAGAGTTTTCTTTTATGGCCTAAGCCTCATGCTCTCATGCTTAAGCTTCTGATATAACTTCTTTGGAAATGAGCCTTCATGGCTTAGCCTCAAGTTTAGTGTTTGAGGTTTCTCTTTACAATGGGTTTGCTTTATGGCTTGAGCCTCAATTCTGCGACTCAGCTGCATCAATCACAATTTGCCTAGAATTGAATGATTTTAATCCAATTTCTCTAGTTTTCAACTTTAACTTTGTGCTGATGCTTAAAAGTGTAAAACAAGCTAAACACTACAACATTTTGTAGTTTAGATCATACTAAATTAGACAACGGCTAAATAAATGTGGTCTAAACATATAATAAACAATATTTTTATAAATGTTGTATAAATATCATGAAAACCCATGATTATAGAACTGTTGCTTTAAACTATCTACACAAAACCAGTAAAAATGTGGTCTAAAAATATTGGTTAGATCTAAAATCAACTTGAAAAATTGTTGTCTATTATGAGGGTTTTAAACAATGATTTTAAAAATATTATCGTACTAAAAATCGTTATCTATTACCTATAACTACACTCACTTATATCACGCTTAAAAAACTGTGGTCTAATCTTTAAATCATGATTTTTATAATTTTGATCATAATTTTTTATATCGTTGTGTAAAGTGACGTAGTGAAATATGGTTCGTCTATCACCTCGTGATGTGATCTCGCTGACATCCAAACTCATCAGGCATGTTTATGGCCTTGTGAGGCAGCGCCTTCATGAATTGAATGAAACATGCAATCTAACTTCATATTTTTCGTTGTAGCTCCTGATCGAGTTCAAAAATAACCTCTTAAAGTTTCTCAACGGACACCTCGATTCCTAGTGAGTGTTACCCCAAACTTCTATTCAAAATGGAGTTCAATTTTGATTCTTGAAAATTATAAACTTTATAGCAAATTTACTCTTTCAATTCTAAAGTTATATTTGTCAAACTTTCTGAGTGAAAATTAAAGTTACTTTTTGAAAAATATTATTTAAGTTTGTAAAGTAAATTTTGGATGAGTTTAACAATTGTTCCTAAGAGTACTTTAGTATTTATTTTTATTTTATAGCACATGCTTTCGTATACTATTTTTATTTTATAGCTCATGCTTTCGTATACTAGTATTTCTATATTCTTTTTTTGTGTTATGTTTGTACAACGTTTTGAATTTATTCTATTAAAAATAAAGTTTGAACTAGTTAAAAATAATTTTAATTATGATCATATTCCATATAATTTCAATAATACCCATTTGATATGTATACCTATGAGTGTAAGAAAAAAAAATGGTGATCATTATGGTATATTCATGTTGCATTGCGAAAAAAAAAAAACTATCGTTATTTTATTGTTGTTATATATAAGATATACTAAATTATTTAAATAATGTATAATTGATATTAAAAAATTATAATTTAAATATATTAATATGAATGCATGTAAAGGATGACTAAAATTTCTATAATTCCTAACTAATTAATATTAATTATATTGTAATATTCACATTAGATATCTACATTTAAATTAGCGTAAATAAAATATAAAGATAACAAACATAAATTAGTTTATTTATTATAAAGAGGTAATGAGAAATTAAAAAAGTTAATATTAGTCTCACCCAATTAAACTTTTAAAGCTACTTCTTGTCATTTATAAATTGTAAAACTAATAATTTTCTTGGAATATATGAAAATCATATTTTATTAAACCTAAAACTTAAGATGAAAGGAAAGTTCATAGCAAAGTAAATCATGTGTCTTGATCAACATTCATATCATTGCGATAATTTTCTTCATCCCAAATTTCTTCTGGACCCATCTTGAATATCTTACTCTGCTTGATTTCATCAATTTTTTCATAGTCATCTTTTGTCAATGACCAATCAAATATTTCCAAATTTTGCTTCATTCTCTCCTTGCTGTAGCTCTTAACCACAATAGTTACCCCTAGTTCATACAACCATCTAAGAGATACCTAATACATCACAAAGAACTAGGTTAGGGTTGGCACAAACACAAATATATACAAACTTGTCAATGTGATATATTTTTGTTCTTTTGGGTTTAAATTGTATAAAGAAATAAAGTTGAATATACCATATCAAAAAATCATTGTTTTAAGATTTTTATTGAAAGTAGTGTGAATCTCTTATACAAGTTAGATTTCTATGACATTTATATAATCTCTTCCCTACAAGGATAAATATTGAAAGCAAAATGCTTAACTACATCATATTATTTTGTTTTTATGTTTCATCATGTTGGGTCGATGAAAATAACATGCTTTGAAAAGTCTCACATCGCCTAGGATAACTAGGGGTGAGTGTTAGTGATTATATAATGGGATCTAACTTTATTATGTTCTTTGTCCCAAAATTTGTATTTGACTCTTCTTATTTCTTATACTCTTATAATAAAGTGTTGTCTCGAAATTTGTATTTGATTCTTCTTATTTCTTATACTCTTATAATAAGAGTGTTGTGAGGTTTGAATTAAATTATTACTTTGAAAAATATCAAAGATATGGAAGAGTTGTTTATGTATTTTTCTTTTGTGTTTATTTTATTTTTCTATTAATAAAGTAATTCTCAAAGAATTTTTCCCAACAACTTTATATAATTTGTACGTACTCTATATATTAACCACATTAATAAACAAAGTTTAAGATAGAAGAATTTTGTATTGTTTAGTATATTATCGAATTATATAAGGAACTGATTGTAATATGTATTAAGGAATGAGATATTATACATAATATTCAATTGTTATTTATAAAAGAAATATATTTATGATGACTTTAATATAAGCGAGATAAAATGATATCTGAAAAAGAAAATCAATTAGAGTGCTTTATTGAAAAATAATAATATTATGATTGAAACATAAACAATAAGAGACAAGATGAGGATATCCGACTAATATATAAATTTCTTATAAATATACTAAAAATTATACAAGATCGAGGTAAGATATATTGAATGTTCTAGTTAAAGTTTTAGAAGAGACTTAAATTAGTTCTAGCCAAAACATGTTATTGTTCACATAGGTGTAAAAGATATACTATGATCTTTATCATGTTAACAAAGTTACAACGTTATCTATGTATTTTATTTCATTAGTGTCACTAAAAGATTTTATCACCATACTCACTAAGTAAATCCTTAAAGGGTAATGTGTTACACCTCTACAATAATTATCATTGATAGGTTTTAGTCTCGATACTACAAAAAAGACATTTTATTTTACATAAGTTATTTATGAATATGAGAGCCAAGGTCACGAGTTCGACTCCTGGTAGACAATTGTTAAGGGAGACATTGTTGGGGATTGCACAATTGTCCCGTGACGGAGACCAAGTGGGCTAAGTCACAATCCAAGAGTGAGATTCCTAGTTAGACAATAGCTGAGGGAGAGATTGTTGTAGATGGCATGGAAATTCTTAGGACACTTCAAACTTGTATTTGACTATTTTTATTCTTATTTTTTATATCTTTCAATAAGAGTTTTGTGAGGTTTTAGTTAAATTATTATTTTGGAGGATGTAGATGTACTTGGGGTTAGAGAACATGGAAGAATTGTCTATATATTTTCTTGTATTTATTTTATTAATAAAGTGATTTTCTGATGGATTTTTCCAACACATCAAAATATGAACTATATACTTGTATGTTTCGCCATTGAAATTTGACATCTGAGAGGTTGAGAAAGGAATTTGAAGTAAAAGTTGTTACCTGAGCAACAGATTTGCCATGAGCTTCTCCAATTTGATTGAGCAATTCATTGCCCATGACTCCATTGGAACCCCAAAAGCTTCCTGATCCCAAAGGACTATACGCAGTTACAACTATACCCTTCTTTTCGCAGAATTCTCTCAACTTCTTTTGTTGCCAAGTAGGATTCAATTCAATCTGTTTCATCATATTAAACCCAAAATTCAATTCATTTTTATATAAATTAAAAGATTAAAAGACAGAAAATGGTAAATAAAAATTAGTTTATTTAAATTTTAAATTCCATATAAATTTATATATTTATAATCAAGGTATGATTGTGAAAACATGATTATAAATTTATGCGCTTACTTGATTGACAGAAGGAGGAATAGTAGCAAAAGAGAGCAGGTTTTCAAGTTTATGACAACTGAAATTGCTAACTCCGATGAATTTTGTAAGGCCTTGCTTTTGACACTCCTCCATTGCTTGCCACACGCCTTTTAAGTCAAATGATGTTAGGGTCTCTTCAGGAAAAGGAAATTCCGAAGTTCCAGGATTCACAGAAATGGGCCAGTGAATCAAATAAAGATCCAGATATTCCAACTTCAGACACCTGCATTAGTTTTGGGCTCCGCACAACAAAGTTGCTTCAGTATGTGATAGAGATTATGTAAATAATACATTTTTCAAATCCTCTCATAATATTTTTTTTTAATTTCAAAATTATAAGAAGTAATCTTTAAAAAAAGTAAGATAAAAAAGTAATTTTCCATAAATTGGTGAAACTAACTCAATTTTATAAAATCAGCTTATAATTAAGTATTGATTTTTAAGTGAGTATTCACTAAAATTCCACATCAATAATATGAAGAAGATAGTGGTAGAAAACATTATAAAAATAAATTGTTTTTGGAGTTGTCACCATAATTCAATATTCAATATGTCTCTTGAGTGCATAGGGAACTTAGGTAGTTATGTATCATGACAAAGGTTTACGACTTTTGCAGAAAAGCTGCACAAAAAATTGTATGAAGGTTTATAATTTTGTTAGAAAAAGTTGTATAACGATTTACAGTTTTTGTCAGAAAAATTACTTTTTTGTTAAGTATTGCTGAATGTAGGCCTTGGGTTGTCTCTTAGATTTCATGTATGCTTTAACAAACTTAAAGTAAGGTTTGTATCTACTTATATAATATAAAATTGTCTTGTCTTACAAGTTAATGAGATCTCCAACACACCAATTTATGTTTAGACATCTAGAATGTGTGATTATATATTATTAGATGATCTGATAAATGGAACGATATATCCAACAAATAACAAGTTTCGTTAAGATAGACTTTGAAATCTACAAGATTCTGATGGAGTTTAATGCAAATGCATGTACATGTAATCGACAAATTCTGCACTTACTTGAGCGTTTTGTGGATGGCAGGAAGAACAAGATGAGGAAAGTTATCGGTGCACCAGAGTTTGGAAGTGATGAAGAGTTCATCTCTGGAAGCTATGAGGCCAAGTTGAAGTGCTTCAGCTATGGCTTCTCCAAGAGGTTGCTCAGAGCCGTATATTGTAGCAGTATCAAAGTGTCTGTAACCTGATTTGATAGCTTCTAACACTGCCTTTTTGGTGTCAATGGTGGAAGATATTGAAGCAGTGCCAAATCCAATCAGAGGCATTTTCTGATGGGTGGAAGAAGATTGGAGCACCACATAAGGGATGTTTGATGAAGACATTTTCTTTTTGCCACAATGTAATTCGTCAAAATGTGTTTAGATGAGGAACCTTGGAGCTCCTTTTATAGACATACTTAATTTCAATAATTGAAAACTACTTATGTCATTGCACATGTCAGAGTTTTAATAAGTTGATTCTCAATTAAATCATTATCTTAAATTGTGGGTTGAGTAATATTTGGTTATTTATAGAAAGGATTATACGTATAGGCTACAAAATTTAACCCTTCTAAATAGTGTCGTGCAATTTACGTTACTAGTTATCAGTATAAAATAACTAATGATATTTTCTTTCTTCAAAACAAAGATTATGACAGATATAAACTAATGGTTTTAATAATATGTTAATCCTAATAATGTCACATACCAACATCCATGTTATATAGTATATATTGTCAAAATTACTGTGAGAATAAAATGAATATGTTTATTAAATATCAGAGATAAAGAAACACGGAATATTCTCTGGAGGTGTCAATTTCAATAGGATAACTTTAGAAGTACCGAAAATCCATTTAACCATGTAAATATATATAAGTTATAGCAGTAAAAGGAAATTACCCTAATAAGCTTTGATTTTTTTTTTCCTTGTTTAAAAGTAAACTTTCAAACTGTTCAATTTTAATGTTGATGAGATAATATGATAATCACGTCCTCTAATTTTCTACACCATTCATTTTCTGCGAAACTGCGAGTGTGAATTTGATGTTAAAGTAGTAGGCAATGGAAACCTATGAAAAAGACTCGCAATCTAGGAAATTAAGTTTGTGATGTGAAGTGGAAGTAGTCCTATCAAGTTTACTATATTATACTTCTCTTCACTTTCCAAAGGAAGTCACAAAAATGTTGATAGAACTAAAAAATCCTTCTTATCGATTAGTGGTGGAAAATGGAAACAGGATTGTTTGGGTGAGTAGGGGACAAATTTGTCTGCCAAATGTAGTGGAGGGTTGGGTTCTAAAATTTAAAATTTGCAGTACTTACAAAAAATGTTGATAGAACTCAAAAATCCTTCTTATCATTAGTGGTGGTGGAAATGCAAACAGGATTGTTTGGGTGAGTTGGGGATAAATTTGTCGGCCAAATGTAGTGGAGGTTTGGATTCTAAAATTTAAAATTTGCAGTACTTATTTATTAAACTTATATAATACAATCTGATAATTAATGTATTAACAACTAAATACAAGAATTTTATTGTAATTAAAAAAGAATAAAAACATAATTTAGTAGAAATGACTATTCAGAATAGGTCAATAGGTCATCAGCAGGTCGGCAATAAAAAGTGTGGGACAAGTGTCAACGATGGATAAGATGGATTGATATATATAAACTTAAATCCTTAAAATCTAATAACAAAACATAACATGTTGTGTGAGTTTCTTTTAAGTGTGACAATCTTTTGTCTTCATCCTTATATGATGCTCAACTCTCTCATTTTTACTCAATGTGAGACTTAAACTGACACTTTAATTCCCAACTGATAAAAACAAGTTAAACTAAGACAAATTAAATAACCAATCAAGTAAATGTTCTTGACTTCCCTCTTCTTGCCAAAGATTTATATAATTCAAGCATCATTGATAAATTATTCAATTATGCATGATTAGAAATATCAATAATAAGATACCGAAGTTGAAATTTTAAACTAATCTTTTCTTGTTCACTAAAGTCCAAAGGATAAATTTTTTTCACAACAGTGTATATATCTACGATGTCAAAAGCTTCTAAGCATTGTCAATGTCAAAAGCTTTATAACCAATCATCGTCAAGAATTAAAAAATAAACTATCATAATTAAAATTAGATCATGACAAAGAGCATAACAATTAATTTTTCTCGTGTGTTCATAAAAAGATACTATAAACAAAATATTATACTATAAAAATAATATTTCAATATCAAGTAGGACATCAAAGAGTTACATTTTTTTAAGAATGAAAAACATATGATAAGTAAGAGAAAAAAGAAGTTTGCTTTCAATTTTTTTTTCTTCAAAAAACAAAAGAGAGCAAATGACAGAATGGGAAGTGAACACAAATTAAGTAATTCAAGATATAAGTAAAGAGAAAATAAAAAAAAATTAATAATTTTATTTTTTGTTATATTTAATTTTATGTTTTACTATTCATTAACATTAAATGACATTTATAAAAGAAATAAAAATTTATTTAATTTTAATTTTCATAAACATCTGTCATTGAGTCCAACGAGATTATTTTTAATAAGGTAATATAATTTTTACCGTCATTACAATTTCTATTTTTTTATTTTTGTTTGAGGTTTCGTTTCTCCGAATACTATTTATTTTAAGAAATGGACTTATAAAATTTATTATTTATTCAATTTAATTAAATAAAAATATAGATTATTAAAATTTCACACTTTAGTATTTTACATCCTATAAATAGATAAGAAAATTACAAAATAAATAATTCTTTATGTGGTTCGGCCTACATGCTATTGGGTCAAATGTAATTTGGAGTGCATTAAAAAAATTAGTCCACATTTTTTATGATGGACAAGTTTTTGTTGGCAAAATGAGGAGTAGATCAAAGATGACAAATAAGTCAAATTAGGGTGGACAGTCATTCATTGTGATTCCTAATTTAAAATGTAATATAACATATTTTAATATAATAATTAGGACAAAAAATTGTTAAATTAAACTAATAATCAATAAAATAAAGAAAATTGGGATGTCAAATTTATCAATAAGAGTTCATGCATATATAAGGTATACATGCTATTATGATTATTATTTTCATGTATTATGTCTAGGGATGACAACTGGGTGCGGAGGGGATGGGTTTCACTGTTTTATACCCATCCTCAAAGAAAAAAAAATCATCATCATTTCCCGTACTCAAACAAACTGGGTATCAAGTTCTTGTTTCATTTCCCATCCTCACCAAGTAACAGGAATATACTTGTCCCCGTACTCACTTACTTACCGTTTCAATATTAATTAATTATTTTTATAAAATAATAAAATATTTAATATTAAAAGGAGGGTATTCTATTTTCTTTAATATCAAATATTTATAAAGAAATTATAATTGTATACTTTTCAAATTATAATATCAAATAAAATTTCATGAGAACCAAAATATTTATTAAATTTGCAAACATTAATGTTATCTAGTTGATAAAATTTTTTTTTTTTAAATTATAGAAGGAAAACGAATATCTAAATTTAAAAATATTTTAAATGTATGTTAATTCAAATTTTTAAATTAATGAAATTTTTTTTGTACACTAATAAAAATTATAATAAATCACTTGATCAAAATCACACAAAAAACAAATATTAAACTAAGAATAATTGAAATTTAACATAAATATTTAATTTTTTATACTTCAACATATGTTGGATAGCGATTAAAAAAAGCATAGCAATTACATTAAATAATTATATTATATAATATTTATTTAGACAACTATAGTGATAAAACCTCACATACGAGTTAGAAAATAAAATAATTATATAAAAAATATTAAAACAGTATTTTACATGATAAAAATATACAACAAATAAAAATATGAAAAAAAATTATCAAATGAAAATAATTTTATAGACCATTAAATAAAATCGTACAAAAAAAATAAATGTATAGTTAAAGTTATGATAAGATGAAAAAAATCTTAGGAATCTAAAAAAATCAAACATTAACTTAGTCAAACAGTTGAGAAATAATAAAATTTGTTTTAGCAAAACAAAATAATTTTTAAAATGAAACAAAAATTAATAATTATAAATAAAGAATATAAATTTTTTATATTACTTAATAAATGAAATATTTATGTTATTAAACACTTAAATTAATAATGTTAAACACTCTCGTGTAAAAAAAAATAAAATAAATAAAAATATTAAAAAATAGTATTAATTAATTAAATTAATTAATATTACTTTGATTATATTATATTAGCTATCTACATGAAATTGACTTGTCATATAGTGGTCGAGTTTAATATCCTTATCAGAGCGTAAATAAAATATAAAGATAACAAATATAAATTAGTTTAACTTATTATAAAGAGGTGATAAGAATTCCAAGTTGAAAAAAATTAGTATTAGTCATACCCAATTAGACTTTTAAAGATAATTCATGTTATTTTTAAAATTGTGAAACAATGCAAGATAGTGTAACTAATAACTTTTATTAGATTCATGTAGCAAATGATTGAACGTATGATTTTCTTGTAGTAAAATCATATTTTATTAAACCTAAAACTTATGATGAAAGGGAAGTTCATAGCAAAGTAAAGCAGGTGTTTCTACTAAGAAGTTTGATGCCTCTATCTTTTAACCTCTTATTGTTAATAATTATCATTTGAGGTTAAATATATTCGTTAATAATTAATAAAATATTTATTATCAAAATTACTAAGCATATCCTAACATATGTATGTATTTAATGATACGTTAAACGTGATATATAATTAATATTACTATTTATTGTATTTAATATTTAAATTTAATGTCATAAATAATAGTATTTGAAAAAAATTAAATTAATAAACATTGAATTTTACAAAAAAAATTTAATCTCAATAATCGTTAATGCAATTTTATTATATTTAGAGGACAAATCCCATAAGTGTAGTATGATTGTAATTGTTTTATTTGATGAACACAAAAAAATTAAAAAATAATAAAATAATTTGAACGTTTTGTATGTTTCTTTTTTTTTAATGTTTTTCTTTCATTCCCATGTTGCTAAAAATTAAAATATAATTAATCATAAGAAAAAAACTTAAATTACTAAAGAAAGCAAAAACTAATCAAGGTAATTTAGTTAAATGGAAGAGGCTCATCTAAGTAAAAGGAAGACCTCATTCTACTACATCAAGATAATTGTATTTGTTGTCATTTGATGTATTAGACAAACTTGAACTTGAGAGTTAGAGTGTTTACATGCACAACCTCGTTCGACTTGAGAAGGACGAATATCTAATAATCACGATCTAGAGTGTGTTGTTGGAGTTAGAAAAACTTGGAATTGAAGTCTTCACATAATATGCTCGAATCGGTAAGAACATCAACTAATGGTACACAGAATGATGGACTTAATTCAAAATATTTACTTTATTAGTTACCTAATTTGAAAAAGAAAATTATCAAGTATTGAACGTGAAAATCCATCATCATTTCTTCTGGTTGCTTGTTACTATTTTCTACTTGCTTCGTCGTCACCTCCTTCTCTCGAACATGTGATATTATTGGCAACTACACTCATCATGCCTTTTTTATGGACAGATCTTTTAATCAATTGAATGAAACATTTATTCTATTAAAAAATGACTAAAATTTCTATAATTCCTAATTAATTAATATTAATATTATATATATATATATATATATTTATTTATTATGTTGAGTCTTTCGAAAGAGGATTATCGGAAAGATACAACACTAATGAGTGTGAGTCCAATCTACGTATAAATGATTGACACCACTTTTAATCCAAAATTTTAAGGCAATATATGACTCACTTACCTGACCCATTATCCTTGTGTGAGGTTCAACTCTCTCATTCTTATTCAATGTAAGACTTAAATTCACATTTAGATTCTCAATCATATATAGTGATTCAATTTAATATATAGCCTTATTATAGTGTAAATAAAATATAAAGATAGCAAACATAAATTAGTTTAACTTATTATAGAGGTGATGAGAAATTAAAAAAGTTAATATTATTATCATCCAATTAGACTTTTAAACTACTTCTTGTCATTTATAAATTGTAAAACAAAATAAGACAATCCAACTAATAATTTTTATTTCATTCATGTTGCAAATGATAAAAGATATGATTTTCTTGGGATGCATGAAAATCATATTTTATTAAACCTAAAACTTAAGATGAAAGGAAAGTTCATAGCAAAGTAAATGAGGTGTTTTGAATAACATTCATAGTATTGTTAATTTTCTTCATCCCAAATATCTTCTGGTCCAATGCTGAATATCCTACTCTGCTTGATTTCATCAATTTTTTCATAGTCATCTTTGGTCAATGACCAATCAAATATTTCCAAATTTTGCTTCATTCTCTCATTGTTGTAGCTCTTAACCACAGCAGTTACCCCTAACTCATACAACCATCTAAGAGATACCTAATAAACCACAAATAACTAGGTTAGTCTCGACACAAACATAGATATATATTCATACTTTTGAAGTAAAAATTGTTACCTGAGCAACAGATTTGCCATGAGCTTCTGCAATTTGTCTGAGCAATTCATTGTCCATGACTCCATTGGAACCCCAAAAGCTTCCTGATCCCAAAGGACTATACGCAGTTACAACTATACCCTTCTTTTCGCAGAATTCTCTCAACTTCTTTTGTTGCCAAGTAGGATTCAACTCAATCTGTTTCATCATATTAAACCCAAAAATCAATTCATTTTTATATAAATTAAAAGATTAAAAGACAGAAAATGGTATAATAAAAATTACTTTATTTAAATTTTAAATTCCATATAAATTTATATATTTATAATCAAGGTATGATTGTGAAAACATGATTATAAATTTATGCGCTTACTTGATTGACAGAAGGAGGAATAGTAGCAAAAGAGAGCAGATTTTCAAGTTTATGACAACTGAAATTGCTAACTCCAATCAATTTTGTAAGGCCTTGCTTTTGACACTCCTCCATTGCTTGCCACACGCCCTTTGAGTCAAATGATGATAGGGCCTCTTCAGGAAAAGGAAATCCCCATATTCCAGGATTCACAGAAATGGGCCAGTGAATCAAATAAAGATCTACATATTCCAACTTCATACACCTGATCCGTAAAAATTAATTAGAAATCAACGAGATTTGAGTCCAAACATATAAGATATTGACACTATTTTTAACCTAAAATCTTAAGATAATAAATTTGTGGATCATTATCTACTTTCTTATTTTTATTTAATGTGAAACTTAGACTCACTTAAATTCCTAAAACTTATAAACTTAGGTTCGCGACTTATATCATAATATACACAGAATTGTAGAACATACTTAAAGTGAGTGTGTAGAGTGGTTTTCATCCAGGGGTTATGCAAATGCATGTACACATGTAATCGACGAATTGTGCACTTACTGAAGCGTTTTTTGGAGGGCAGGAAGAACAAGATGAGGAAAGTTATCAGTGCACCAGAGTTTGGAAGTGATGAAGAGTTCATCTCTGGAAGCTATGAGGCCAAGTTGAAGTGCTTCAGCTATGGCTTCTCCAAGGGGTTGCTCAGAGCCATATATTGCAGCAGTATCAAAGTGTCTGTAACCTGATTTGATAGCTTCTAACACTGCCTCTTTGGTGTCAATGGTGGAAGATGTTGAAGCAGTGCCAAATCCAATCACAGGCATTTTCTGATGGTTGGAAGAAGATTGAAGCACCAAATGAGGGATGTTTGATGAAGACATGTTCTTTCTGTCACACTGCAATTCGTCAAAATGTGTTAGATGAGTTGCATATCCAGTGGAGGACAAGGAAACTATACGTCTGTTTTTATAGCTGCATAAATGCTTAATGAAAAATAAATAAAATTTAATTAAAGAATAGATTGTTTTAAAATTTGTTTATTTTTAATTGAATCTATTAAATTTTCTAAACAATAATATTTTTTGGATCATTAATATTGTGTAAAAGATAATTTATTTTTACTTTCTAAACAAAACATTTTTTAACAAAAAAATATTTATATCTTAGAAAAGATAACCCTCAACTTTTTAAGACTCCCTGATATTAAGAAATATGTCAATTTAGGAAACAATTTTTTCCAAATCGATTTTGAGTATGAGTTAGTTTTAAGTTCATTTATCATTATAATTCTAAAATTTATTTTAACAAGATTTATTAAACTTACCATGTCACTCATTATTAGACCGTAAACTAATAAATATTTAGTCTCACGTACACATATTCATGTCTAAGTGTGACGGGTTATTGTAGGTCATATATCGACTAAAGATAAGATTAACTTTTAATATATAAGTAAGAACATTATGGTATCAAAGTCTATCTTTTAAACTCTTTGTCTTAATAATTATTATGATTTAATTAGTCAGATGGTATTCACTCTCATTCAGATGTGTCATTTTGGTGTTCGCTTTTAAAAAAAGTGTCAATCGAGAGTCAACTTTTGAAAAAGTGACTCAATTAAGTCTGGTGGTGGATCTTAACCAACATTGTTGGGGAAGCCAAAATAATACATCCAAAATTTATACATTTAATTATTGTCACTAATACATTTAATTATTGTCAAAGAAAATTCGATGATAATAAAATCACACTTAAAATTCAATTATGAAAAAACACAAAGTATAATACTTTTTCTATGTTCATAAAACAAAAAATTAATATACAAAAGGCTCATTAAATAAATTATTAAACTAATATTTCACTATCAAATGAGACAAGAGATAATTACCTTCTTCTTTATTTCTTCGGAGATAGAAGATAATAGCTAAGAGATGAGAGCAAAAATAATAGATCTTTTTCTCTTCAAAAATAAAAGAAAATAGGTGAGAATGAGCGATGAGAACAATATGTCAGAAACTCAAACATATAATGAACCACAATTAAAATTCGGTAATAAAAAAATAACACGGAGTACAATACTTTTTCTTCTATGTTCATAAAATAAAAAATTAATATAAAAGAGATTCATTAAATAAATTATTAAACTTACAATTCACTATCAATTGAAACGAAAGAATTACCTTCTTCCTTTCTTCCTCGAGAATGGGAGAGAACAGAGGAGAAATAAGAGCAGAAAAAAGTAGATTTTTTTGTTCTCTTCAAAAACAAAAGAAAACATGTGAAAATGAGAGATGAAAACAATTTATAAAAAACTCAAGCCATAATAGAAAAAAAATAATTAAAAATATATTGATAAATCTTTTTATTTTTTATTATGTTTAATTTTATATTTTATTATTTATTAATATTAATTATTATGTTTATAAAAGAAATAAAATATTTGATTTAATCATCATATATTTCTTAATATCTATAATAAAATATTTGATTTAATCATCATTAATTTGTAATATATCTTTTAATATTTATATATATAATATATACAGAAATTCAAAATACCAATAATATAAAAAAAATCAATTTCTTTCGGGGAGGGGGGCATGGCCCCCTATTTTAACTTTATTCATAACTTTTACCATTAAATTCTAATATAAATATCAATACTTTATTGTGTAAGTCATTTTAAATATCAATATCATTAACGGAATTAATCATTTTTTTTAAAGCGACCTAATTGAGGCATATTTTAAAAAATTGGAAATTAATTGACATCTTTTTAAAATCTGGTACCACACTGATACATCCAAATAATTAGAATTGGTATCATACGACTAATTAAACCTAATTATTATTTCAAGTTATTAAGATGTATCATCATGATTCATCAAATCATATTTATAAATTATAAATACATTTATTAATAATTAATAATATATTTATTATCAAAATTACTATACATCATAAAACATATGGACGTATTTAGTGATACTAACGTAATATATAATTAATGCTACTACTTATTGTATTTAATGTTTAAATTTAATGTCATTAATAATAATGCTTGAAAAAATAAATAATTTTATTTGGATTATTTAATGTATAAGTTTAAGACTATATTAGTTTGCATGCAATACTATAGAAGTATCAACGAATTTATAAAATCAATTATAAATTTTTGGTTTAAGTCTTTAAAAAAATATTTATTTATATTTTTTCTCAAATATTATAGTTTCTTTGAATTCTTCCTTGAAATATTTTTAAATTCTTTTTATTTATCATAATCTATCTTTCTCATTATATGATTACGTGTATTATTATAAGTAACAAAAATCACTTAATGCCTATTTTGCTGATTTTTTAACACTCCTAATCTGACATATTTATTCATCTAGAATGTGAACAATAAAATCAACTAATTTTACATTGGAGTGTCAAAGTGACTCACTCCAATTCCTACGGGTTGGGTTGGTTCCTAAAAAGGAGTCATCTAACTCACTTTTTTGTGAGCAAATAATTTTGTAATTTAGATTAGGAGTGACAAAACGAGTTAATTTGATCTGTTTTGGTCCGTCCCACCTTTGGTTCATAAATGGATTGGATAAAATTGGTCTGTCATTAAAAAACGGGTTGGACATTGCTACTTGTCTCACCTTGGCACTGACCCGTCACCTTTTTTTTATTTTAGTTTTTTTTTAATTTTCTTTTAACTTTTTAAAATTTTTGTTTGTAATTTTTTTATATATAAATATGTTCACATAATATAGAAATTTATTATTTTTAATTATTTTTAATTTTTAAACAAAAAAAAAAGATTGTCAGGACAGGCTAGACGGGTCGGGCCATAATGAGTTGGCAGGTTGGAAACTCCAACTCATACTACCTTTTCTTGACCCACTTGAAGATATTTTATTCTTTCAATTTATTATTTTATATATTTATTATAGTACAATGAAAGTAGATTGATTTCACTCCTTATTTCAAAGCAATACAATCAAAAGTGTTCACTTATTTTACCAAATATTACTATAAATATAGTAATTAAAAATTAAAGTGTCAATTAGCAAATAAATAAATTAAACATCCAAAATATTCAAACATTACTGAACAACATTATAGTATTTAAAAAGATTAAATAGTAAATCTACACAAATTAAAAATAGTAAATAATTATTAAAAAACTTGTGAAGATAATAAAAAAAGCTAATAAAGGATTGTTGTTAGTGGGATGCAAATCAACTCACCTTCAACCTGGTTCGAACTCATATAACCTCCGGGTTAAGTGAGTCATATCCAATTTGACCGACATTAAAAACTCTAAATTTTTTCAAACTCAACCAAGTTCAAACTCATAGTGAATTAGGTTGGCTCGTGAGTTAAAATGAAATTTGTCATCTCTCCGTACATAAAAGTGTGTTCTTAAACCAAAATATTTAATTTATAAGTTGCTTGTAAAAGAAATTTATCAAGTAGTTAAAGTGAAAATCAACCATATTTTAAGAACCTTAAACATATTTAAGAATTAATGTGATTAATGTAGTATTTACATAAAGTTAATGTGCAAAGTTTCTAAAATACTAAATACATCCTAGAAAAAATTTATATAGATCCCTCCAGCATTTGAATATACTTTTCGCATCTCTAAAGATTAAACATAATTTGATAGCTTTCAAAAATTTATGTACGTGTTTAGAGTTATTTTGTAATTTGGTTTCTTAGAAGATTTATTTTTTCCTACTTTTGTTATCGACTCTATTGAGTTCTTATGTTTTCTAAATAAATTCAACGTGGTTCCATTTGTGAACGAATAAAAGATATAACATCTAATTATCATTACAAATGGAGGATATAACATCGTTTGAAGTCATAACCTTCATTATTTGTTTTTTTATGGAGTATACAAGATGAATTGGCACAACAATAACAAACATCTCTTACTTATACTATTATTGGAGGAATATTAATTAACTTTCTAGATAAACAAAATGTGCAATCACGCAATGAGAAATTTTACTCTTATGGCCAACGTTAGAAACTACATTAAAAATTATTTCCTGATTATCTAGAAAACATCTTACCAAACCTAATGCAATATCATACTTTATGAATTTGATTTTAAAATGAACTTGTTACAAGGTTATATATATATATATATATATATATATATATATATATATATATATATATATATATATATATATATATATATATATATATATTATGCTCATTAAATTTGAATTTTGGTTTTTAAAAATTATAAATTTTATTGCAAATCTACTCTTTGAACTCTAAACTATATTTGTCAAACTTCGTTTTTGTTAAAATTAAAGTAATTTACTGAAAAAGAATATTTAAGTTTGTAAAGTAAATTCCGGATGATTTTAATAATTGTTAGAAGTGACATATAGTATTTATAATTAGAATGATAGTTTTAAAATTATTATCATACGTGGAATCTTTTATAGATGTAAACAAAATGTTAAAAGAATTTGTTAAGAATGTAATTGTTTCCTGATGGAAGTGAAAAGTGATAGAAAATAATGTTTATTATAATTATCATGGAATTCTTTGAGACTTTTGATAAAGAAAAAAAAAACGAATTAAAAAATATTTTACTTCTGAGGGATTCGTGTACATCTTCTCAAAAGAATATTGAATTTCACGATATCAAGAACATAAATAACATGACAAACATAGAAAGAAAAACCAAAAGAATCTTCTTTGTTTCGATAACTACCGAAATATCAATCAACTTGCTACTTTGCTAGCTATATACAAGGTAAATTTTAGTCTTTAAATTTGGATTAAAAATTGAAATTTAACTTTATTTAAAATTTTAATATATTTTTATCTTCAAATTTTAAGAAATAAATGAATATAATTCTTTAATTTAATAATAAGGTTGAATGTATTTTTTATTTTTTAACTTTTAGTGAATTTTGAAATTAGTTCATTTTAAAACTTTGGACCAATTTAGTCATTTATCTTTCGAAATACATATATATAGTCCTTTTAATCACATTTTGTTAAGTTTATTTGACATTTCAAACGTAAATTTAACAAAATTTAATTAAAAGAACTAAATCTACGTATTTCAAAAAATGAAAGACTAAATAGATTCAAAATAAAGCTTTGAAATAAACTAATTTCAAAATCCACTAAAAATTAAGGGACCAAAAACATATTTAACCTTTAATAATATTAACTTTAATTTTTTGATACTTAATAATCTGTGTTTATAACTCTCCACTGTCAACACAATTCAAGTGATCTAATTACTATATTTGCCCGTACTTATATAAGGTCATGAGTTTAAATTAAGAAATTGACAAATTTTCACATCCTAATGTTAAATTACATTAATGTGGACTAAAAAACACATAATTCAAAAAAAAATTATTGAGAAAATATAAAGAATTAAGAATCGGAATCCATATATCTTCACCTTCGCGTAAACATATTAAAATCACTCAAACCACAAGTAAATCAAAAATCACAAACTGTAATTATAGTCCAAGTTTTAGAGGGCCACTCATCATTCCAGACAAGAGTAACAAGCAGCAGCATGAGAAAGATAGAGTGCAAGATTAAGCTGAACTATCTAGCAACATAAATCACTATGTCAACAAAATTAAGTAAATCGAAACAACTGAAATAAAATAAAATAAAATTTAACCCCTAATGGAACACTTTTCCAGAGAAACTCGGCACCTGATTAGCTAACCGGAAAATAATATCCGTAGCTTTATGGTTTGACTTTTCCCTCATTAAACATATGAAAAGTCTCAATCAAAAATAAAATTTTACAGCTCAAGAAAAATGCCTCAAATCCACTTCATAACATAAATACAAAATTGTTTTACTCAAAAAGTGAGGATGTAGGGTAATTTAAGTAGCAAAGGAAGACAGGTTCGTCCAGTTACAGAATCATTTTGACTCACTTGAGCAGACTCTGACAGGCCTCAACATCAGATGTTTGTAAATCCAACACTGATTGTCCGGATGCAGCAGATTTAATGGTCCCTACCGCACTGTCAAATATTGCTCTCTGGAACATGTCATCTTCCACATTCTTCAGAATCTCTCTCACCACCTTAAAATCTAATCCCCCAATCAAAATTAGTTTCCCAATTATCACACCAAAATTACTAGGTGCTTTAGGTAAATCTATGCCAATATCATTCAGCAGAGAACCGAATAACAAAAAGCCGGCCTTAATATCTATAGCAGTAAGAATCTTCTTAATGTATAGATACTCCATGAGATTGGCTACAGGTTCAACACATGGTGGACTTTTATCAAGTGCAAGATTAATGGCTTCCTTAACAACCTCAGGGTGATAAGAAGGAGATTTCAGTTCCTCCACACACTGTAATGCCTCTTCCAAAATTCGAACACTGAAATATTCTTCTAGAAGAGAGATAGTTCTGCGGCGAAGATCATTGGTATTCAATCCACCGGCAGGTGCTTGTGGCTTCTCAGAGGACACAGGAACAGGAGCAACTGTTCTATCATGTGAAGAGAGCTGAGGTGTTGTCTCATGGGCTAAACTGATGTTTGCCGGTGGAGCAGAAACTGTAGCAGCTCCATGTACTAGGGCACTATTTCTTCCACTTATAGTCCCACTACTCCCTTGAGGTAGCAATTTTGAATTAAGGACTGTGGTCTTGGAAAGTAAAGGGCCGCTGGATCCAGCAGCTTGAACACCTGAGAAGTCTCCTCTTGGCATAGATCTAGTCTTAGGCATCTCCCAGTTGTTATTATCAAATCCAGGCATCCCAGGCATCTTCCTGGCCCCTGGCATTCCAGGCATCAAACCCCCTGTACCGGGTCGGGCAATAGGGAAGCCCCCAGGGCCGAAATTTCCTTGAACACCGCCACGGTTATTTCTCATACTTGCAGTGGCACCTGGTCGCAAACCAAGATTCTTTTCTGCCTCTGAATGAATTTCAGTAATGGTTTTGGCTTTGATCTACACATGTCAGCATTAAAACTTAATAACAAAGCACTCAACTTAAGGATCTTGTGTCACAGAATATAACAATCTATAAAAAGTTACCTCTTCCCGTCTAGGCACCCATTTATTGGAACGTAACTCTAGAACATCCCGAATCATGAACCTAATCCGGGGTATAAGTTGAAGATTTGAGCTCAATTCTTTCAATCGATTAAAGTAAATATCATTTATACGCCGCGATTTAGGACTCTCATCAAGCTGCTTGCCAATAGTGTTGAAAAACTGACATATGGCTTCAACATTTTCCTCGACAGGACAAGACTTGCTGTCTTGGGGTCCTAAAAGCTCCTACTCAAAGTAAAAAGCATACTAATAAGTGAATATTACTAAACTGACAGGCATTTTATATGACAGTAGACATCTGAAGTCCTACAAACCTGAACAATGTGATGGACAATCCTTTCAGGGACCATCTTCTGCTTCAATAGCTCACCAATTAAACGGATATTTCCAAGCGTCCGAAGCTTGAGCAGTCTTTCCTTGTCCATATGGTCCGTCTCCTGCTCAGGGGCAGCCATCCTTTTTAGGTCTACACCTTCAAATGCCTCCTGGCAATTATTCAATAATACTCGCTTAAAGGTGATTTCCTTCCCATCAGGTTCCCCAGATGGGAATGGAGGCAGTTTTTCATTCAGATCATAACACAGCTGAGCATACATTGGGCAAAATGTTGGTTCAAGAACAGCCTTGTCAAAAATAAGTGAAATGACATCCTGCACTCACAAAGCAAAGCGAGTAAATTTAGAACAAGAATGTGAACAGAAAAAGTTTGACAAGAGCAATTTATTAGTGACAACCTTCAAGATGTCAGCAGAGGTAATGCCAGAATCAATTAACTGACCCTTCAGGACATCAAATTTCTCAGGAGTTAACTTATTCAGTATTCTGCATAAAATAAGACAACAGCATAAAAATATCAGGAACCATCCAATTAAAAATGAGTATAAATAGATGGGACTCGCATCTAACTGTAATTTACTAATCCAAAAACTATTACCCTTTCACAGTCTTTAAGACACGATCCTTTTCAGATAGACTTCCCCTTCTGGCTGACCAAGGAACCTCAGCCTTAGCAAGTGTAGGAGTAGGTCCTCCCTGAATAAATAGACAATAGATGAAAAATAATACATAGTCATCATGTCAATCTAATAGGTAAACAGTAAAACAACAATGATATTAAGCAAAACTCCTAGTAAGAGCATGTGACAAATACTCTTAATCTATTAACCAAGAAACTCTGATAAGTCCCGCAGCACAACTCACTCATCATGAATTACTAGTCTAAGGGGAACAGGTGAGACTTCAAAATAATAACATACAAAAAGCATTTACTACAAAATAAAACTAATGCTAATTCTTTAATTGCAGTTCAGCGCAATATCTTCTGATAGTTGTAATTTTTACAAAACAACCCAACTAATGTTCACTTCGATCCATACTATCACATGCTTCTTCAACTGACTTGCATGGTCTGCAGCCAACTAAAAGAAACACACTACAACGACAAAATTAAAGTGGCACTTACGCACGGATAAAAGCAAATAAAGCTACATTGTAACCAACAAATTAAGAAAAGAAAAGCCAGAAAATTTATTTACTAAGACAACAGCCTATCATGTAAGTTAGCTGCTTAGTGGTGATGATTGCAACACATGTCCAATTCGATCAAGATGCATAGCATTACAGGTTCGCATATATAAAAACTACAAAACAAAAATATAATCATGCAAATATTGGGCACAGGCTCATCAGGGAAAACGCAAAAAATATTTTATGATAAAATATATATCAAGTAAAAATAAATGTAAGTATAGTAATCTCTCCTTTAGAAAAAAAATCTCATCATATTTATTTCTTTTACTGTGAGGGAAAAAAAATAGGTAAGGCAGTTGTGTAGCATTCTCCATTGAACTGATTTATTTCTTCCAATGCTTACCCCTTGGGTAGAAGATATCTGTGTCCTTGCAAACTGGGAATTAAGATGGTCTTGGCGATTAATCTGACTACTGTTATCTCTGAGGTTTTCCCAAGACTTCTCATCTTGACTAGCAGGAAGTTGTCCAGAACGACCTCGCCAATCACGATTGTCTAACTCAGAATGCCGGTTTGGTAGTTGATGAGGAAGCTGCACAATATTACATAACATAAATTGCAAAAAATGAATACAGATAGATTCATAAAAAGATGATAATTAATTGCAACAGTCAAAAGAACAAATGTATCAGTAGTACAAGTATCAGTATGACATAGTAATTACAGAAGTCTTGTCATCAAATGATACAAACAAGTATGTTTTCCACTAAAAATAATCAACCCAAATCTTTATTGATCAATTTACCAAATAGGATGGAAGATGACTTATGGTTGTAAGCACAACTATCAATATAATTAAGGCAGAGAAGATAGTTACATTGCTTTCAGCTCGGCCGCCCCAACTCTGATTTTCACCAAAAAGTTCAGCTACTATATCTTGCTTAATTTTCAGAATATCATCAAGGACTTCAACAGCCTATGAATAAAAATTTCAACAGATAGATAACAGTTAAAACATAAGTATTAGTTTAGATGCTTACATGAGTCACAAAATAATACTGAACTATGACCTTCAGAAAAATAATACTGAGTCACAAAATCAAAAGGATTAGTTTAGATGCTTAATGGACCAAAACATTTACCTTGTAAAGCTGTAAAAGCTGATCTCTGGTATATTGCACGCGCTCACGAACCTCAAAACGTGAATCTCCAGTCTATATAACGAAAACCAGTAAGATACAGATCTATATGCAAGGCCCAAACTGAAACTGAAACCATGTCCTTACAACCAACAAATACCTCAAGGACAAGAAAAATGAAATAGACATAAAACCATCGCAATTATTTTCCATTCGAGTCCTTTACAAAATCTATGGTGAAGAAAATGGTCATACATGAACCAGCATACACGAAACTCAATGATGAACTAACATTTGGTAAGACAAAATCGTTTCCCTTTCCAACCATTCATTCATTAGAAGCAAATATACTGACAACACAACACCTCAATTACTACGTTGTGTGGAATAGCATCTCTCAGGCATAAGATACGTGTCAAACATTAAAATAATCTCAAAACTTCCTTGACGAAAAGGCAATGAACCAACATGCCTAGCAACATTATGCTGAGACAGTCGATTTTGTTAATAACTCGCGTAGCCAGAGGCAGCTCTTGCAAACTGTTTCTCTGCTTGAAATAAGGGAACCAGAATAAAAATTCTCAAACTTCCTTACTGCTACGGCATTGCCTGTTAGATGGAACCCCATTAGTGTTGAGATTCACTAAACAACAGCCGTAAAACCAAACCCTAGTTCCAAAGACAAACGAGCAGGAATGTGTGTGGGTCCTTTATGGGCAATCCAAAACTCAAGAAAGCCCACCTAAAACCCACACGTTACTTTCTGTCCATATTTACAGCAAGAACCCATAACTGAGTGCTCCCACCAAGAATCAGGACATTCCAACTTTACCCTCTCCCTTGATACCCTAAACTTCGATTCTATAACCCTACATATAAAATGATATTAGAAGTAACAACAACAACGACAGTTGGGTATGTGTAACGAGATCCGAACAAAAGGTTCTTGAGAAATGGGAAAAGTGAGTGGATAGAAGAGAAAGGTCTGACCTTGAGAGAGAAGGACTCATGGGGGCGCGAAAGAGGGAGATCGGCGGAGGGAGGGAAAGGGGAGGAGGATGAGGTGGAGAGAGGAAAAAGCCTGCTTCCGCCGCCACGACCACCGCCAGGCCTCAAGCTTAGAACAATTTGATCACCCTGATGCATATCACTACTCAGTGCTACAGATAAGAGAGTTTTGATCGGTGGTGTTTTGTTTCTTCTCTCTCTCTTCTTCTGCGCAGCGCCAACCAGAAGAGAAAGAGAAACAGTGCGGGCGACGAGAAACAAATAAAACCCTTAAACCACACTACAGTGCCCGCTACAGGTTTAATTACTCCATGGTAGGTTTAAAAACAGACGTTAAGAAAAAAATCCATGAAATCAAAATATGTAACTAAAATTATAAATAACCAGTCATGTCCTATCATAACAAAAATAGTGAAATTATAATTATAAAAGTATATATAAATATTTTTCATCATTTAATTATTATTATTTATTTTATAAATAATATTTATTTAACTTTAAAACAAATGATTAAATTTATAAAAAAAAAATCGAAAAACAGTTAAATTTAAAAAAATATATCACATGAAGAGTAGAACTGGAAAAATTATAAACTGAATCATCTTATATATAATAGTATATGTTATAAAACTAAATATAAATAATTTTGTAATTTTAATATAAATCATTTTTATTTATTTTATAAGTATTTTTATTATTAAAAAATAGTAAAATTTAACAAAACAGTTAAATTAAAAATAGTTAAACTTAAAAAAACCATAAAATTAAAAAATAATTATTTTAATTTGAAAAAAAAATCTAAAAAAAATTTAAAAGACATATATCCACATCAAGAAGGAAAATCCATTTATATATAAGTATAAAATAGATACAATTCCAATAAAAGAATTCAAAGATCCCTGTCTATAATCTCAACAAATATCAAATGGTTTACCATCTATAACTCCAGCAATTACATTCTAATTTAGTATCTTATAATTTGAAATAAATGGAGCGAATTGTTAGTAATTTCTTCCGTGTGATAAATGTTTTTCAATTGATAGTAATTTCTTCTTACTAAACTGATTTACAATTGTTTCTTATAAAAACAAATAACATACAAATAAATATCGAAAACAATTATAAAATATGTAATCGGCTATGACTTATCATTCTCATCCAAGTCAAGCTTAACGATATATATGTTCTTAGAGTTCAACTTGTTGATCATATTATTTATGCGTCAACATTGAGTGACCTGTCAATCCTTAAAATTGTGAGTCTATCGACAACGTTGAGGGGACACACACAAGGAGTAAGGGGTGTCCATGATCAGTCGACAGAGACAGCTTAGTAAGTGCCCCTTAAATTAAGATAAACAAGTCAGTAATCAAATTTAAAAAACAATTAAACTTCCATAAGCCAATTATAATCAAAGGCCATATACAAAACAATAAGTAGGAGTCAAAGGTAAGTTGGTAATTAATGACTTCCATCTCACATTTATTACAGCATTAACTACTTAGATCGACCGAACACCTACTCGCTTAAGCATTGGAGCATACTGACTTAAACATCAGAACCTTATTGACACAGGTATTCTGATCGAGCGAACTACCGAATGGGAGAAAGGAGACCGAATGAAGATTAGGAAGACAGACTAAGTGTTTAAGTAGACTATAGTAATGTATATAAATAACTTTTTACTCTCAAATTTATGAAAGTCATTCGAAATTTTAAAGTTGTTTGTGTTTACAAATGAGTATTTTTAGTGTTGGGGCTTTGAACAAACTTGAAGACCTACTTTTAAGCTTAAATATAGTTTGTTTTTTTTTGTATTTTGGGGTTTATTCGAACTCAAATTTGTATAAATGGGTTTGTTATTTTATTTTTGCAAAAATGGATCAAGTCGTTAGGGAAGAGGATGATATTGAAGGTGAAGTCGTCATCCTCAAAACCAATTTCTTTATTCTTTTTTTTTTTGTAAAAGGGTGATGTCGTCCTTTGTAAGGACGGTTTGTTCTATTGGAAAAAGTGAAGTCATCCTCATACATGACGACTTCACTTTTTCATTTTTAATTTTTTTTTATAATTTTATAACTAACAAAATTTGTAAAAAGAAATAATTATAAATTCTAAAAATGATAACTGATAAATTAAAAAAAAGGACAAATTACGAAAATTAAAAAAAAAATTAAAACTGAAAAGTAAAAAAAATAATCAAAGTCATTAAATTAAAAAAAGTAAAAAAAAATCTGAAATATTTAAAAAAGAAAATAACGAAAAGTGAAAAATTTAAAAAAAAAATAAAAAAAAAAACTGAAAAGTTCGAAAAAAAAATGAAAAGTGAAGTCGTCATTAAACAAAAGTCATCCTCATTCGTAATGACTTGACCCAATTTTATAAAAAAAAAAATTAACGGACCTTATTTTATAATTTTTTAGTCAATGAAAGTCTGAAATACAAAAAAGTCCTTAAATACATGTAAATAGAGGGTTTTGTTACCTAAGTATTACGTGAATCTTCTGGCCACCTAAGTGTCTTCCACTAATTAAAACGCAAGATATATCAAATTTTATACGAAGAATAGTCACTACTTAAACATTTTAGTGAGATTAACTTAGTGAGCAATAATATAAAGTAAATGAGCTTATCATTAAACATTTTAGAAATTAATACTTAAGAAAATAATAAATAAAGCATATCTCAGTTACTTTTTATCAAGAAACTGGGATGAAATCAATTTTGTAAAAAGTTGAATTAGCTATATAATTGAACTTGTTGGATTGAGGAAGAGTAAATTACTTGAAGAAAAAAAAAAGTAGTGAAATCAATATCTGACAACACATTTGTCATTTCACATTTCTTTATCTTTATGTTTATTCATATTTTTGAGTACCTTTAAATATTTTAGGTCTCATTTTCCAAGTCCAAGACTTCATTGTTGCAAAGGTACTAAGGTGTATGTGGCTTTTTTTTTAAGGCATCACTTAGTACACCAAGTTTTATAATCTCACAAATCTTTGTTAAATATGTATAAGTCATACGAAAGAAAAAATATATATAAAAAGTGTTTGATAAAAAACAATTAAAATATAATTTTTATATTAATTTTTTAAAAATTTGTGTAATATATATAATACAATATCTCATATATAAAGAAAAAAAATAGAACCTAATATATTATCATAATATAGAAATATTTGATAATAATACAAAAGAATCACATGTATAATATCTCTGTTAATAAAATTAAAATACCAATCTTGACTTATAAAGTTAAAACTTAAGAGGAAAGTAACACATTTTTATTCAATCTAATAACATTGATTATGACAAGAATATCATAAAGAATGGGAAAGAAGAGAAAAGTGAAGAAAAAATCATTTAACTGAAAAAGCAACAAGTACAAAACAAAAGAAAAAACCTCATTTTCTCGAGTCGTTAAGAGCTTGAAAAGATTATGAAAATTGTGTGGAGAATGAGAGGAGAACAACTCTACTCTTTTTTTATCTATCTTTCTCGCATTTTGAGCAAAGTGAAGAAGAAAGAGATAAGAGTAAAGAGGGACAGGGTACATTTATAAAATACTTGAGATTTTAAGTGTCTTAGAGATTTGTGTCTTTTCGACTTAAAAAGATCCAAGTTGACTTGAGTAAGAATTCACCTACTTTTTACCAAAGTTGTATAATCACTCATATTTTAATTTTCTTGATTTATCGTACACCATTGGATGTAAATCTTTATGAATTATATTTCTTTACATTAGAATTTCTGTACTTAGGATTAATTGTTTTGTGATAATCAGAATTAACTTAGAGCACTATAAGTTTCATTATAAAGATAGATTTCAATCTCATCAAAAGAGGAATACGTATGCTCTGGCTAAAACACAATAATTTCTCAAGAGAATTTAGCAAGAACATAACCAATCAAACATGTTAAAACTCAGTGGCAAGGCACAATTACAATAATGGAAGCAGATTCTGGAAACGTGAGCACGTTTTTAAAGTGCGCACAGTTGAATATGCCAGTAGAAAGATGTTGTAAAACGGGAATAAAAAACAAATAATAATAAAGTAACAAAATGAAGGTTTGAATGGAAGTACTGTGAACACTAATTGTTGAAGTGAGTTCAGAAAAGTAAGAGTATTTTTCTGGGTACAGATCAATCGCGAAGATGTTTAGGGTGAGCAACAATCTGGTTGGGGTGCTGAATTTGCTGGCTTTCCTTCTCTCGATTCCCATTCTAGTGACGGGCGTGTGGCTGAGCAAGCAAGCGAACACGGAGTGCGAATGGTGGCTGGAAAGAACCTTAATTGTGTTGGGCGTTTTCCTTTTGGTGGTGTCTCTGGCAGGACTTGTCGGCGCATGTTGTCGTGTCTCGTGTCTCCTATGGCTCTACCTCTTCGTCATGTTCCTGCTCATACTCCTTGTTCTTTGCTTCACCGTCTTCGCCTTCGTTGTCACCAACAAGGGTGCCGGTCAAGTCCTTTCCAACCGAGGCTACAAGGAGTACAGGCTCGGTGACTACTCCAACTGGTTTCAGAACAGAGTGAACAACGCTCACACCTGGAGACGAATTCGGAGCTGTCTCCAATCTTCAAAACTCTGCTCCCAATTTCAAACCCAATTCGCCAACGACACTCTGCAACAGTTCTACGCTGAGAACTTGTCTTCGCTTCAGGTATTCTGTTCCGCATTTCCTTTTTTTTTTCTTTTTCGAATTTCTCTATTTCTTCCACTTCTTCGATGCAAAGCCAACTCAAATAATGTCCTTTTAATTTGTTATAAAGCCTCTTGAATTTGTTTATTTCCACTTCTGGAGAAAGTGTTTCTTCGTCTGCTCTAGCTTGTGAGCATGAGGTGTTTGTGTAATTTTATAAGTGAGTTTCTTTTGAAAGAGTTGGTATATTTTGTGTTGTCTTTCTTCTATTCTTCTTTTGTAATCCTCTTTGGAGTTCTTTTCACCAAATTTTAAAGGCTGCATGGATGCTTGTGCTGTTGGAGTAAAAGGTAGGTTGCTTTTTATTTCTCTTCAGCTGCACTTGTGTTGCAAGCAGTAATCTTCAGTTCCTTGCAGCATTTAGATAAGGTTTTCCTTTTTTTCCATTTATGATTTATTTAGTTTTCTTCATAAAAGCTTTTGAACTTTTTCTGAACGATGTTTAGGGTACCTCTACCCTTCTTTCACCTGATCTTTCTCTTTCAGTCTCTTTTCCATCAGAAATTTCACTTTTTTTGTTTCTACATATGTTCTTGGCATGACTTCAAAAACTTTCGGACTCATGGTTTTGCACATGTTGTTTGTGGTTCAGTCCGGGTGTTGCAAGCCATCAGACAGCTGCAACTTTGAGTACCAGGGTCCATCTGTCTGGAACAAGGTTGAAAGTGCAAATTATTCCAACCCTGACTGTAATGCTTGGGACAATGATCCCAATGTTCTGTGTTTCAATTGCCAAACTTGCAAGGCTGGGTTCCTGCAGAGCCTTAAGACCGACTGGAAGAAGGTCACAACAGTGAATGTCATATTCCTCGTGTTTCTCATCATTGTCTACTCTGTTGGTTGCTGTGCATTCCGGAATAACTTGAGAGATAATTGGAAGCACTAGATGCAGCCATGTACGTTAGAAGCATTTCATTTTTCTGGATTCTGTGATTAGGTATGTTTTTTTGTCTAGTTAGTTTCTTCATCTAAGCTCTCAGCCATGGTTTGTTTACTATCTAAAACATTTTGTCTACTGTGTTGTTATTGAAGTGGAGTTAAAGTTCCTTTTCCTGTTGAATAAGATGATTCATGATTTCTTGGTAAGGTGTGCGGATAAGGATATTTGTTTTGAGAACGTGTCGAGAATGAGTGCAATGGGTGTGCCACTCATCAAAATGTGGGGGCATGTTAAGATAGATATAGATTGTTTTGACTCGGTTCACGGGTGTGACATCTTAGCCTTTTTCACAACGTGGAATTGAAAAGAAACAAAATGCTTGTAGGGTCAGTGCGTCAATGCTTGCCTCTGTCACCATTATTCTTGTCGCCACTCAGCTACCTCTTTCTGTGCTAGAATATGGAATCGTAAAAAAGTTGAACTTTTCAAACAGTGAAATGAGATGCTACTTTACTTTCTCTTTCTGGTTTTCAGATGATTGGAATGGATATTTTCTGTCTACTTTCACGTTTATACTTTTTGTAATGATATAGAAAAAATGAAAAGCTATACTATACACTCTTACCTTACAGGAAATATTACATCACGACACAAAAAGAGAAAGTTGAACATCATCAAACATTACATTCATGTTTCATATTATCAAATTTTGCATCGTTATGTTCTTTCATATTCACCTTCCTAGAATAGGCATTATATGGCATACATGTTTCACAAGATACAATTTTTTTTTCTTAAAATAAAAGTTACCCCATGTGGTTTTTCTTTCCAAAACAATGCAAAGTGGGGGTGCGTGCTAGAAAAGAATATAACATCTATCATAGTTTTGTTACAACTGGACCGGATTAATCCATTCTAACCAGTTTAACTAGAAATTAAGCCAATGTGTAATCTAAACTTTTAAAAAATTGAATTTCATTGGACCGAGATAGACCAAGTCAAACTGTCCAAGACCGGAGAAAACTAACGGGTTAAAAGGTTCAACAGGTTAGCTCAACAAACATACTCTTCTTTTTTTCTTTTTTTTTTTGCGGTGATTGATTTTGTTAAGATACTTGTAGTTACTAATATTTTGTTTGTTATTGTTGAACTCCAATATCATGTGTTAGATTTTTTTTTCTTTCGTATATGACTTACTTCTTTTTTTATATATTTTACGACTTGTAATACTTTTAAGCGAAGTTCAAATTTTAATTTTGTAAATTTATCTATATTATTTTTTTTATAAACCGTGCTTCGTATATTGTATTATATTAAAAAAATAGAACAACAGTATTTGATTAAAACCGATTCAACCTTTATTTAACCTTTGAAATGTGAACCCATGCTTTTACATTGATATGATAGTACAGGGGTGATTGCAGGTTGGATTAAATAGGATTCGTGAAAACACATTGTTCAACTCACTACAAAAGTTGGGTTAAGTAAATGGTAAACTCAATCCAACTCAATTCAGTAGTTGAGGCAAACTTCTGAAGAAGTTTTTTTTTTTTTTTTTTTTTTAAAGTTGTAATTTTTAAGTACCAATCCAATTTTAAAAAAAAATTACAACGTGTACAAAAATTAACTTAGTATATTTCATGACAAGTTTTTCAAAACAACTTCAAGATATGAAAAAATAAAGGTATAAATACACATTTGGTACCCAAACTTTTTCGGAAAGTTCAATTTGGTACCCGAACTTTAGGAATGTTCAATTTGGTAGCCCAATTTTCTAAAGAGATTCAATTTGGTCATCTCCGTTAAGTTGGAGTTCAAGCCATGAAATTTTTATTTTATTTTTTCAAAAAAATTATTATTTTTTTCAAAAAAATTAAAAACTGTCACGTGTCAGTTTATCATCGTGCCACATGTCAGCTTACAATCATGACATGTGGCAGTGTAATAGTTGTTTTCAATTTAGTACCCTAATTTAAATTTTTGGTTCAATTTAGTACCTAATTTTTTAAAATGATCCAATTTTGTTCTTTCCTATTTGAGACCAAATTAGTAAATAAGCTTAATTATAACTTATATAAACATGTTAAAATAATTGTTTTGAATTTATACATCAAATCACTACACCTAAATATTCAAATTATTTTTTTTTACAAGTGTAAAAAATTTCATGTATAAAAAATTACAAAGTTAAAATGTAAAAAATAAAATAATT
>Ga0214542_1001188_pt1 | contig 52809 bp, 24 predicted proteins | sample CNSS1metaG_FD_160096 | JGI IMG/M metagenome (GOLD analysis project Ga0214542, IMG submission 160096) | Root nodule microbial communities from cowpea collected in UCLA plant growth center, Los Angeles, California, USA - CNSS1 | ecosystem: Host-associated > Plants > Roots > Nodule | place: USA... | reverse complement strand
GTCTCAATTGAGTCTTATTTTTAGAAAAAAAAAAATCGATTTGGTCTTTTTCGTTAGAACATGATTGACGTCACTAATTGTGTGTCACTTGTCGACTTGTGTTTTTTTTTTTAGTTTTTTTTTAATTTTTCTTTTTTTCTTAAAAAAATAATTGACACATGTTAAATTAAGGTTGTAGGTCATTCCAACCTTCACATCTCAAAAATCATGAATTTTAATTTTTCACAAAACTCTCCACCAAGCCATCTAGCTAAGCCGTGTCACATCGACTAACTTGGCCATGTGCAAAACACACCGAACTCAAAACTTTCGTGTATTTATTACTTTGTTTTGATTTAGTCATAATTTTTTTTTAAACTCGAGTAATCTCGTCCTTTTCAATTGAGATCAGATCAAATTTAATTTTTATATAAATATTATAATTATATTTTTATTATAATAGATATTTTTAACTAAATTAAGTTTATATAAATTTAAATTTTGCATTTGAACTTTATTTAAAATTTTGTTTTAATAATTTCTATACAACTTTATAAATGCAAATGTAAAATTTGTCAACAATTTTATAACAATTAATAACAATTTGAATTTTGTAACTTATATAAAACTATTTAAAAAATTTACATTTGAATTTATAAAGTTGTTTATAAATTATTAAAACAATTTTTTAAAATAAAATTCAATGCAAAATTTAAATTAATTAAACTTAATTTGGTTAAAAAAATATATTACAATAAAAATATCATTATAATATTTATTTAAAATTTAAATTTGGTCTCAAAAAAGGATGAAATTATTCCAGTTTAAAAAGAGATTAAGATTAAATTGATATAAAATATAAATAAAGAGACTAAATCAAGATTTTTTACGTAAAGAATGGACATGTAAAGTGAAGTGTTTGGCTTGTTAAAAATATGACATTAACTTTTAGGTACTTGTTGTTCATGTTTGTATTTATAATAACTAGTATCGTTGATTAGAGAAGGAAAATTTCAGCCCAAAAACTTTCGATATATTAGTGTAAATAAAAGTAATAATAAGAGCATCACAAGCAAACTCATAAAAACGAGAGAAACTCCAAATATGTTTTCTGTAACTTCCATCAACACAGGAAATCAATTACATGTTAGACTATATGGAAGATCATTACATTTTTCTTTAATACAATAACAATAATAATATATAATAATAAAGTTAGATATATGGTCCTCTTGAAAAATAAACGATAGAAAATATTAAACAGAGGTGTGGAGTTAAAATACTTTAATTAATAATTGAATATTTGTCAAATGTCACAACTTTAAGTCTAGTCTTTGTGTATTTTTCAAAATGAAAAATGTTTTGTGGACACTATCCAATCATATTCATATAGAGATAAACGAAAAAGGAAAAAAAATGAGAGAAACAATTAATGTAATAAATGGATGTGTAGCAATTAGAGATATAAAAGAAAACGATAGATGTCCAATAGATTTTCACTAATTTTGATTAAAATCAATATAATGTATATTTTGAACATTAAAATCATACTCCAGCAGAATGTGAAAATTTGTATACTCCCGAAAAAAAAGTTAAAAAATGAAGTAAAATAATTTAGTTATTTGGTACACGAGCATCACCATAAAAGTTTCTTTCCTCAACATTATATACACAGTGCATTAAACAAATAGTATACACAATATGATGAGAGAAGTTGGCAAGAAAATAGTATACACAATATACCAGAACAGAACACATTTCTATATCTGAATTTTGCACATGCACAACAGAAAATCCAAACACTAACAAAAAAGATTAAGTAACCATAACCACGATGATCCTTGCATAATAATTTAATTCAATCGATTTAACTAAGACACAGAGAACCTTCTCCTTCTGGGCTTGGACAAATCAACGTTCCCATCTTCCAAATGGGTCGTGTCCTTCGACCCGTTTCTGAACGGGTTCAACTTCCCCAGCGTTTTCGAAACGGAAGAGAAGAACGTTGTCTTTTTTGTTGTTGTTGTTGTTGTTCCAGACGACGTCGTTCCATTTCCCTGAGTGTTCTCATCGTTATTAACGTTCTTATTCTGCAAATCAGAAATGTACATCTTCATCTTCAGTAACTCCGTTCTCAACTCCTCGTTCTCTCTCACCAACGAAACGTCCATATGAAGCTCATTTTTCTCCTTCGCCACTTCACGCTCCTCCCCTCCGCTCCGCAGCCGCAACTGGTCGTAGTAAAGCGCATGCAGCACAATCTGCACCGGCAAACGCTTGTTCTGCGACGCGTGCACACGCGCCTCGTATGAAAGTTTCAACGGATCCATCACGCTGCACACTTTCTCTCTCTCTATCTCATCCAACTTCGGATGCGCCTGCTAGAAACAAAAGGTAAACCGTTAAACGCTGCTGTTTTCTCTCATTCACTGCTTCTAAACGCGAAAAAACTGTTAGGTTAGATACCTTGAGGTAGATATCTACGGCGCGGTATAGATCGTCATCAACCTTACGCGCGCTTTTAGGAATCAGGACTGCGATGCCGTTGAACTTCGAAATGCTTAGATCGCCGTGTTCGGCGATCTCGCCTAGATAAGCGTCCACGGTTTTTGCCACGCGCTGCATAGCTGAGGAGCAAGGCTCTTTGGAATCTCCCGTGGTGAAAACCCCGTTGCTTCTTTGATTTTCTGCAAATCCCGAAATTATTCTACGCACACTTTCGAGATCGAAGAGTCTCTCACCGTCGTAGGTGAAGGAGAGCACGAGGAGGTCATCGACAGTCACGTGTTCGAAGGTGGAGGAAATCCGTTTCTCAAGCTCAGTTTTGCAGGCAGTGGAGGCACGGAGGTGGATTGCACAACGGAGTATGCAGCACAGGAAGTGGATCGGAAACGCTCCTTTCTCGGCGGGAAAGAGATCAACTATTGATTCCAGAAGCTTGCGCTGTTTTGATCGGGAGTCAGAATCTCCTGAATCTGATGAACGGATTCCGTTGCCAGTATGATCGCGGACGAGATCTCGTAATGCTCTCTCTGCGTAGGTGATAAGTGCGGTGGCAACGGTTAGAGTCTTTGCGCCGCGTTGCTTCATGGCGGCAATTACTCTGGTGAAGAAGTCCATGTCTAGAACGGCTAGCTCCTCCGTCCACCAGTTAGGGGGCGAGCAGCTGGGAAAATTGGCCTCGCTGCATGCCTTGGCGCTGACGGCCTCAACGCATCGTTTCACGATGTTGATATCGTCGGCGTAGGGGAGGAGGTTGCGACAGGATTTCAGGACGGTCACCGCACCGGTAAGCGTGAAGAACGCTACCTTCGTGAGAAACTCCTCCGTCCGCCCGGCAAGGTTATTTTCGCAAAACTGATCCGTCATCTCAAGGAACTCAGCGGCGCATCTCAAAACGGCGACGTTGTTGACCGTTATTTCAAAGTTGACGCCGTAACAGAATTTTGCCGTTTTCTCGAAGATTGCAGGACCTCCTGGCATATCAGAGAGGTCGATTCTGGTGAGCTCGCTCTCATTTGATTCCAGTATCAGTTTTCTTATGTAGTTGCTCTTTGCCACAAGCATGAACTGCACCAAACGTATTGAAAACCCTTTTCAGTAATAACACGAACGAACAGTAGCCACATAACTCTTAAAAATCATTCAAATCACAATATACTCACTTTGTGGAGCGAAAAAGTCGTTTCTCCAACTTGAACTATAACATCAGTTGGTATGTCTTGGGAGAAAACCCTGCAAAAGAAGCAGAGGCAAGAACATGGTTATTATTGAGATTTAGTAGAAGCATATGCATGCATGGTGCATAGATTTGAAATGGAGTTAGTTGAGTGTGTTTACCATTGCCCGGTTCTCTCCATGGCGAGAGAGAGCCTATTATTGGGAGTCGCCATGAACTTCTGTGGGTTGAGCTGGTTTAGGTAATTGGACAGAAACTGGCTATAGGCAAAGAGAATGGAATAGATGAGATGAGACTGGGAATGGAATGGGTTGCATGGTGGGGGCTATTATAAAGGGAATTTGGGCACTGTAGGAGATGACTTGTTATTATGGTTTAATCTTCATGGGATGATGAAGTAGAGGGTTTGTGATTTGTGGTCCAAGTTTGTGATGTTAACCAATGCCATATCTTACTTTTGTTATCTTTTCTGTGAGGCTTTCCTTTTTGCCAGTCATTTTCACCTGTGCTGTCCTTTTTAATCTGCTTGCATTAGTTCAGACAACAAGTTCCCATTGGCTCTATTTCTACCAGCAGAATGATGTGGCCGGGCTTAACTTACATTCATGTACAGAAGCTCTACCTTTTTCTCTAACTGGAGACATTAAAATAAAAAAGTTACTTCCGTATCCCATCTCTTCTTCCACATCTTCATTCATTTTCTTATTGTATGTTTGTGAGGGTATGTTTTTTTAGTTTACCAATAGTCACAACCGCGTGCATTACTTTAGAATTGTCTTTTTCAACTGTTTTGGATTTGTTAGGTGACCGTATCACTTTATATCCCTTCAATAAATGCTCATTACTTACCAATATTTCTTCATAGATGGGTTAATTAAGTGGTATCAGATACAGTAGAACACGAATTTTCTCTACTGAAATTTAGCATGAATGTCAATCATCCATTTATGAATTTGAAGCATTAATTTGTAATAGCTAATTTTATTTCAAGTCCTATATTCCAGTGGGTTGGTTCTACAAGATCTTAAAATAATTTGTTTTTTTAACTTAACAAACAGTTAAATAAGCATTTATGAAATCCCCTCTAACCAAAACCTTTGATGATAGTCATATAAAAATAAAATATAATTGGTATGTGAAGTTTTGTGGTTCTTGCATTGCATTGCATGCAAGCAAGTTGTAAGCAAACGTGTGTAACTACTAATGAGTGAGTGGCAAAGGGACAAAGTTGGGTATGTGAAGAGACGTGATGGGAGTGGGTATGAGGGAGTGGCTGAGACAGCGTGAGACAGGGAGTTGGGTAAATGTAGACCTCACAAGCATAACTAGGTGGAGAATCCGCCACGTGTACTAACATTCCATGTTCTGGGTCCCACCATACAGTACAAGATTAAGATCCTAGATCACCCAATAGCACCTAGCCACGTTCCTCATGCTTTCTTTTTCGTCCAATCACCTTCAAGGAATAGATGTTCTATCCCCAAATTAAAAAGTGTTTCTCGGTGGCCCCACACTGCACTAACATTAAGCATTTAGCATCGTACTTATTCTTGATTAATTCCTTCCCAAGTACTAAAATAGCATATCCCCATTGCTTAATCCCTCTTTCTGCTACCTATTTCCGATTCGACAGATAATGTTTCACGTATATTGTTCTGTATTGTTTTTAACATTTTTTTCACGTCAATTATTTTATTCCAATCATTGATGCAAACGGATGTTTCTACTTTTCAAAACTTCAAAATACCTACCAGTTCATCTTTCGTTTTTTCTTTACGGACGTTTGTAAGTTTCTTAACGCAAACTACATTACTTCAAGTATCTAGTATAGAAGTCATATAAATGTTCCATATGAGTTTTATAAGATTTCTTTTAGTTGGATATAATGTAATATTTAAGATCATGTATATAATATAAAAATGTATAATTGTCTATTCTTTTAATAATTCAATAAATGAAGCGATGATTACAAAAGTGATTTAGCGATATATTTAATATTTGTAGATGATGCTGAACTTTTACAATATTTTCTATGTACAACTTTCAGAGTACTAAACCTTTCATAATTAGGTAAAATACAATTATTAGTCCATCTCATTTAATAGTTTAAACTACTAAATAAAATATTAAATATTTCATACAATAAAACAGATAGTAGAAGAAAAATATTAAATATTAATACAGTTATCCATCAATAACCATAGTAATATAAATATTCACAAAACCAAGCAAAAAGAGTCTAAGAGTTTTCAACTAAGCAGACATGACTGCCTTACAACTAACGACCCTACTAGGCTACTTCATTGCTATCCATCAGAGATGTATTCTCACTTGCATCCTTTTTTATTCACACAATTGAGTGATCAATGGAAAAGAAATAATCAAGCACAAGCGCACAAATACATAACCAAGTAAGCTAATGTGAATAAGGAGTATTCATATACAATCAAAATCAAGTTACAAACCTCATACCACAAGTCCATTTATACACAAAAATACAACTTACACTAAACTCAATTATCTGAATACATGCACTTAACATTGGATTCACTAGATGTGTGCACTAGTGATAGTTCCCAAACTCTGTAAAGTTTGACCTCAAGGGGTTATCATCTAATTACTCACAAGGTAAATTCCTTTTGCATCTAGGACTTGATCAAGTAGTGACAAGGACCTCCTTCTTATCTTCACTACATAACCTACTCTACTTCACTTGAGTTGACTAGTTATTTAGAGAAAGGATACCTCTATATTGGATCTTTATTTTAATGCATGCACTAAATACCACTATCATAGAATTTCTCCTTCAAATCCTTACAACCTTGTCATTTATCATATCCACAATCATATAATAATTCTCAAATCAATCACATAGACCAACCATTATTTAATTAACAGCCCCAGACTCTGGTGAATTTGCTCAACAAGACCATCCATTCATTAGGCGTAAAGTGCACAAAAGTTTAGTCGTTCAGCAACCAGGTGGCTTACCTAGCGAGTGAATCACTATAACTCTCAGAGGTAAATTCCTCCAAATTTTTCGTTGGCTTTTCTTACCTAAATGATGACTCAAAATGCTCAAAGAGTATCAAATTCTCCCTTCAAGCTATCCTACCACACATACACAACCTAGGATAACACACCAGAGCATATCATTAACACCATTGATTAGTAGAGACTCACTAGAAGAACTCAGAAGTCACATTCGGGCTAAATTTCTCACATGCATGTCTAAGAACCACTAACTCAAAGAAAATGAGTTGAAAACTAACTTACTCAATTAAAGAAACTAATTAGACATAAGTGAAGATCTCACCACAAGGATGACTCTAGCTATCTCTAGTCTTCAAATAGGATGAGAAACTTTAGACAGAAGGGAGAGAGTTTTTAGAAAGATGTTTTGAAAGAGATAAATTGTGTTTTAAATAATGAGATCCTATTATAAAAATTCTATTATACTTAAAATTTTTATTATTAAAATAATAAAATTTTATTCTTTTAAAACACATTCTTAAAACATAATTTTCTAGATCATCAGAATTATCATAAAATATATAAGAAAAAACCTACAAATAATTTTTTTTTTTTCTAAATATAGAAGAAGAATTAAAAAATCATCAGATGATCAATATAATTCATAGAATTAAAAAATATATTGGAAAAAATAGTGTTTGATGTGCATTCCAAAAGTTGAGTGTATAAATAGAAGAGGAGAACCGTGAACAAATAGAGAAATGGATAAACTTTCTGTTACCACCCATTACAATTTGTTTTATATTTTCACTTGAACTTTTTGAGTCTTCTATATCTCTTTAACTCTCTAGGTGGTGATGGAGACATGTGTCCACCAAACATTTAATCACTGTTCAAGTGCATTGTTCACAATAAGATGTCTACCAATAAGATCGGTAACCTGTCCACGTGACATTTGACCAGGGAAGGTTCTTGTTGTTGAAATGACAGAGAAAAATAGAAAACACAATTACACAACATAGTAAAGTAAAATATAGTGTACAGTAAAACGTATAAGAATTACATCTATGGTGTTTTTGCTGTAAATAATTAGCATTTTTCTTTTCAGCAAAAACAATAAACTCTTGATCAAGAAATGGTTGTACAGACTCTATGTTAAATGTGTTTTGTTAACCAATAGTCCCGAAAGATATTTTGGTGTCAAGTAGGTTCCAAGTTTTAGTGTACACAAGAAACAACTGAGAGGTGTATAAAAAATATCTGCCTTTCCTTTTCTTTAAAAGAAGATAAATCATTACTATAATAAATGCTTAAGTTAAGCACAAGTTGTGACCAACTCAATGCACCAGACATTCTTGTAGTACCAAAAAAATATCTGACATAGTCTGAGTTTCTCAATAAATAAAGATCCAACAAAGTAAATGTATCTTTTAAGATCTATGCACTTGTTTGTGTTTGCTTGCATATTTGTGGTTGCTATGTATATGTTTTTTCCTTTCATGATCCCAATCACTGAAATGAAAATACCAACTTGTTTCTCCAAATTTAAAAGATCAACAAAAAATATCTATAAAAGATCAGACAACTAAAGTCAGATCTTTAGTTTAAATTCTGTGAATCAAAATAAAATAATTAAAAGAAAATGTCATTAGAAATAGTCAATTGGACTTCTCAAGAAAAATGAATAAATCTGATATATGCAGTATACAAAAAACTAGAAGTAAGATATGGAGGCATACCAACTTACTTAAGAGAGGACACATCATCTCTAAGGACACATCATCTCTAAGTAAACAATAAATGATATAAAGATCACTTAACAGTTCAACTCACATATTACTATGGTGCTCAATTTTTTTATATTTTATTCGATGTGTGAATTTAACTTTTATTTTGCTTCTCAACACTATATACTACGAGTTGTAAAAACAGTGATTTTAATATATTGTAAAATATATGATATGCTGGAGTGTCTTTATCATTTTGACTATTAGCTTTTTGTACAGCAGTTGCTTTTGTTTTATGAACATCTTTTGACTGCGGAGTTACTGCTGGAGAGTTATTGTGAAACTGTTACAATTATCATTATTGGTCATGGAATTTTTTTAGGTCATAACAACCCTCATTTGCACCTATGAACAGGTGGTCTAGTACTCTTCTAAGAGTCATTTCTTAGATCTCTTAGTTCTTCTTTTATTTTCTTCTACTATTCTGGATCATTTATAAAAAAATATATTTTCTTGCTAGTTCTGAGATTTTCTGTAAAATTTTTTGTTGTGTCAGGAAGTGTTCTTTTAATCGAATTTTCAATGATTACCCGTCGCTATAAACACTGTAGTGGTAAAATTGAAAAAGCACGAGAGTTCTTCCACTGACACTTAAGACATATAAAATTGTTTTGATGCGTTTGAAAATGGACGAAAGAAGTTATAAGTTCAATCTCTCCTAACAAATACTAACAATTAATATTGTGGAAAAAAAAGAAGAAAACTATAAACAATAAACAGATTTACTTTCGTTACTGATTAATGTGATTTGCACGCTTTGCAAACACTCCATATGCAGATGCAGATGGCGAAAGGGAGAAACATACAAATGAATGTTGGTGGTTGTTTTCACGAGGAATCCGGGTAATGTAAAATTGTGGGTGTCCAGTGCCGCAGACTATGAAGAAAATAGGTTGGTCCCAACCCTGAATTGAGGAGTGATTTTGTGGACAAAATGAGTGACACTGACCCAAATTGAAGGTCCAAAGCAAAGCCTATATTTTACTGGTCAAACTCAGCATTGATTGTAGAGACACCGGCCACCCACACCGTTTCCCTGCTCTGAATTAGGCATAACTGTATACAGTGACACTTGCTAGCAACTTTATAACAACTTTATAACTTACGCTGTATTCAACTGTCTTGGAGGAAATTATTAGCGTGCAGTGTGGTAAAAGCATTGAGATAAGATAACCCTAGAAAAAGCGACTTTTGGATTCATCTCATTGGATCGCACTCTTCTATAATTGCGAAAACACGTACAAAGAATCATAACTTCACTGATATAATCAGTTTTATATCCAAACAATGTATTCAAACATTATGACATATGAAAATACATGTTTGGTGGGGTTCCTATGTTTCAGATAATGTAGGGCATTGTTTTCTATTATTATCATTTTATTTTGTCCATAATTTGACTCAAAACACAACCAAGTCTCTCACCCCAACTTGCACCTTATTTGCTGATTTTTACAGACAAATGTGGCTACCATTTTTTTTGCCTCTTCTTTCATATATATTCTACTCACAATATTTTGACAATTAAATTTTAATAATTTTTTCTTTTAATCTGAAATTACATTTTTAAGTGATTTAAGAAAAAAAAATCATTCAAAAAAATGTTGCTACATATTATAAGATAAAGTTATCAAAATTTAATTGTTAAAAAATTATTTTTTTTATAACAAAAGAAATATAATACAGATGAGAAGGATGAAGTAGGTATGATTTAAAATTTATTCCTACTTAAAATAGTCCGTAGTTCCAAAATTGCTTTGTAAGTGTTTACATATTTTATATATATATATATATATATATATATATATATATATATATATATATATATATATATATATATATACACATATACATATATATATGTATATATATATATATATATATACATATATATATATATATATAAAAGTTGGGCATATGTAAAATAAAAAAATTATTATTAATGTAATATATCTTTTATATCATGCATTTAGTTATTTTTGTAAAAATACATATTATATCAATTTTATTCTTAATTAATATGATATATTATGTTATTTTTTTAAATTATAATATGATTTATACGTACATCAACATGCAATTGTAAATAAATAGCAATGAACTATACCAAGTCATCAAAATTAAAATTTAATATTAGTTCAAACTAATATAAGATTCTACTTAAACATTAACATCAAAATTATCATAAACTTAATTATATGTAAACTAATCATAATTATTAATAAAAAAATAAATTAACTAGATAAAACACAAAATTATATCGTCTAAATACTACAATATAACATAATAAATACCGATTACTAATATGTAAAAGGTTTAAGGTTTAATTAGTCGGATGGTATCCACTTTTGTTTACATGTGTCAGTTTGGTACCCACTCTCAAAAAAGTGTCAAATGAGTCTCAATTTTTGAAAAAATGTTTCAATTAGGTCCATTTCAAAAAAAGAGTTATTAACATTGTTAACGGTATTGTATTGGTATTTAAAATGTCTTACAAAATTAAGTATTAATATTTATATTAAAATTTAGTGGTAAAAGTCATGAATAAAGTTAACGACATTAATATTTTTTTGCTAAAATGAACTTAATTGAGTCACTTTTTCAAAAGTTGAGACTCGATTGACACATTTTAAAAAGAATGTACCAAATTGACATATCTAAACCTAAACGAAAATAGGTACTATCCGACTAATTAAACCTATATAAAAAATAACTTATCAATTTGTAACAAATGTTTTCAATTGCAAATGTGCTCAATAATTCATCATAATAAGAAATAAATACAATAGCATATATGAAATCATAATATGAGTTTTCTATAATACTTGAAGTAGTTTATTAAATATTTCCAATAATTAACAATATTATATAAGGTATAAAGTATTGTTCCAAATAATGTTATATTAGACATCCCTATAAACTTTAACATAGTAGTTATGTTCACACTTCAAAGTTCATATATCATTTGTCATCAAATGAAAATTTTATTAAAAAAAAAAGAATACAAAGCATGCAACGACCATACAAGATCCATGATAAAATTTATACTTCACAAAAATAGGCAAATTATACATATTATGAAACAAATTTAAATAAATACATGGAGGTAAAATATTAAACCACATTTTTATTATTCTGTATGATTAGCCAACTTATCAGCACAATATTTTTCTAACGAAAAACATGAAAAATTTTGAATTGTATATGCTTACAAAATTGTAAGTATTAACTCCCTTTAAGAATCCAAAAAACTACTTTTTGATCCAAAGAATCATGACAAACTAAAAAACAAAATCATTATTCAACCAAAGTTTTTAAAAGTCTTCCCTTCAAAAGCATAAATAATGTCATGAACCCAACATAAATAGTAGTTTTCTATCGATAAAAAATTGAAAAACTATTCACATATTCATCTCAACATCCTCCAAAAATACCACATGTGTATAAGTTATAATTCATATAATGCATGTTGTAGTTGTCATTCTCTAAACTTTCTTTTTGTTTGTTGCTCTAATTAATACATAAAAGTTAACTATGTTAATTTATGAAAACATAATAAAGTGATCATAGTAGTTTCAATACAACATTAAATATTTTAGGATAAATCCAATGCAAGCTATAAAAAAATTTAGAATTGCTATTTAAGACATTACATATACTATTAAAATTAAAACAAAAAGTTACTAACACTAGTACAAATATATAAATTATCCGAAGACATTTTTTTTAAATATTGTTAAAATATAAGGTATGATTCATATCATATATCATATTAACTGTAGTATATATATACTAGTATACTTCGGTACCTTAGAAGAAGTGTAGCCTAAACTACGGTTATTAATAAAAATTATCAGGTCATCACCGATTCAACCAATTTCACTTCTAAAGCTGCTTCCAGTGGTAATGAAAATATAAAATTAGATAAGATACATATTTTTCTAAAAATAAAAAAATTTATAATATATAAATGGATTCAAATTTTATCTTACAAATTAATTTTTTAAAATTAAATTAGACTTAACTTATATTTTTAACTTTTAACTTGACATCAGAGCTATTTTTATAGATAATAAAATTGTGTATTTTGTTTACCACTTTAAAAAAGTGAAGTGCATTTTTATTTGACTTGTTTTTCTATTATTCATGTTTGATTTCTTGTAAATATTGATTTAATAAATTAAGGGTTTTAAAATTAACTTTCATTTTGTTGGTGATGTGACAAATTAAAAAATTAATCTAATATAATGGATATTTATCAGTTCACATTGCATTATTCTGAACAACGCTGTCATAAAGTTTGAAAAGGAGTTTGAGCAAAAGAAAAGAGGCTTTGATTTTAATAAACAATTTTCTAATACGCTTCTGAATTCGTTAATTTACAATGAATTGTGATTGGGAATGTTGCATCCTCTTTATTTTCTATAATATTTTGTAGATGATAATCCTTCTTATGTGGGCTCCAAACTCAATTAATATCATTAATTCAAAGATTATATATTTTCAACTGCTATATTGATAAGGCCTACAATAAATTAATAAAGGTTCCTCTTTATTTATATTTTTTGTTTCATTTTTGTAAGATGTGTTTCCTTTTTAACAATGAATTTTATATTGAAAATTTGTTTTTTCATGTTGTAGATCCTTCATGGTAACATTTTCTTTATTTTGTAATCGTTTTAACTTTCCTTTCACTCTAACTTTTTGGATAGCATTTATGTTTTCTTCATATTACAAAATTCTTTTTGTTGCTAAAGAAAAAACTGTCTTATGCTGGACAAAAGTTTAAGGAGTTTATAGCCTCTTTCAACAAAATTTATGACATAAAAAATAACATTATTTTTTTCTTTTGATAATCTCATTTTCTAAATAATTGTACGTAACACCCTCCACTCAAATTTAGGTGCTTAAAGCAGACTTATTGGCACTTGTGCATCTTGACAAATTATTTTAAAATACAAAATAACTCGTTCAAATTAAATGTAATTTTAATATTACACTTAGGTATGGATTCTTTAAAAAAAAAGGGTCGATTTGACTCATTTATTATAAAAGTATATTAGTTTACTAATTAATTATAGGCAGAGAAAATTTATTAATGATTTGATTAGTATTTTCAAAAAAATGGGTTATTTTGATTTATTTATATAAAATGTAATAATAAAATTTAATATAAAATATAAAATTTTATTTATATAAAATTGTAAATTTTAATATAAAATGTAATAATAAAATTTAAAATATTAAGTTTTAAAATATCAAAATTTTAATAAAATTTTATTTAAAATATTTTTAATCAAATTATTAAAATTTATTTTTAAAAAAATATATAATAAAACTTTAGAAATTATATAAAAGTTAAAAAAAAGTCTAATCATTAGTAAACTAATCATGTCATGTAATTAATTGATAAACTGGCCAATTTTTGTAATAAATGGATAAAAACAACCCATTTTTATAAAAGAACCTTTAGTTATGATAAAAAGATGTATATCAGATAATGGAAAAAATATTCATATATCTGAGTATATGCTGATAAAATTCGTGACAAATATCTTAATACTCATTTATAAAAGAGTTGTGTGCGGCTAGCTATTATACTATCTACTCGCATATATATGTTATATGAAAAAATTAAAATTAAAATTAATTTATATTTTATTAAGTTAAATTTAATTTACATTAAAATTTAATTTATATTTTATTAGTTTAAATTTAATTAAAACTAAATTTATATTTATATTTTAATCTATTTTATTTTTAAATTTTAATTAATATATTTAAAAATTTTATAAATATTATTTTTAAATATTCACAAATACCCACGAGAACTCACAAATTTCAATAAATTTGCATGTATTTTTTAAATGGAAAATGATATTTTAAAAACTAAATTTTGACAACTTTCTCTTACAACTTGATGTGTTATTTTTTAAGGAGTTTCTCATCTTTCATTTTTTTCATTTTTTCTATATTTTTAAACCAATTAGAAGATATCACTTCTGATTGTTAGAAAAAAGTTATTAAAATTTGATTGTCAACATATTATTGTCCTTTTTAAATAGGTACGTGTACAAATAAAAATATGGATAATAGATAAATTTTTTTATTACATATCAATTTACAAATAAGCATTGTCCATATCCGACTCGTGACGTGTTGCATTCCCTAAAACACTCATCTTACATTGGAGAAGATTTTCACTTTCTGAAGTCTTGCTTTTGATTTAATTTATTTGTTGGTGACAACTATGATAGACAATAATTTCACAATTCTAGATCTTTGCTTTTGTTAATGGATTTTAAATGGGGTTTCAGAAACAACCCACTTTCTTTATTGCATGCTCAGAAGCAGGAAACATGGAAGCGAATTTCCGAAGAGTGTTGAAGACACTGTTGGAAGAAAAAGACACAAGCAAGAGCAATGAGAATGTTGTAAAACTTTTTTTTAAATAAAAAAAACTAAAAGGAAAAGGAATGAGTTGTTATGTTTTCCATGTTTTAAAAGCCATAAATGCGTAACCCAGAGACTCAATCACAGAAACAAATCACTACAATAATATTGCTGTCATTAATTTAATAAAAAAATTACATTGGTAATACTAGGAAAAAAAATATTAAAATTAACTTTTCTAAAAAAAATACCCTTAAATAAAAAAAAATTCAATTAAAAGGAATTAAACCAAAATGGACTGATATTAATTTCAACCAATCAATTATCGTTCCAAAATCCAAGTGATAGATTTTGTTCCTATCTCCTTTGCTTCTTTTGTTTTAAATTTATTTAAATTTAATTTAAATATCTCTAATTTTAGATTGTTGAATGTGACTGAAACATGAATGCACATAACTTTTAATTATAAAACTCCAATAATGAAATGTGTGGACGATATAAAAAATAATTTTGATATAAACTTCCGCAAGAGCATTTTTTTTTTTTGTGGTCTTCCGCAAGTGCAAACACGTCTTGTTCATTGGTAGAGTAATTGGGCCCATTCTTAATTTAGAAGCCCACCATTTATATGAATGGATAGAGAGAGAGGACAGAAAGCTATGTGGCCCTCGCTATCCAAATCTAACAGCTGGGCATTGTTGGGCCATCTTGATAAAAAAAGAAAAAAAAAGTGACCACTAGAAAATGGCCTAAATAAATTTTTATTTTTCTTTTGAGTTAAATCCTCTTTGATAATGATGTTAGTTTTGGCAGGGATATCCCTTTTATTGAATCCTCTTAGTTATAATTCTATTGCTTTAACTTAATACTGTGTTTGGTTTCGTATCTTACATGGAACTAAATTAAATAATTGAAAAAGGATTTGAGTGCACCAAAACAAAATTTATTTAAATTAATTTGATTCTAAATGAATTCAAATCTATACAAAGGTTCAAAATGTTTTTTTTTTTGTGGTCCGTGAAATCAACTCTACAAATCTTAAAATAAAAGTCCACTTAGGACACGAATGGATGCTGGGCTTTTATTGGGCCATGATAGCAGCAAAGCCCATCCACAAACGTTATCGATCTCGTATTCGTGTTGTCCGCTTATTGTTCTTGCCTTATGATTGCAATAGAAACGGAAAGCAACATATTAATCTCTCTGTGTAGTCAATTTCATTTAGTTATCATTTTTTTTAAATATTTATTATTTTGAGAGCTTAAAAGAATATTAATCATTCTTTGGGTAATTATATTGTCATTTTTACATGATTTTTATTGTGATATAAAAATGAAAAAATAAAAATCTCTCATAATTATTTTATTAAGACTAGCGAAGATTCAAACGCCATTATACCACTGTGTTTACATTTTTTAAGTTTTAAAAATAATCTGAATCATTAATAAATTTTGTAATTAAAAGGATAATAAAAAAACAAATTAGATTTGTTTTCTTTATTAATTCTATGTGTGAATATGTAATAAAATAAAAGTTATATGTAACATTGCTTAACATTTCTATATCTTATAAATAGAGAAAATAAATATATTTAAAGATTATTCAAAAAAAAAAGTGTAAATTAGATAAAAAAAAATTATTATTTTATATTACTAGCGGGAAAGAAATATCTTTGTTTATTTGTAAAGTTAATAATGATTATTATATAAAAACAATGGATAATTAGTCATTTGTGATGTTTTTGTTATCGGCACTCATAACGCATTGTGTTGTTAAAGTGTGTGAAGTTACTTTAACATTTTGATAGTCTGTTTTTATTTTTATTAATTTTTAAATTAAAAATATAGTTAATAATAAGTAAGATTATAACATATGAATACTAAAAATGAATTTATAATATATAAATAAATATAATTTTCATTTCATAAACTAATTATTATAAACATAAAAACAATTCTTTATTTTTATAATATATATTTTTTAATATATTTATTTTCTTAAAAATATATATTTCGAATATAAAATTAAATATTAATAAATTACGATGACTTTGAATAACTCTGTCTTTAATATATATCACTTTATTTTTAATAAATATAATTTTATTTAATATATTAATTTAATAATATTATAATATCATTACATACTAATATAATATTATATATATTTAAAAAAATATATACACATGCCTGTATTTATGATAATTGTGGATTAAGAAAATTCTTAGATACCTTGAAAAACATTATGGAAGGTGACAATTTTAATGGTGGCGGTTGGTAGGGACCACAACATTGAGTTTGAATAAACGTATGAAATTGAAGAGAGTTACGTGAATTTGGCTGCATCCAAGTTTGAAATCAACGACCACACTTAAAACCACTTTAATTTTGTTTGAAATTCAAACTTTGTCATCAGTGTAATTGTGACATGTAACCGATTGGGGAACCAGAAAATTTTCAAATGTAATCATAATTCAAAATTATTTCTCATTCTTCATAATAGAGATCATTAATCCATTCTTTGAATTGAATATATAATTTTCTTTTATGAGCTGGTTTTTAATTGAATATTCGTGTGGGGAATGTTGAATTTTCTGGAAGAGCCGGCTATGAATATGTTTATTATAAGTATTTTGTGATGATGGCAACAAATAAATTATAATATATATTTCTTTTGATGAAGTAATAGTGTAGAAGCTCAAATTATGATTTTCATTGTACACCTTATATATGTGTATTTAATATGTGGACCTATGTGTATATATTCCAAATAATGTGTTGTGAATTATTTATAAAGTATTGATGTTTGATTTGTATTGATAATAGTTTATGTAACAAAGAGGGCAATCATGAATTAATGTATAGAGTGATAGAAAGTTTCCAAAATTTAATTGCTCAAACTTTATTTTATCTGATTTTGAAAAACAAAAATGTTGTAAATCTAGTTATAAGTTTTTATCAATATTTTCCCCTTTGTTTTTCGTTTTTACTTTCGGTATTTTTGGATAAAAATTTTCACGAATGATAAAATAAAAATGAAACAGATTTTTTCGTAATTTCAGTTGAGGTGCGAGTTTAAGAAAAAAATTTAAAGAAGTTATTGTAACATTTTTTACAAAATTAATTCATGCAAAATATAGTTTTACCTTTTTGAGAAACTTATTTGGTGTTTTCCTTTTGTTTTTCCGTCTTAAATTGTTTTAATTTTTTTTTTCAAACGTACCCTTTAATTTATTTTATGTGAATTAACTTCACTCAAATATAATGATAAACCATAAGATTTAAACTTTAATCTAAAGTGTAATCAAATTACTATCTTTTAGCACCGTTTTGTCATATCAAAATTCAGGTTAAACACATAAAAAAATATAAAAAATAAGATGTTTAACGATTTTATTGAGTTCATAAATAATCCAACATGAAAATTCTCGATAAATTACAAAATTAGGCTTTAAAATTATGAGTAAGAATCACATTTATTTTTAAGTTTTTTTTATCGTAACTCAATCTTGACTCCCTATAAAAATAAAGAAGTTATAGAAAGTTATATACTAAATTTAATCTATATATGAAATTATTAAATAATTTCAAATTTAAATTTTAAGAAGAGAGAATTGAATTAATATCATATCTCTCTCTGTCTAACTCTCTCGTTACAAACTGATTATGCGCAAAATATGAATAATAATAATAATATATTAACCATTAAAATTACATTTCTTCAATAATAACGTATAAAGATAGATCTATCCACTTACATATTCTTTACACATGTAAAACACCATATAATTCATTAGATATTATTATCAATTTCTCTTACCTATAGTTAAGGGTGATAAAAGGAACTAGTCCGGCCAATTTTGACTTCTCTCGTCCTTGACTTGTCAAAAAAGATGGATCAGCTGGTTTGTCATTGAAAATTTGGTTAAAAACTTTAACAAGCATCATCGTAGGGGTGGACTTATGGGCTCTCCCACCGCTTGTTTTTTATATTTTATATTTTATATTTTTTAAATTTTATTTAATCATATAAATATTTTTTAAGCTTTTAATTGATCAATTCATATCTATAATTGGATAAATTAAAATAATTATTATATTTACATGCTAAACTACTCTATTATAATTAATAATTTGAACTTAATTTGTAAGTGTCAATTATTTAAATTAGGGTTAAACATGTTTTTTATCCTTTAAATTTCATCAAAAATTAGAATTAGTCTCTTTTGAAAGTTTTGGTCCAATTTAGTTTTCAAGCTTTATAAATGCGTGAATTTAATTTTTTAAACCAAATTTTATTAAGTTTATTTCACGTTTCAAACGTGTTTCATGATAGTATAGGTTGTTTACACTGTTTGACACATATTTGCTTCAATATTAACTAACAAATATGTTTGAAACGTCAAATAAACTTAATAAAATTTGCTTTAAATGACTAAATTCACGCAATTTAACAAGTGAAACTAAATTGGTTCAAAGTTTTAAAGAGGAACTAATTCCAATATTTACTAAAAATTAAGAGACAAAAAACATATTTAAATCTTTAAATTATAATAGTATTACATATTTACATTTATATAAAAGTAAAATATAGAACAAATTTATATTTTGTTATTTTTAAAATAATAAATAAATAAAAACAGACCGTATGTCAGGGACAAACTAACTTGCCTTCTGACCTACACCAACATTTTAAGTTTGGTGAGCTACATATAGGACCTGCACTGAAATACTTGTTTACAGATAATAATTGAAATATAACTTTTAAACACAGTTTAGGTGTAAAAGAAATAAAGAGAAAATTCAATCTACGCTAAACCAAACATGTAAATAAAGAAGTAAGTAAAAGTGCAAAGTTGATTAAACGTTAAATTATGCCAAATCACACAGGATTGTCACAACCATTTTATGAATCATGTAGGTTTGCAAGATGAGACCTTGACGGAACTTTATACAAAATATCGAGGGTTGATAAATTAATTTTTTTTATATATAAATTACTTTTTTTAATTAAAAAAATATTTGTATTTTTTAGTTTATTCAAAATAAATATATATAACGGTGGAATTAAAAAATATGATTATATTTTATTATTATATCATAAAATAATGATAAAAAATTATTTTTTAGCGTAAAAAATTACTTGAAATTAAGTAAATTGAAATAGTTGAAATAATCTTAAAAATAAATTTTTAATATATTTTAAAATTACATTTATAAATAATATAATAATATATTAATTTAATTTTAAAAATATATAAAAAGTAACATGAAAATTTTTTGGAGATTTGTGGCTTCCGTGTCATAACCAAGGTCGAGGAGACATTAGCACACGTTGAGAAATAAAGTTGTGAAGGAGCATGTGTGCATGCAATGAAGAGGAGGACAAGAAGAATATACTACAAAAAAAAATTGATTGAGAAAGATAAAACATATGAAAAATAATAATCAATAAAAAAACTAATTGATTTTGGAGACATTATTCAATAAAAAACATTACACAATAAACTTTCTAATTAAGAAAAATCATCAAATAATAATCCATTTCAAAGACAAAATATAATGAATCATGACTAATTTATATATCAATTTATAAACTAAAGATTAATTGTATATAAAAGAATCTCTATTATAAATAAAAATTATAATTGATTTGTAAATTAGAGTCTAAATTGATATATTGTTTTCTAACATTAGTTGCTATTTAATGATTTTCTAGTATTGTATACATAGAAAATGTATAAAATTTTTTACATTTTTCAATATAGTATTTGCTCTTTAATATTTTTGTTAATTGTGTGATGTATGTTATTTTATCTCGTCATCTTACTTTTTTATGTCTTATATTGTCCTACAAAAACTGCTATTTCAAGTTGGGTCCTCATCTCACTTATATGTTGTGAATTGACTTTATCTATAGTCGATGTGAGACTTTCATAACACCCCACCGAGGTATATTCATCTTGTGTGTGGATTAGAAATTAGTGGGTGGTCCGATAGCGGGTGAAACAAAATGTCAAAGAAAGTTTGTTATAATAGACTCTAACTTGACTCTGATACCATGTTAGAAGTAAAATTTAAGCCTAACTCAACCCCAAAAAATCAGCTTGTAAGGTGATAATTGCACCCATTTATATATTGTAAATTAGTCTTATCTCTATTCTCGACCTGGGACTTCCAACAGATGGATATATCATATATTTTATATTCTTGTATTATTAACAAATATTAATGTACTATAATGATATATTAAATTTTATTGTTTTCCTTATATTATGAAATATTGTACTCTATATATCGAACACGTTTTCAATAGATCAATCTGAAAATTATATTTTAGTTCCTTTTCGTCATACACCACTTATGAATATTTTCCTTTTCTTATACATATCTAACCGATTTTTGTGATTAATATAAAATAATATTAAAATAATAAAAGTCACTTGTTTTTACGCTAACAATAATATAATTTTATTAATCAGAAAACCTTATGATAATATTGGTTTTTCATTTTATAGGTAGTGTTTGGGTGGACTCCTTATAACACAAAGTGTCTATAACTTTAACTTCATCGGTTTCAGTTCCAATTTTAATTAGTAGACTTTGGGTAGCCCACACTATTAGTGTCAACTAACTAATCCACACTCCATTTAAATATTTTAAAATATTTTTTATACTTAATGTCAGTCACCCTACACATCATACAAATAGGTTATGAATTGCATAAATAATCTCCTCATCCTATAATCGTAATTCACATCAACTAAAAAAAGCTTTGTAACATTTGGATAGTTAGGTAATTAAGTAGAAACCTAATCCGATGTATGAGTTGGATATTTGTAAGTTCAAACATTGGATTTTATCAACTACTTTCAAACTACCTGCTACAACTCCATCAATATCATCAAACTTGACTTTTGTGCTTGATGTGATGCCTCTTACTTCAATCTCTAAATCTCAATTATGCATCAAACGTTTTCCATTTTGAAAGAGACAGCTACAGATACATAATCAAAACTCCAAACCCTAGTTAGTTCACTAGTACTTGGCTACAAATAAATCTCATCTTCAACTTTTGGGAACAAAAATTAAAACATAAATTATATTTTCTTAAAATTAACTTCTTTTTTGTTATTGCAAATAAAATAAATTTTTATTACCTATTTTCTTCATTTTATCCGAACATATATAATTTTAGAATGTATGGTACACACCATTTTGGTCAATAAATCAGACCGATTAATGAGTCGATTGTCTTGATCAACTAACGAATTGATTTGTACATATTTGGGTCAATTATCCTGATCAATTAACGGGCTGATCACTCTGATTGACTGGCGAGTCAACCCACACACCCTTAGGTCGATTACCCTGATCGACTGGTGGGCCTATCATCCTGACTCATTGGCAAGTCGACCAACACACCTTGATAGGAATCTATAGACTGACTATTGCAAAATAAATGTCATATTAACACTAAGTCAATGATAATAACGAATCAACCAACTAATGTTAATATATGATTGAGCCATGATTAGGCCATCAAAAAGGTAAAAGTTCATAACAACTACTATAAATAAAAGAATAAAAGATTAAGGTATGGTTGTCGTGACAGATGCATTACAACATTTAATTCTCATTTACTCATACCTTATTTGACTTGAGTGTTGAAGTTTCCTTTGCAAGTACCTTGCAAATAGTGTGAACGATCAACAAAACATAAAACTTGAAGAGTACTTAAAACAAGGAATGTCTAATGAACTTTCAAGGATCAATAGAAAATAGATGATTCGACTTTACATAAACATAAAGTAATTGTCTTTCATTTTAACAAACAAATTTAAAAATTTATTTTTTTCATGATTATTTATATTAAACATAGATATGTTTAGAAATACATAATTTGACTAGCTATTTGTAATAAAAGAAAACTTCAATGGCGTGTCATAGTTTTTTTTTTGTACACCCAATTGTTCGTCTTAATGGTTCCCTGGTAGTGCAACGAATTAAACATTTACTCATAAAAAAAAAGTATATTTAGATATTTTTTTCGTGCAATCTTATGCAAAAAATAAATATTAGTATAATGTACTATTGGTAGTTTAATAATTATAATAATCCTTTAAAAAAATATTTCGTTTGACTTGTTCTATTTGGTTTCTTAATTTCATATTTCAACTTGACTCATGTATCACACTCATGAATTCTGAACTGTGTGTTGACTCTTGCTATAGATAATGAGTTAGTGTACAAAAGCCACCATGCCAGAAACATGCACACCTTAGATTATTCAAACAATACAATTCTTCAAAATTAAGATCTGCAACTAATACTGTGGAAAAAAAAATGCAAGTATTGCATATATATATATATATATATATATTTTACAAATGTGTGTCTGTGTGTGAATGTGGAAACAGAACTTTAGCATATGTCAATTGGAATATTGTTGCTAATTTGTATACTAAAAAAATGATAAGTGAAAAAAATAACTATTCTATTATTATATAATAATAATAACTACTACGACAATTAATTATTAATGCCGTGTTCATAATATTTAATGCATCTAACTTACACTAACTTTATTAAAAATGGATATGTTAAATAGCAACTATTATGTAGCCTGTAATAAACAAATGTTGGACTAATGTTTTTATTCAATAACAAAATAACTTTGACAGATCGAGGGATTTAAGTTTTAAATATATTTAATGAAAATTTTCTATATGTAATTATATTCAGCAGAAACTACATGATCAATACACGTCTATTTATCGTTTAATTATATAGTTCATATTTGCATTTTTATTTAATACTGATTATGTAAATGTAAAAAAAAAAAACTATATTGATAATATACATGAAATATACACTATAAATTATTGTTGGTATATTTTTCAATAGAATAATTATACAAGTCACTAAATAAACTAACAATTAAACGCCTTCATTAATTTTGGTCCGAAATTTAATAATCTTATATAACTTTTAATGGTAGAACTGAAGTAACACTTATATAAAGTCGATGTCATAATTATGTGATACATTAAACTGACATGCAAAAACTAGGAAATAAATTAACAATTAAATTAATTAAAATTTAGAAGTGAGAGAAGGTGTTTAATTTTTACCAAAATTTTAAATATTCATAAACTTTTGCATCTCAATTACAATGGACACTCAAAATTCATTTATCACTAATTTTTATTCTTGCATATTTTTTAATATCTACGGATATTCACAAATATCTGCAAGTAGTTACAAAAAAATAAAAAATATTTAACAACATATTTTAATTGTAAATTCAAATAAAATACAATACATAATATTCATAAATTTTAACCAAAGTCCAAATAATCCATTTAATTAGTGTTGAATGACAGTTTACAAATAATTTTTTTTTTTAAAGTAATTGATAAGAAAATAACTCATTCAAAATCAATATGTTAATATTTTAATTATATATATATATATATATATATAAATTTAAATTATAGTATAACGGGTATGAGTATCCACAGGTATGAGTATTCACTGGTACGGATACTATGATACCCGTACCTGTCTCATTAACATGCGAGTATTAAAAATACTAAAAACACCCGTATCCGTTACCTGCAGATATCTATTTATAATATACATTTCTTACCTGTTGCAGATTTCATTCACAGAGACCCGTATATACACATTATTTTTTACATCCCTATTCCCGACGTATTATAGCTTTTTACCTAGACGGAATTTTACACCATCATTTCACATTCAAGTTGCATTATTGTATCTCTATTAGGTTAGTTATCACATCATCCAAACAACATTTTCCATTCAACTTTTATACGAACTATTCAATAAAATCAACAACTTTATAATCAAAAGACAAACATTAAAATAATAAAATATTTCTATATACTTTCTTCACAAGCAAATCATTTAAAACCATCAAGCTAAAAAAATAAAATAAAAAAGCACAATTGCACAATCTGAGACGAAGAAAAAAAAATTCCAAAACTAATGGTTAATAAATAGATTTTAAGCTTAACTTAATTCTACAAAACCAATTTATACAATAAAATTACTTTATCTTTAATCGATATAGTATTTCTAATAACAATTATATATTCCGAGAGTATTAGTGGGATTATCTTAACTTTATGTATATATTAATCAAAGTTTAACCAATAGTTTGAAGCTTCTAAAAAATATATAGTGGCATTTGGTATACTTTCTCTTTCTGCAATTGCACATGTTTGACAAAGGTGCGAATTTAACAAAAAAGAGTAACATTAAAAAGGAAAGACTAACATAATCTAATTTGTATTAGTTTCGTATAGTAATTACTTATGGTTGCTTTCTACACAAGTAGTAGAATAATTTTAGGTTTGCCTAATCCCAACTATTGGTTCACCTATTTCACATTATTTTCTTTTCAGACTAAGTAAAATATCCACCAATTTCATACGATTAGGTCGTAATCCAAAGTGTGAAACAATATGAACACTTTCAACGAGGAATCTAGAAAGTTGATTCAGTGATTCATGTGTTTTCATCAATTACTTTCATCAAACTAAGGTGTTTTTTTTTTTAAAATGATAAATTTAAAGAATAATAAGGTTTTCAACTTTGCTACGTTTTTATATTTACATGTATTTTTTTGAATGACACTAGTGAAATTATTTTTTCGTTTCAATTTTCAACTTTGCTGTATTGACATCAACACGTTTACTTTTTTTTTTTTCTTTTCTTTCTAACAACAACAATTAGTCAATATTTGTCATGTACATTAAAACAACGACACAATATATACAAAATAATTGCCAATATTTTATACGAGTGTTAATTTGGTTTTTTAATATCCTGTATAAGGAATATAATTTCAAATATAATATTTAAACTCTCTTATTTTCTTAGCTTAAGAAAATTTAAAGAGATAAAAAATGTTTTGTTGGTGAAACAACGACATTTTTCAAAAATTAATATTTAAGTGAAACAAAAAATAAAAGAAAAAAATATATTTAAAATTTTTCAAGCAAAATCGAATAATGATTGAATATCTGGGTGGTAGTTGGTTGTTGTCTCTTGCGAGAGGCATTTTCATGGTGATTTTGGGTGTAGTGAATGTCTCCTTCATGTATCCTAAAAGTCAAATTCGCCCACCCTCTCATTTCAGAGCTTCTTTATTCGTTTTTTCTTTCATCAATTTTTTAATGCATTTGGTTCAAATCCACAGTTGTGAAAAGCATGGCCTTCTCACATTTTCTGCTGCATTTCTTCTTGTGGCGACCTGGTCTCCCAGACAAGACAATACCCACGAACCATCCAATACTGTGACGCCCTTTCACTTTCACCTTCCCGGTACTTAACATGTCGCACACCCATCTGTTACTTTTTTATTCTAATTTATGTATTTGTTTCAAAGTTTGAGTCTTTTTGTATTTTGGTTTCAGTTTTGCTTCTCTTGTCTCAGGTATTCTCCTCTACTTTCAAAGGGTTGTTTCTGAATTTGGTTTTGCTTTAGTGTAATAGCATGTTTCTTACTTGGAATGAGATAATTGTGGTATAGATGTAGTGTCAGTCTATACTAATGGACATTAATCCTTTATTTTAACTTATCAATGAAAAGTAGAGATTCTTCTCTCGATTTTTCACAACATGGTTTGTTGTTATCAGGGAGAGAAAAGTACACTGCTTAGTTCATGAGAGATATTTGAGAGTTGTAGTGCTTTTGCATTCTTGGGATGTATCTTTCAAAGAGTTTCAAGCATGAAGTCGTTGTCATCCTGTGGTTTTGCTGCTATTTGCTACATGCTTCTGGGCAGAATAACATCACTAGTTATGTTGAAGGTATGTTTTTCCTTTTTTTTTTTTTTTTTTTTTTTTCTGTTAGGCATGCACTGATGTTTTTGGCTAGTTGGTTCATGACATTATGTAAGAGTCTCTACAATTAAATTATTTAGTCTAGAGTCTTATTCTTGTCTTCTTTATTCCTCTACATGATTAAAAAGTGCAGTTTAAGCACAGGGTAGCTGGACTTGTGCACTAACCATTCTTTAATCTCAAAGGACCCTTGTATGAAGGGGCGTGCCAGGGATGTACTATTAAAAAAACCCATTTATTTTCACCAAACAACTTAAGATTTTGAGATACTTGATTCGTGATCGCTTCTCTTTGATGGTATACAAGTGTTTGTGGAAGCGGTAGCTCTTATCTTGCAGAGTGATTTTTGTAATATGTCATAGCATATGCTATTGTTCCTATTATAACTATCATCTGAAAGATCACGTGTGAAATTGCTATAAAATATGAAAATGTGATATGTAAGTGTCTCTTACAACAATAATACCCAGATTTTTTTTTTTAAAATAAGAAGAAATGAGAACAGAGAATCCATAATTTCAATAAAAGAAAAAAAAACTAGGTAGTAGCTGTGAAGTGTTGCTTGTAATGTGTACTGTATTTGTTGGTTCTATTGATGATATGATGTTCGCATTTGAATTAATGTGCAGTTGAAGCATTGAGAGCCATTAAGAGTAGTTTGATTGATCCTAATGGAAATTTGAGCAATTGGCATCATGGAGACCCATGTACATCAGGGTGGAAAGGAGTTTTGTGCTTCAATGAAACACAAGAGGATGGCTATCTGCATGTTCAAGAATTGTATGAATTCTATCTTGTACTCGGCATTTCTTTTTCATAATTGATATTAGCATTTCCTTTGTCATTCTTTTACAAGAAAAGTGCTTACGGCACTCTCTTTCTCTTCTAAGATTCTCTCCATTACTGACTATAATTTAATGGAAATCGCAAATTTTGGTGGGTCATCTTTTTAACGAGTCCCGTTCTTGATTTAGATTTGGAATCACCAAAATTAGTGATTTTCAACAAATTTCAGCAGAGGAGTGTACAGTGTTGCTAGTCTTTCTCCTTTGTTGTTCTCTCTAACTCTCCTTCATAGGTTGCAAATAGATTCAGTCGTTATTGTGGGTCAAAAACCCTTCTACTCTATAGTTTGTACGCTGTCCTCTAGAAATCAGTATAATCACCTAAACAGGATGAGAACTTGGGACACAATAAGTGAACACTTCTTTATGATGATCTTTTCAGCATATTTCGATGAATTTACATGTCTTGATCAATAATCAATTTCCTTTTATTTCTAACATCAATAATTCAATACTTATAATGCATATCTATCAATGTGTGTGAGAATTGAGAGCTTTCTTCTCACTTCTACTCTATTAAGTTTGTTTTTTCTTGTCTGTAGGCAATTACTGAGTTTGCAACTGTCTGGAACCTTGGCACCAGATCTTGGCAAATTAACATACATGCAAAGATTGTAAGAAAATATTTGATCTGATGTTTGAAAGGACAAATATTCTGAACAATATTCAGTTTAGCATTTGCTTGATACTATTTTCACTTGAGTAGGGGATTTCGCTCGTTTGAGTTTTTTACCCCTTTGTAGCTTTTAGTTACCTACTTCCTCTGATACATGTTTTTCTTTGTATTCTAAAGGAACTTTATGTGGAACAACATAAGTGGCAGTATTCCGAAGGAAGTTGGCAATATCAAATCCTTGGAACTTTTGTAAGTTGTGCCCTTTAGGCATGTATGTTAGTCATCAAATTGATTGAACAATTGGATTGTTTTATTACATTTTAGACATATTAATGCATAAACATCCTTGTCATTGCTTGAATTCAGAGTTGATATAAATAAATTGAATTTTAAATATTGTTTCCTTAAGGGGTAAAAGATAAGTTTGAATGGTTGTATGAATAAAGGTGTAGTAGCTTAACAAGAGTTGCATAATTTCTGCATTATTTATCATTAAATGTGTTTTTTGCAGGCTCCTGAATGGAAATAATTTAACAGGTCCGCTACCAGAGGAGATTGGCTATCTTCCAAACCTGGATAGAATACAAATCGACCAGAACCATATATCAGGACCTATACCTACGTCATTTGCAAATCTGAACAAGACAAAGCATTTGTAAGTTTTTGACAACAAAAATGTAGTTCAAGAATGACCATCCTTTATCTTTTTACATTAACTCTTTTATTTCTCAACATTTGTTATCATGACCTAAAAAATAGAAAGAAAATAATGTTTAATCCCCATCCCCTCAATGGAGCAGTCACATGAACAACAACTCACTCAGCGGACAAATTCCACCGGAGCTTTCCCAGTTACCAAATCTTGTTCACCTGTAAGTTGGTAATTGGATATCATTGACATCTGTAGCTACTAAAATTTTTCTCGTGTTTTTATAGTTCTTAATGGTCCTGCCTTATATCTTGCTCAAAAGATGCATCTCTGTTTCTGCAGTCTTCTCGACAATAACAACTTATCTGGTTTTCTCCCCCCTGAGCTGTACAAGATGCCAAAGTTACTTATCATGTAGGTTTCTTATTGTTTAAGTAATATATATATCTAAGCATGTATAGTTTTATTTAATTATTTATTTATTTATTTTTGGATGGAAAAACGCATTGAGCTAGTTTCAAGGGACATCTTGTAAGATTTCAGAGAAAAAACAGAATGTGTATTGTATTGATTTTAGTCAAAATGTACAAGATGATCTAGTTACTGGCATACAGCACTATACATACTAGTCAGGACTAGGTATCAGTTATAATTGTCTGACTGCTACAGTTGTAACTTACTGTGACAGCTAAGCAACGAAAAGGAGAAAAAAGGTCCTATTATTCTTTAAAAAGGAAGAATTTAGAATACTTGTGAAAGCACAAGGAAAATGATCATGATATGAACACCTTGTACCAAGTAGAGAAATGAAATTTTGTTTCAATGCCTTTTGATGGTTTAGTTTTGATCAATCTTAGGTTATTAGAAGTGAAATTGCTAGGCAAGTAGTGGAAAACAGGGCTGGCTACTTTGCCAGCTATGTCATCTATCATAGATTTTGTTACATCAATATTTGAAATTTGCTACATTTGTCACTGTAGAACTTTTAATCCTTTTCTGATGTGTCTACTTTTCAATTGTTGTTTGTTTTAATAAATATTCCTTGATGTTTAATTAGATTTTTAAAGTGGTTCTTTATCTTGTTTTTGCAGTCAACTTGATAACAATAACTTTGAAGGAAATAGTATTCCTGATACGTATGGCAACATGTCAAAGTTGTTGAAGATGTAAGTGAATTCTGTAATTCCTTGTTCTTTAGTGGGTTTTGCAAGTTCAGGTGCCCGAGTCTTTATTTTAAATGTTACTGGTGAAGGACCAATTTGAGATACTATAACCTTTATGATTGATTTCTTATAGTAGGAGTGACAATCATACAAAAGGGAGAAGTCTTAGACATGATATGTAAGCACAGGGAAAAAAAATGTTTAAAAAAGAAGTGCTTGTGGAAATCATATTTAGACGTTTGAATCCTTGGTAGAGCACCATTTATTGTTATGCACATATAGCATTATGAATTTATGACTCAATGAGTTTGACACGAACTAATGTTCTTTCCCTCAAATGAGTATGGTCTAACTCTATAATATTCACTAGCAATGATGCTCTGTTACTAATTCTTATGTGTGATGTTCTCATTGTTCAGAAAGTTTCTTTTGGTTCCATTCTCTGTTGTCTTTATTTGGAAGGATTTCTGTAGTTGACTAAAGAAAAAGCTTTTGGTATCAGTTCTAGAATAATATAAAGACCATACTTACCCACCCAGTCTTCGTTGTTTGGATCAGTTTAGATATTTTGGTTTTTTGTCTCTTTTTTTATAAAAAAATTGAAAAGAGTATATTCAGTCACCAATCAAATGAAATTGCATTAAATATATATTAAGTGTAGAGCCCCAAAGCGATGCATGGATTTCTATGACGCCTATTCTTTCATTTATGGGCAACTCTTATCAGATAAAAAGTCAAATACATAATAAAATTCCTTTTTATTACTGAAACATAATAGAATTTCTAGAAGTTTAAGAGTATAATATGGAAACCACTAAGTTTAGTATGTCTGTGGTTCGGTTTTGAACATGAGAACCAAAAGCAAAACTTCACTGTCAGTTTTTCAGTTAAGGGTTTGTTCAATATTTGGTTCTTTAGATTTGTTTTACGGTTTGGAATGATTTGAATTGGCTCTTGCACACTATTGGAGGAGAACACCCAATCACTATATATTTCTTCTATCCTCTGCTCAATAAATTTCTCACCAGAGAAGAAAATTTAATTTGGTCAAGACGAAGGGCTTGATATCAAGATTGACTGTCTAAATCTTGTTAATGGTTTATTGGTATTATTAGGAGCCTTAGGAATTGCAGTTTGACAGGACCAGTTCCTGACTTAAGCAGGATACCTCACCTTCTTTATCTGTAAGTTCAGTTATCTGTAATAAGAGAAGTTTCTTTTCCTGAAAAAATTAAGGTTCTAATATACATGTCTGGAAAAGAAAATTTCTAGTGCAGTTTGTAACTGTGGTTATTCTATTATTTGTGTAAATTTCAGTGACCTCAGTTTCAACCAGTTGAACGAATCGATTCCTGCCAATAAGCTTTCTGAAAATATCACAACCATGTGAGAGTCTATCATTTTGTCTGTTGTTTGATTTTATGTTTAATTATTTGGATTCCATGTCATTTTTTGCCCATATTTGCCAAATATGTTTTTTGGTAATACGATCATATTGTTAGTTCTTGACCTCTTGAGATATGTGCAGTGATTTATCAAACAACCGCCTAACTGGAAATATTCCATCTTACTTTGATGATCTTCCAAGTCTTCAAAAGTTGTAAGTTGTTTTCTGTTTTGTCCTCTTTTCTTCTACATCAAGCAATATTACATTGTACATTCTATAAGCCAGAAAAGAGTTACTACTGTCTCCCGCCTTATGTCACTTACAGATCATATATTGGATTACTAATGACTCTTACAAAAGGAATTCTCAAATGGAAAAAAATGAGTTTTGTCTATTTCTTTCAATTGCACAAAGTGTTCGTAATACATCCACTGGCACTTCGAGGGTCTAGCAACCTTCCCCCATACGAAAACTCCTATTTATACACAACCTCCCTTCAACCCACAACTTAACTGTTAACAAATTTTACACCTGTTTTAATTAAAATAAACAGCTGCATTTTCCTTTTTCCTTGTTTCTTCTTTAATAGACCTTTGTAATAAGAGGTTGTGTCCTAACAGATGTTTTATATCCAAGTATTAAACGTTTATATTTCTTATTTAATCAATCATGTTATAAAAATTGTTTTTTTCTTCTAATATCATTCTATTGGGCAGGTCACTTGCAAACAATTCATTGAATGGAAGTGTTTCTTCCTCTATTTGGACGAATAAGACTTCAAATGGAACAGAAAACTTTCTTGTGTAAGATCATAAGTGATAAATTCCCCAATTTTTGGGAATTTCACCATGCTAATATCATTTGTTTATCTGTATGTCCCTCTGTGTAGTAGATGCTACTCAATACATTCTGGTTTGCTGAGCATTGGTTTCTGATCATGCAGGGAGTTGCAAAATAATAACCTTACAGTCATATCAGGAACTACTGATCTTCCTCCAAACGTCACAGTTGTGTACGGTTCTAAACTTATCAGCTATTATTGTCAGTTTGTTCTTAAATCATTGTGGTGTAGACTGGAGATTTTAATAGTTTTTCTCCTTGTTATGTATGTTCTAATCTAAAGATTACAGTCACTAGGCCTAAGGTCAAGAATATTGGCATTGGATTTAGCATCATCCCGTCTTTTTTAAATATCTTCACATTTCATTATTTGAAAAAAAAAATGTATTTCAGGCTTGATGGGAATCCCCTTTGCCCAAACATAACCCTTGCTAAGTTCTGTGGATCTGAAGGTGCTACTGTAACAAATGGCTCATTCACTACAAACTCCATTTCATGTCAACCTCAAGCATGTCCTCCTCCTTATGAGTACTCTGTTGATTGTTTCTGTGCACTTCCATTGCTTGTTGCCTATCGGCTGAAAAGTCCTGGATTTTCCGACTTTATTCCGTATTTGGATGATTTTGAGACCTACATGACTACTGGTCTTCAATTATCTACTGATCAGCTAGAATATACTTTTTATTGGCAAGCAGGACCTCGATTGAGAATGGACTTGAAATTTTTTCCTCTATATGTTAATAACACTAGCAATCATACTTTCAATAGAAGTGAGCTCCTACGGATCACAAGCATGTTCACAGGATGGCTAATTCAAGACAGTGATCTGTTTGGACCTTATGAACTGCTTGGCTTCGATCTTTTGGGTCCTTACAAGGATGGTAAGTCTTGAAACTACTTAGGATCTGCTAGAGTGCTTTGATGGAATAAGGATTGATGCATACTTTTAATAAAACTACTTGTTTCATGTTTGATTTTATACATACTGTGCGTTAGGACAAAACAGAACAAGATAAAAGTTTAAAAGTTATGTCGAATCTGGTAGATGAATCTGTTCCTGCTGTTAGGATTAAGTTTAAAGGACCAAATATGAACCAAATCAGACTGGATATTTTTAGGAAGTTTTCTATCGTTGTCTTGTTTCCTTTTTCCCTTCCTATTCATGAATGTAGGGGATATGTCTCCTTAGTTCAAAGTCCCGAACTATCTCTGATGGGGTGTTTATTGGGTCGGATAATCCGTGGTCCTAATCTAATCCAAACAGGTTGTGTTTTGTTTTTTTGTGATTGAATCAAACCTAATCCAACCCCATCCAAACTGACCCAATTTCTTACGGTTAGGTGACAAGTTTAAACTTGAGACCCAACCCAACTCAATCTGACCAAAGTTATTAAATAATGTTAATAGCTGTAGTTCTGTAGTTATTTAAATATTAAATAATATAGTCTTCTTTTTAAAATATGTAACAAAAAGTGTTTTGAAATTACAAAATTTAGCAAAAAAAATATTTTAAAACCTGTGACCCAATTAATGGACTTGATCTAATTCAACTCGAAGAAGGGTGAGTTAAGTTAGATTGAGTCTAATAAAAAATGTCAAAACCTGACCCAACTCCATATATATTTTTTGGATGTGTAATGGGTTTGTCCAAACACAACCTAACCCGATAGAAACTCAACTAAAATTCCTTCCCTTTCACACAGGTTTTGCATTGAATTAGCCAATAAAATTTTCTCTAGACACTATTTCAGTACAATCAATAGTTTAACATTTATCGGAGTTGAAGCAATGGCAAGGATTGAAAAAAAGAAAGTGTATTTAAATTGCTTTTAACTTTGATTTCTAAGTGATGTGAGACTATTGGATGTACGATACAAAAGAAACGCTATTAATTGAGAGGAGTCAATTCCTACCAAACAAGATTTCATGAATCAGAGCTTTAAACAAGAACCCAAGAAAAGTTGGGGTTGAAAAGTGTGAAACTGAAAGTTCCTAGAGCACAACAAGAAATTTAGGTTTTAGTTAAAACACTTGTATCATATCAAATATGTCTGAATAATACATGACTAATTTATAGCTATTCAAATCTGTCAATTAATGAAAGAAAACAGAAAATATTGTAGGGAAATTATAGAGGAATAAAAAAGGAAGAAATAAATCAAGGATTTAGCTAGTCCTTCAACCCACCAACTCCATAAATTCTTGTCCTTTAAATAGTTGCATTTCCTGCTCCTCCTTGTTGTCCTAGTGTATCTATGAAGAAGATGAAGTGCCACTTTCTACCAATACCCTAATGCATCATTTTTTCTAACTCCTGACAGCTTCCACATGGCCTTTCCGTTTTAGGTAATTGGAGTATTAGGAGTCAAAAGGAGAGGATCTTGTATCACACACATTATGTCCTCTTTTCCAATTTTGTTTGGACAAATATGTGCCGCACTTCCAAATGTTGAATATCATATTTGATAACTGTCACAGGTCTGTCTTCATAATGCTCATTGTTGTTGCAGAAATTGGCAAGGATTCAAAATCAGGAATAAGCACAGGTGCACTGGTTGGCATAGTTGTAGGGGCAATTGCCTGTGCAGTGACATTATCAGCAATTGTTACCCTTCTTATATTGAGAATCAAAATGAGAGGTTATCATACTGTTTCCAAGCGGCGTCAGGGTGAGTTCTGTAACATGAATTAGCGGCTGTATTGCTATTTTTCTCTTTAAATTGTTTTAAGTGCTCTTCCTCTTCAACATGAGAAGTATTGGTGTTATTATTTTTGCCTGAACCATATCTGAAATCTAGTTTCTTTTAATGTCATATTTACCTTTGGGATGGCTTCTGTCGACATGTCATAATAAATTGATTTCCTGACATAATTCTAAGATGTTCTGTCTCTTTTCGTTGCATTCATTGATAAATGTCCTTGGATATTTTTCTTGGATTTTGTTTTGATAAGAGAAAATTGATTAAATACAAAAGAGAGAAAATACACTGTAAAATTACTAATATTTTAAGTTTTTCCCATCAGAACTTCAATATTCTTTGTGGAATTATATCCATTTTTCTTCCTGTTTGAACTTGGTATGCATGGAATCAAAAAAATTATGTGGTACTATGTATGTACTACAAACCATATCTGATTGGTTACAATGAATGGTTTATTAATAAAGTCTTCTCTATTCATATTGACTTACGTTTATTTGCAGCATCTAAGATATCTATAAAAATTGATGGTGTAAGGGACTTTACTTATGGAGAATTGTCCTCCGCCACAAACAATTTCAGCACTTCTGCTCAAGTTGGACAAGGTGGCTATGGGAAGGTTTATAAAGGGACTCTTTCTGATGGCACAGTTGTTGCCATAAAACGCGCACAAGAGGGATCTCTGCAAGGTGAGAAGGAGTTCCTTACAGAAATATCATTACTATCAAGGTTACATCATCGCAACCTTGTTTCTCTGCTTGGATACTGTGACGAAGAAGGTGAACAGGTAATTCTTTTTCCAAATTCATAAAATTTAACACTACAATATTTTACTTTAGTAATCTTAATGATTATCTTGATTCGTGATGTCCTTTGTGGAAGTTTAAATATCCAATAATCCCATAGATTTGTACCCCCCTTTTTAACTCGAAGAGGATGTTATTTGTACAAAAATTAAGAAACAAGCCCTCACCAGCTTGGCTAGAACCACTTTAAACAAAAACAAGGAAGTTATTTATATGTAGGTTGTAACACACATCCAGTTGTTATTGAAATTTGGATTTTGATATTCATGTACGACTTAAACTTTCTTTAGCTGCTAACCTAGAGAGGATGTGTTATCCTTGTCCTTATTCTTTTTCTTCTTGTCCTTTAAGGAAATTTTGGCTTTATAAACTCCCTTTCATTCTTCTTTCTTTCTCTGACTATATTGAATTCCTTCCATTTGGCTTGCTGCTTCATGCTTGCAGATGCTGGTTTATGAATTTATGTCTAATGGCACATTGAGGGATCACCTTTCTGGTATGCATTATGTTCTTATTTTCTAATATTCTGAAATATAGTTAAGATTTTGGTTTCATTGCGTTGCTCTGATGAATGAGTAGCCACATATGCTGTGAACATTTTCCTTGTCTCAAAGCCCAACAACATATATCATTCTTTTTATGCAGTTGTGTGCCTAATTTCCTTTCTACGTTGTCTCTCTTAAGAGTATGCCTATTGTTTACAGTTACAGCGAAAGAACCCCTGAGTTTTGCCATGAGATTGAAGATTGCACTAGGGGCAGCTAAAGGTCTCATGTATCTACACACAGAAGCTGATCCTCCAATATTTCACCGAGATGTAAAGGCCAGCAACATTTTGTTAGACTCTAAACTTTCAGCGAAAGTGGCTGATTTTGGACTTTCTCGTCTTGCCCCAGTTCCAGATATGGAAGGAGTTGTGCCTGGTCATGTATCTACGGTGGTAAAGGGGACCCCGGTAAGGATTTCATGTTTGGATTTGGTTTTGCTAAATAGTGAATATGTATAATAAATACAAGATTAGAAATCATTTGTTGCATTACTAATCTATCTTGGGCACTTGCATAATACTATTAATGTAAACTGTAATGGATAAAGAAGTCTAGGGATAGCAGATCAATGATCTCGTAGCAACTATCTGTGTACTGTATTATTAACAAGCCAAATTCATGCCATGGAAAAGGCTACTGGCATCGAGCAGTAGTATACAGAGCATATAGAAATGAACAATAGGAAATAATGGTTTTGTGAAAACTATAGAGGCTGACCTAGTTATGGCCAATGTTAGGAGTGTTTCTTTTTGAGAAAATAACAGGTATTAAAACTTCAAAAGTATCAGAGCTTGCTGCTATAGCACCAAGTCGTACATTGATTGGAGATTATATAATGGTATATAACTTATAAGGATGACTAATTTAGAAAGATGGGTTAACATGTTAGGTTATATCATGCTTCATTCATGCAGTTGTCTCGGTCCAATTAAGCTTCAGTAATGAAATAGTACCTCAGCATGGTTTTTGGAAGGTTGACTTTTATTTACTTGGTGAGTTTTAATCTATTTTTCTCACTGATTTGAATATGCAGGGTTACCTTGATCCAGAGTACTTCTTAACGCACAAGTTGACTGACAAGAGTGATGTTTATAGTCTTGGTGTTGTGTTTCTGGAACTTTTGACTGGGATGCATCCTATCTCACATGGAAAAAATATTGTTAGAGAGGTATTTGCTTATCGTAGGACCTGTTTTCTCTCCCTTTTCCCTACTGATAACAGCTGGAACTTTTTCTGCCGTCTCATTATATTTCGCCCTCATATAGTTTGATTGTTGTTTGTAATTGAATCATGTCACCTCAATACAAAGACAGAGAGAGCCCTTTCTCTCCACATAAATTATTTGATTCTTTCTGTCTTCTCGTCAACACAGGTTCTGTTTTTTGTTGTCAAATCTTTACCTGGATCTTTTTTTTGGTTATTGATGTCCAATTATTATTCCCTTAATAGAAGATTTTGGGTGGACAGCATAACTAAGTATTTCACAACATCATAGGTTGAATCAAATTAAACAATTTTCAAATAATGTCTGTCTATCCTATGCCTTAAGATATCAAATAATAGAGAGTTTGACAACTTACCTTTCTAAATATTTCAGTCTTCTAAATTAATCTGAGTCCTTGGTGAGATCAGTCTCTAGCTTTCGTCTTGGGGATACCTCAAATTCACCTTGACACTCGCTTTTCTGAACCCTTTTCAGGTTAATATTGCGTACCAATCAGGTGTAATATTTTCAATTATTGATGGACGCATGGGGTCTTATCCATCTGAGCATGTGGAGAAATTTTTGACATTGGCCTTGAAGTGTTGCGAAGATGAACCAGAGGCACGACCTAGAATGGCAGAAGTGGTTAGAGAGCTTGAAAACATATGGTCTACAATGCCAGAATCAGATACCAAGAAAGCTGAATTTATGTCCAGTGATTCTGGCAAAACAGACAGTCACAGTATACCATCTTCATCCTCTTCTGCTATGAAGACTCCTTTTGTATCAGGAGATGTGTCTGGTAGTGACCTTGTTAGTGGAGTAATACCAAGCATCAAGCCAAGATAGAAACTATACAAGTTAAAAATGATTACCTTCTGCAATCATCCTGTGCATTAAATAATGTGGCCATATGGTTACTACTTTTCATTTTCACCCTTTAAATTTTCTTCTCTGTATAATATGATAGACTGATAGAGCTCTAGCTGGTAAATAACATCGATTTTGTACACCATTATATGCTGACTGGTTGTTTGTATGTAGTGCTAGATAAGTACTAGGGAGTTGAATTCTGTTTTGAAGTAGCTTGTTCAAATCTTTGTAGTGCTCTCTCTTTATTTCGGGTGAGTTTTGTATTGATACTGGATTATAAAGATTTTATTTTATACTATAAATTGGAACGATTTAAAAGTTGAGATTTGTTTTCAAAATAAAAAAGAATTCCACTGCTGTTTAAAAAGTTCATAAGGTATATTGATCTGAGAATATTTGCTATTATAAATTATTTATAAACTAACTTCAAATGATAAACAATTATTTATCTTTTCCTAGAATAGTTATGGAAGAGTATGCCAGAATATATTTCAAGATAATTTTTTATGACAACTAGCACCAGGGTATTTCAGTCCTACAAACAATTTTAATACATCGGTGTCTGTGTTGTGTTGTGGATGCGTGCTACAGTTAACTAAATTTTTAGAAATTACATTATTTTGAAATGTTTTGTATAAAATTGTTGCAGGTTTTTTTTTATATCTTTTTTTTGTTATTTTATTATATTTGTAGTTTCTACCTTAAGACATTTTACTACTCTAATTATTTTTCTCTTAATCAATATATATATATATATATATTATTAACTTATAATATAATAAAATAATTTTAAAAAGTGTAAACAGGCGGGTACTGTCACGTTTGTGTTTACGGTAATCTAGTATTTATAGAAATTAATTGTAATTACATTTTTTCTGAAACTATTGAATAATTTCTCAGAATACTAAAATTTTGTCAACAGATCAGTGGTTAAAAATGTCTAATAACACTTTATTAATAAGCAATAACACATTTGAAAATCAACCTTATTCAAATGGAGATTAATAACCTTTTTATTCTTTTCTAAATTTTTACCAAATCATTTTAAGTCGGTGGAAATTAAAAGGCTTGCCTGAGAGTGGTAGTTTTGGGCCTCAATGACGGGTCCAAAAAGCTAACCTCTTCTCGAACATTCTGGGCCGACACGCAAAACGGGCCCCCGCCAGAAAACATGACGCACGCCCATACGCACACCAACACAAACCGCGTCCGCCTCCGAAGAGTATAAAAGACCACCATCTTCTCTCCCTCCTTCTTCAACTCTTCGACTATTTCATCAACCCAACGCAAACATAATGGGAAGAAGTAAGCCACAACAATCTCTCTTTTCTTTCTTTCGGTTCCTTCTGAATGTTAAACCTGCTTCTTAAATGTATTACGCCAAACATATTATCATTGAATAGTGTAGAAATCAAGTAGAAGTAGTTAGCTGGTCATATTTAGATAAATTTTTTGATGATTTAATTCATTTATGTGGTAGCATAGAATATTCATCCTTTATGTTCTGATTCAGTAAATTTTCTTACATTTCGTCTTTAGATATAACCCTATTTTTGTGACAGTTATATAATTAGAAACTAATAACAGGCCTAGAACTTTTTGAAGTATAATATGAAGCGATTAGTTAAACTAGTTTTCCATCAACTTTAGTTTAACTTTAGGGTTTAGGTATGATTTGATTTTACATTTAAAGAAAAATTCAAATGTTATAGGTGTGTAGAATTTAATAATTTTACGCTGTGTATTAAAACTTGTAAACAGTTTGGTTAATAGAAATGATTGTTCAAACGTACCATATGATATGATATGATATGATATGAGCGAATCAATAGTTAATGACCGAAAGAGAATGAGAAGTTGCGTTACCAATTTCTGTTAACGGTGAGCGTGTGATGTGGTTCAGGACCGGCGCGTTGTTACCGTCAGATAAAGAACAAGCCGTATCCGAAGTCGCGGTTCTGCCGCGGCGTTCCGGATCCGAAGATCCGAATATACGACGTGGGGATGAAGAAGAAAGGCGTGGACGAGTTTCCCTTCTGCGTGCACCTCGTCTCCTGGGAGAAGGAGAACGTGTCCAGCGAGGCCTTGGAGGCGGCGCGCATCGCCTGCAACAAGTACATGGCGAAGTTCGCGGGGAAGGACGCGTTCCACCTGCGGGTGAGGGTGCACCCCTTCCACGTGCTCCGTATCAACAAGATGCTATCGTGCGCCGGGGCGGACAGGCTCCAGACCGGGATGAGGGGGGCGTTCGGGAAGCCGCAGGGGACGTGCGCGAGAGTGAGTATTGGACAGGTGCTGCTCTCCGTTCGATGTAAGGATGGGAATGGTCAGCACGCTCAGGAGGCTCTTCGCCGCGCCAAGTTCAAGTTCCCTGGCCGTCAGAAGATTATTGTCAGCAGAAAGTGGTTAGTTATTTTGGTTTCATATATTCACATATCAGTTTTTGAATTCTCTTATAACAAATTCGTTGGATTGGTTGAAATCGATAAACATCACTAGTAAATCGTTGAGAAAATTGAAATATTAAAAATATTGACAATGATATTTTCATTATTAAATTTTGATAATTTTTTTTACAATAAAAAATACATTTTTTAAGAAATTTTAAAATATTAAGAAAGAAAAAATTAAAAAATGAAAATCAATAAAATTATCAAAATTTAGCAGTCATAAAATATTTTCCTCAAAATATATAGTGGAAGTTGCAATAATTTGGAAATTTTTAACAGTTGCGCGAAAAACGTGGTGGCAGATTAGTTATTAAAACTAGTATTTGCAAATTGAGTTGTAGTGCTTTTACATTGTCTTAAAACTTAAAAGGCATACATGAGTTGTATTTCATTGGAGAATAGTTTTCTTTTATGTGGATGATACTAGGGATTTAAATATGGTTAATTCAGTGGTAGTGGCCGTTTATTTAGTAGTTTTCTTTAAATTTTCAGGGGATTTACAAAACTAAGTCGAAGTGAGTATTTGAAGTTGAAGTCTGAAAACAGAATTGTGCCGGATGGGGTCAATGCCAAGGTTTGTCCTTAGACCATGACAATGTGTTTTTGAAAAGTATTGTGCAATGTGATTCACTATTCTTGAATACATCCCTTACTTACAAGGGAACTTGGTAATTTAGATTTGACTTTAATATTGACTATTTGATTTTGTCCTTTTTCAGGTTCTTGGGTGTCACGGACCTTTGGCAAATCGTGCGCCCGGAAGAGCTTTCTTACCAGCTACTGCTTAGGTCATTTAGCAGTAGGAAATTCAGTGAATCTATGGCTTTTCTTTTCACCTGGTGAATTCATTTGTTACCTGTTCATTATAGTCTGAGCTGTAACTATAAATCATGTATCTATCTGTCTTCCAAATGTCATGGGAGCTTGAAAGACGCACATTTGTTGTATTGAAATCTCATTATTCTGTCACACTTTAAACAGAATAGAAATAAATAAATATGGTCTGTGTTGTGTATATTGTTTCTGAGCTGTGGTGATTTACCCTTGACGTTCTGAATTAGTAAAAAATATGACAAAAAAAAGAGGTCGAGGTCTGTGTTTTTTAGCGTATTACGCCTTTTCCAGAAAAGTCTTCTGAACTAAATAACACTTCCATTAAAAGGAAAATTTTGCGTACATAATGGTTGCCGTTTCACACATACAAACAGTTGGATCCTTCTCTACTAATGAAAGTTTCGTTCTTCGTGAAGAAGTTATTTGCCATAGACTCTACAACAGAGGTTGGGAATTTTACACATATACCTGAAAAATGTGCTTAAGACTGATTGTTGGGCAGTTTGACGAGAACTGAGTGCTCTGGTTTATGATCACATTCGAAGTCTAAATGAACAAATGCCCGCTCAACTTCTGGGAGTTTCTCGAGCTTTATCTGTAGGCTCTCTCCAATGGCGTGTGCTTCTTTTAAGGGTAAATCTTCTGGCAGTTCAATGTCAACCTGTCACCAACCAAATCCAAATGAAGAGTCTAATCGTACTGAAATATGACTTCTTAAATTTTCTTAGTGATTTAAAAAATATCATGCAATCAGCAAAATCAGATAGAAGAAATATAGTTTATCTGTGCTACCAGAGAATCGCATCCATTTCATACATGCACACAGTGTATCTCTCAATAATTCGAGCATGGATTAATGCGAACCATTACGAAAAAAAAGTTATATAGTCTAAACCATGTGCAAGTATCGATATTCTGAATATAAGTGCTAATAAAACTCAAGCCTTCGGTCGTCACAAATATGTTCATAGTGTTAAGTACATAGAAGAAAGAAACTACTATAAACTAAGGGGAAGCCTGAACGGAAAACATTTTTTTGTATAACAACAATAATGACCAGGTTTTATCTAAATATGATCAACTGCAAAGTTTAAAACGATTCTATTGGTCTATCCAAAACTAAATTTTCATAAAGTAGTAAACTCCTCTTTTATGTTAAATTTAGATGCCATATGACACCTGTAAGATTTTCTGGAGAAAAATTGCATGCAAAATCGCTTCTGATAGTCTGTGCTCCATAAATTCAAGCGGACCTGGATTTAGTTTCAAGTTATAATTTCTAAGATTTAACTAATTGAACTCAATTGGAGAGAGAAATCGATTGCCATAACTTGCTCAGTGTGAATGTTATTGTGTGAAAATGAGTTGGACCTAGACAATAACTTTTCTGACATTATTATATAATAAAAAGGAATAGAACAGGGCTATTTGTTGGTTGCTTTTTTCTTTTGTGATAATGAGTTAGACCTAGACAATAACTTCCCTAACATTATTTGTTCGTTGCTAATATTGAATGCTAAAATTAGCAAATAGGACTAGTCATTTGCAGTTTAATTTTTGGCAGACAGGGTTAGTCTTGTAGTAGAGTTCTTATAAATTGATTTTGTATTAATACAGCATACCTCCACAAAATACAGAACCCCAAATGTATATGCGCGAACAGTATCAATGCGCTTGACTCTAGGGTGCCTTATAACGAGATATGTGAGCTTCTGCAAAACTTCAGGAGGTGCAGATTGTCCCACCAGTGAAACTACATAGAAAGATATCCAGAATCAGAATTAGTAGAGTTTTGATAGACACCAGGACTAGAGAGAAAAGTGGTGGTGGAAGCAGTAAGAGCGAGATGTAAAAAAATCTACTTCTAGAATTGACGACATCTGTGCTTAGTGGAGAACCCTGATTTAATATCCCGTTTCCCAACACGGGACACGAGTAGTAGTAAATGTAGCTAATAAGTTACCGATGTTCGTTTATAGTTTTCTCTAATGGACACGTACACTCGCTAAAATTTGTCTGTTCAGAACACTGATAAGGATATACCTGCATTTTCCATGACGGTGCGTGACCAATTTGTAATAGTGTAAATTGCAAGCATAATAGCACCAATCGGGTCGATCCACCAGTAATATTTATCACCAAGTACGGCTGCGACTAATCCAACCACGTTTGTTACAACATCAAATTTATGATCCTGCAAGTTGGCATTTCTGAGATTGTTCAGTTGTAGTTTAACTTCATTCATAAAGAAACATCAGAAGAGAACCACCATACATCTGCATAGGCACGGACAATCCTGTTTGCCGATTTTCTGCAGTAAAACCAGAGCACAAGCTTCACTGCTGTTGCAAATAGCATAATAGAGTACAACCATATTAACTGTTCCGCGGACAAGCTTTCACCAGGACTGTTTTGTATTAGTTTTTGTAAAGCTGTGATTAATACCTGAAAGCCTATAGTGAATTGAATTAGTTCAATGCATCATGTACTCTTTTGTTTGTTAATATACGAATGCATTTCAGTACTTTTAATAACACAAGTCTGTGAAAACTGTAGAGTACTAAATATGTAAATTTAAAAAGCAGTAGAATTACAACCATTAACATTTGAACGTATAAACTAAAAGAATTAATTTAAAGACTTTGATTCTAGTAGAAGCTGTATGTTGTAAAATCTGGGGTTTAAAAGCTTGGGGATGTACCGCCTGCAGCATTGTTTCTCATTCCAGGACCTTTTTGATTTATGGTCGAATGAAAAAAATATGATTCTAAACCTATCTGTCATCATACTGGAAATTCTGTAAACAACCTGTTATCAGCTATAACCTAAAGCTGAACTGAATCCTTTTCTTTAATTAGGTAGATAAGAAAGCCATTAAGAATTTTGTTCTATTGTTTGGGAAACAGTATTGTCTCTTTAAGTTCACCATAGACATTAGAACTTCAAGCAGTTTCTACAGACAAGAGCAAAAGTAAAGAAATTTGATTCCTTCGTATTGGTTTGCATTAAGCATGAGTTGATGCACATCCAGATTGGAATCTGAATCAGAAGTCTTTAACTTATCTGAACTTAATTTAAATAAAACGGATATTGTAGCATGCAACTCTCAAGAGAAGGAAACACTTTTGAATAAAAATATAAGAGCATAATGGACAGTGAGAAAACAGGAATAGCTCAATTCAGTTTGACCCACCAAGTGTAGCCATGACTGCTGCAAAGATAATAATGCCAACAGGCTGAACTCTTAACTTTCCAATTGGGTATTTGTAGATATTTATGTTCTTCATTGCGAGGTGAGTGAACCAAAGTATGCCACCAGCCATGAGATCAAGCAGAGAATCCAAAGTTGATGCAGCAATAGCTATTGATCCACTCCTTATGGTGGCATAACTCTAGACCAAGATATGTATGTATTGTTATTTTTCAGAAAAACTATTAGGAATTGCAGTAGAAAAAACAAACAATTAAGGAGTTAATTATGATTAAACAAGTTTAAACAATCAATTAAGCTTCACCCACAAGTCCAAATAAGCTTATGTGATTGTTAATACGTAAAAGTTCTTTAATTTAGTTTCTTCAAAAACTGTTTTTAACTTATATATATATAATTTCAAGCTTAATCTTACTTTTTCTACACTGTGAAGAGATTTATCCAACAGGATCTAAGCTAGTTCAAAAAATCAATTCTCTTCTAAAAACTGGAGAGAATCCTTCATGACTTGGTCGCTACTTCAGATACACTACATGCATTCTAGACAGACACACAAATTGACATATCTATTACCTTTAATATTAACAATGCTATGTTTGCATAATTGGAAATCCTCATTGCTCTTTCTTGTTGAGCTAGTTCAGCACTGTCTTCCTCATCAATGCAATCAGATGACACCACGGAGTCCACTTCCTCAAACGATTTCAGAGTCGCTAATTGTCTTTCATAGTATTCTATTTCCCCTGTAAAACTCAACCAAGTTCAAAGTTAAGAAAAAAAACGTCAAACGATTTATTTCATCCTATAGTCATCTTGTTCTAAGTTCTAAACCAAAACACAGGATTTATTTCATCCTACAGTCATCTCAATCTAAGTTCTAAACCAAAACATCATATTCCGCGACGTTTACAAGATAACAGAATCTTTAACAGTTTAAAATCACCACAGAAACATCCCGACAGTTATAAATTGTTATCTAGAAGTATGTAGAGGCTATACATTATAAAATGAGAAACTAGGCGTATAGTTAGCAAAAAAAAAAGGAGAAAGAAAAAGGAAAAACACTATTCAAGAACTTCAAAGAAAGAAAGCAAGATTACGTATCACAGCCTTCAACAACTTCTCTGATTACATTTCACTTTCATATAACACAAAATTCACCGGCGTAATATATGCATAACACGAATATCAACTTAATCATACATTTTGTGAACAGTTATTCAATACAATATTAAACACCAAACATATCTATATACAAATGTTCATTAAACTTATATTCACATATATATAGAGAGAGAGAGAGATACCTTTGCTTAAGGCGGTGGTGGAGGAGATGTTAATGCCGTCGTAAGGAGACTCGGAGTCGAGGCCAGAACGGACTTTATCGGGAAGCTTAGAGAAGAAGAAGGTTCTGATCGAGTTGACGGAGTTCCGACGAGTGAGTCGGTCACTCCGGTCACCGCTTTTGGCGGAGTTGTTCTCATAATTGTCCTTTTGCAGAAGCGGAAGCGTCGGATCCAAACCCGTACTTGTTTCCATGACGATTGATGAACCTACTAAGGACAAAGGTCGTGACACATGCAAGCCTCACAGAAATTCTGAAAATGAACCGCAACTAACAAAAATATCATTTCCATAGCCTTCCACACAGATCATATATAACTACAATTAAAACTATGGCTTAAAACAAAATCAATTGAATTTTAATATATTGTGCAATAGTTTAATGTGTATCACATCAGTGTATTATTCTCTTTTATTGCGCGCTAGACTTCTAACAAAAAAATATCTATGTACTATACCCCTAGAAAGTGATAATAAATGGTTCCTTTTTCTTTCCAAATTTTTAATTTTGAGAAATGTCATGAAATTGGAAATGTAGAAAATCTGACACAATTATTTAGTACAAATTTAACTTACCAAAAATGTATCATGTGTTCTTAACTTTCTTTTTAAATGTAATAGTAGATTTTTGTATGAGAAAATCTTTATTTAATTTATTAATAATGTTATGAGTGAGAATTAACTAGTTAATATAATTAGAATTAAATTTGAGATTGTTATTATTATTAGTATTGAAATTATTTTGGTGTTGGTTAATCTTTGTAAGTTATAATAAAAGTATTTTATGTTCTTAATGCTAGATTTAGATCGTATTTAAAACTAAAAGGTGGAGTGTAGATGTGAAGGAAGAAAAGTTGGTATGAATAATTAAGGGTGAAGAAGGAATGAGCTATATGGGTTTTGAAGAAGTGTATTGAATGTGAAAAACATGTATTCTTATATTGAATTTTCCCGTATAAATATTTTTAAAAGAAATTATATATTAAAATTAAATAATGTATGAATTAAAATTTATCCTATAAAAAAGTTAATATAAATAATCTCTATAGTAAATAGGTTATTTTTAATTTATAGAAAAAGTTTAGTTTTTTTTTAAAAAAATTTTATTGGAATGGGGTCTATATACTATTAAAAAAGGCCGACATTGTTACCAACATATCTGACAAGAATACCCTACTTAATAAATTGGGTGCATATGCTGTTTTCTGGAAAAAGAAATTAATAAAGCAAAAATGTATGAAAGGAAGGTGTAAGATTCGATGCTATTAAATTTAATTAATGTCATAAATGTATTAAAATATTAATTAATTTTCAATCCTACAATATATCAAAAATTAATTACTTTTGTGTGGTAACATGATAAATTTAAAATTTATTTCATTGTAGAATTAGATTATTTTAGTGATAATTATGTTCACTAAGACGGTTCGTAATTTATAATTTCTCAACATTTTATACAAAAATGAAAAAAGGAGTGAATAACTTCTTAATAGATTTTATGTAGAAGGTTAAAGTAAATGGAACCGTACTAGTTAATATATTTGAAAGAAATGTTGTATTTTTTTTATATATAATTAAAAATAGGGAAGTGTTATCATTTTCTTAAAAAAAACCCGGGTAATTTAGATAAATAACAAAAAAAGTTTTGGAGGTGCCCTTTAAGATTCGTTTGAAGAAAGTAAGAAGTGTAATATTCTTTTTATTTTAAGAAAATATTTATAAAATTTATAATATGTAAACAAAGTAGAAATTAGAAGAAGAGTAAAATTATAAAGAAGGAAAGAGCAATTACTATTATTTTAAACATTGAAATTACATTTAATCTAAAAAGAAAGTTTCCAGAAATACGAAATTTTAAAAGGAAGTTTGAAGAAGCATTTTGATGCGTGAGTTTCCTTTGATGACATGTGTGAAATGTCGTTACATGATGCGTATCTAACTTTGGACCAATTCAACGTACTATATGCTTATAAAATCCAAATTTAAAATTTCGTAAAACTTGTTGTTGTTAAAATATGACTCAACCACGCTGTCAATTATATTTAGTACTCACGTTACTTCTATCTTATTATACTTAGAGGAGATTATTATGCTAATATGAAAAGAGAAGTGCACTTTATGAAAACCTCAAGAAATATATCTGTAATTTACTCAATTATGAAGTATTCAATAAATTACTTTAATGACTTATTAATATTTGATGTAGTTTATTTTAGTGATCATAATTAATATCATTAAAAATGTTGACAATCAAACATTGTTTATTTTTCTAGAAAAATACACCTGTCTTGCCAATATTATTTATAAAGAAATATTTTACAGTAAACTCTAAACTTCTAAACTAATAAAACAATAGTTTAAAAAAAATCCAATGGATTAAGTTATATATTATATTCAATTATAATCTTACAACGTATGGGTATAATATGAGAACCTAGAAAATAGGGTACTCGAGGATTGACAGATCATTTAAGATAATGAATATTTAATTATTTTAATATTAAAAAGTTAAAGTATAAATAAAAATTTTATAAAGGAATTTCATTATTTATAAACATATTATCTTTCTAAAAAAAAAATGAGTTTTTTTCTCTTATCTCTAAATTTCTCATTCTTGTGTTTATTTTTTTAAAGATCGGAGACTGAGTAAGTTGACTTTCTGTCTTTTTTCTTGGTCTGATATTAATCTCTGTGCATGTGATGTGAGTGATATTGGCTCACATGTGGTTTCTAATTCCTCGTGAGTTTCTGCTAATCAGTATTTATAATGATGTTTCCTAATCAAGCTTGTGATGTTCTTAAGTTGAGTAATGTGTCTCGATACTAGAAGGGAGATTTGATACTTCTTTAGTGATTCGAGTCATCTTACAGGTGAGGGAAGCCAATTTATGTGTTTTTTAGTTGTAGAAATATTGAATTGATATATTGTATTCTTGGTATGTTTGATATGTGGAATGATACATAGTTGTGTGAAATTGATGTTTTAAACTTGAGGTTGTTACACGTGAGTAACATTTGGATTGGTTTTGTATTTGAGAGTTTTTTACACTCATGTTGTGGTTGATTTAAGTTTGGTATGTGTTTGGCATCTGTGAAGATTCTTGAGTTGCTTAGACTTGATTGGGAAGGCATAATTATGCAGAATCATGTTTTGAAGAATTATGCAGATTTGTTGGTCGAGGAATAACTCGCGTAGAGAATCCAAAGTCAAAGGTTCAATGACTTGGGAGTCGTTGAGCGAACCTAAAGTTAGGGGCTCAGTGACTTAAGAGTCACTAATTGAGTACCTACTCGCTTAGCGAATACAAAGTCAGAGAGTTCACTGACTTTGTAGTCGTTGATCGATAGCACCCTCGCTAAGCGAATTTTAGAAGGATTTTCCTCCTGGAGTTCCAGGGATACACTTGTTGGGCGAGCACGAGTGAACATTTGTGCATTTTTCGCCTAGTGGGGATATGGTTTCGATGAGCGAGTAGCAGTTGTTATATGATCAATTATAGAGGCTTTGTGATTTATATGAATGATTGTTTGAGAAATGATTGGTATGTGAGATGTAATTGAGATTTGTTGATACTAATTCAAGGAGAATTAATAGTGAATATTAGTAATATATGCATTGATGTAGGGGTTCAGTTGGAAGTTATTCTGACGCTCTAATAACCATTCAATTCTCAAGTAGTGGATAATGAGGTATGTGGTGAGAGGAGTAGGAGGTCCTAGTCTAGGAGTTTTACCTCTACCAAAGACGTTAATGGACCCTTGTGGATGGTAAAGTATAACTCTTTGTTTATGGCTTTGCAGAGACCGGATATCACTACAAGTACGAGGGTCCAATGGGTCCAATATCAATGCATGTATCCAGGTAATTGAGTCATAACCTTAGGTCTTTGTATGAAATAGGATGATTGATTATGTATGACTTAAGTAATTGAATTCTTGAATGATTAAATCTTTTTATACATTAATTACCATTTTCTCTATGTCTTGTTTGTCTGGTTTTGATTTCTTTTGCAATGATCACCTAATTGGTATGAGCAGATGAGAAAGTCATGGCTGGACCAGTTCAAAGAGATGATAATACAACTATCTAAATGATGTATATGGCTCTTGTGTATAGATATTTTTGAAACACTCCAAACTCTTATATAAATTTGTATTTCAGCTTATCTTATAGATGACTGTAATATGATAAACACATTTTAGTATTCTATACTTTGTGATTATCCTTTATGAAACATCTTGTTTAATGATTTTAGACTATTAAATGAAATGTTACATGTAACCTTTAGTTAATATAACCTTTTAATTAATTAAAACTGATAAGAAAACTAATTGACATAATCATATTAAATTGTGTAAGTTTTATTTTTATTTAAAAAAATTGACATGAAATAACAAATATATAATAATAAATAGACTTAATTGCAATTTTTTATCCTTCAGATATTATAATTATACAAATTTAATTGTTCAAAAATTTCTATTAAATGAATTAGGAATATATAAATATATATATTATCGGGATCAAATAAAAAATATTTATGTGATTTACTTACAATTCTGGTAATTACATTGCAATCAATCTCAGAATACATGTGTCAAATAACATAATAACTAACTCTATGTTATATTATAATTTACTTACACATTCAGAAAATCACTCACAACAAAAAAATAATGATGATAAGAATCACACAATTATAATTTATAAAATAAATTACAATGAAATTCCACGAAGTTTTCTTAAATTTTAGTTTTGTATATATAATGTGTTTAAAATTTAAGAGATACACATGTAATATTATTAAAACTTAAGATGGATGACATGTGCAATACAAAAAGAGCGGAACAATTTAATCTTTAAAAAAAAGTTTAAATATATTTTTTATTCTTCAATTTTTAATAAAAATTAAAATTAGTTTTTTTTTTGAAAATTTTGAATTAATTTAGTTTTTTATTTTTAAAATTTAATTAATTAATATCGAAATGAACATGTGTTAAACAGTGTAATAAACTAAAATATTATAATAAAATAGGTCTGAGTCATCAAATAAATTTAATAAAATTTGAAATTTGGTTAAAAATATAAAAACTAGACATTTACGAATTTACAATTAGATTAATTTAACATTTTCAAGAGAGTTCACTAAAAATTGAAGGAAAAAAACATATTTAACAAAAAAAATTGTATAACATTAAAAGAATGCATTATCAACGTAATTTTTTAAAATCTAAAGAGAGTATTTGTGTAATTTTTGCAATAGAAATCTAAAAGACCAAAATCACACAAATGTAATACAAAAGCGTGAAATTAAGCTTAATAAACAAATATTGAAAATAATATATTCAGTAATTATTAATGGACTTGTCATCTTTCCTCTCTTTTTTTTTTTCGGTAGAAAGTTATTAAATATTTTTAAATATGTAACTTTATAGCCTATATTCTTAAATTTTAAAAAGATATTATAACTTAAAGATAAAATTAATTGATGAAATATCAAATAATCTTTAAACTTTTAATAGTTTAGCAAGTTTAATTTAATTTAGACAGTGAGAAGAACTCTCAATCTAACAGTTGAATTAATATATTCAATGTATAAAAAATCATTAAGCAAAATAGGTTATTTAGAAATATGAAAAACTCTTCCCAAGTACAATTGTTTCCCAAATTCAACTTTATTTTGAACACACACAATAGTCAAATATTTATTTAAACACACTCTTTTGCTCTTTATAATGAAAAATGGACTTCTAAAAGCCTATTTCTGTTCTTCAATCTCAACATCAGTGACTGGAAAACAGGTTTGAAATCCATTTAGTAGAAACTGATTTCTGACCTAATTTATAATGATACAATGATTTAGTAGAAAAGCATGTTTGAGTTCATCTTTATTCCCATGGAAGAAAAAGTTGATCTTTATGGGGTGTAAAGGAGGTTCATAAAGGGTTGAAGAAAGCAAGTGATGGCCATGGTGAAATGATTGCTGCATGCATGGTGGACAAGTGAAATCTAGAATATCCCTCACTTTACACATGACAATGATCTATGAGTCAACCTACAAGAAGGTTAGTTTGTCTTTTTAGTCTCTCACCATAGTCATGGTCAATAACATCAACATCAACAATAAATTCTAACGCCCCCACCATTGATGTTAACCCTAAAAGACATGATTTTGTGCTACAAAAGGGGTTTCTTAAAAAGTGCATATAGCACAATTGTTTCTGCTTGGTGCTCATGTGGCCAAACTTTGTCTCAAAGAAGTGGCCATGATGATATTCAGAACAAGTGGTGCAAAGCTTTTTATGCTCAGTAAGGTGTTCATATGCCAAACTTTGTCACATGATATTCAGAAATTATTGTGCTTTGTAGATAGATAAACAGTACACTGTTGCAAACATGCATGTTATCAGGATTTGAGTGAAGTCAATTTTTTAGATTAATATAAGTGCAACTCAACTAGAAAAATTGCAGATATAAGAAAAAATTGAAGTACATCTGATATCTGATATGGAAACATATCTTTCCAATACTACAAATAAACAGTTTAAGAATCTAAAAAATATCATTTATGATAATGGGGCCATAAATAGGTCAAAATGTAGTTGAATAGTTTTTCTTCTTGTCTAGTGACAATGAATACTATGTTGTTTGT